>Ga0065711_1007786_pt1 | contig 14135 bp, 16 predicted proteins | sample Hoacrofraction12_FD_59098 | JGI IMG/M metagenome (GOLD analysis project Ga0065711, IMG submission 59098) | Hoatzin crop microbial communities from Cojedes, Venezuela - Epithelial fraction 12 v2 (version 2) | ecosystem: Host-associated > Birds > Digestive system > Esophagus > Crop | place...
CCCTTGTCCTGTCGCTGGGCACCACTGGAAAGAGTCTGGCCCCATCCTCCTGACACCCACCCTGCAGATATTTGTAGGCATTGATAAGGTCCCCTCTCAGCCTTCTCTTCTCCAGGCTGAACAAGCCCAGCTCCCTCAACCTCTCCTCGTAGGAGAGATGCTCCAGTCCCCTCACCATCCTCGTAGCCCTGCGCTGGACACTCTCCAGCAGCTCCTCATCTTCCTTGAACTGGGGAGCCCAGCACTGGACACAGCACTGCAGATGGGGCCTCACTAGGGCAATGTAGAGGGGAAGGAGAACCTCCCTCGCCCTGCTGCCCACACTCCTCCTAACGCAGAGCTGGTCCCTGGGCTGGTCCCAGGCCAGGTGAGGACAGCGCGGCTCCGGCAACTGGAAGGGAATAAATAACTGCAAAAGCAGGGAGGTGTTATCCGGCGGAGACGCCAAAACAATAACAAGGCTGGGACTCCAACCCGCCCTTTGAAGAGCAGATGCTTTGATACAGGGTTGAACCCAGCGTCGGACCCCGGGGCCACGGGGAGGCTTCGCGTCCTGGTGAGGCAGGAGTGGCCACTCCGGCTCAGCTCCGGCTCCAGCTGCTGGCTTCAGCCGTTCCCTGCCTCGGGGACAGCCCCGTCCCCGGGTGCTGGCCCTGCCTTTGCCACTTCCCATGCTGCTGTCGATGCACAGGACACCATGACAGGCACCACCGCGAGCAGCAGCTCCCCTCGGTGCCACCAGCACCTCCGGCCCGGCGAGCGGAGCGGCTACGGCCGTGTGCCAGCGCGGGGAAGGCAGCACCCGCACCATATGAGCAGCTACAGCGCTCCACGCTGCCAGTATCAGCAGAGGAACCCGAGCCAGGAAACAATCGCGTTGCTGTTTCCCTCTGGTATGACAGATCCTTATTTACACACACACGTGCTCACAACATCCCCCTCCACGCTACACAAAGCCTATAGTACGCTCTCCTCCTCCTCCTCCTCTCCCTTCCCGTGTGCCCAGCACGCGAGCCACGCCACGCTCTCCAAATCCACAACCCCAGCAGCCTCCGGACGAGGTGCAGGGACCTTCGGACGGATGCTCTTAGGATGCAGAGCCCAGCAGCATCCCCCACCTTGGACAGTGGAAGGAGGGGAAGAAAAAATGGGGATCTCCGACAAGCCTGAAGGAAGAAACCCCCAGCGGGGCACTACCGGGGAGACGCAGGTGCTGTGGCAGGAGGAAGCACAGTGCTGGATGCTCTGTGAGCGACGAACTCCCAGGCACTGGGGCTAATGCTGTAAGTCAGCAGGGTTTATCTGCAAGAGTCCCTCATTTCCACACAGCTTTGCAAGGCTAAGGTAGAAATACAGGATTATTTACATTCAAAAATCTCCAAATTTTCCCCAAGTACCTTCCCTATCATTTCTGACACGTGTGCATCGTAGGAGCTCGATCCAAAGCACAACAGAGCTTCACTCAGCAATGTACAGAAGATGTTTTCCAAGCAGGTAACCCTGCGATCAAGCTCCCGAGGGGCGGCTCTGCCACGGCCTCGGTGGGACGCAGCCAGTGCCCACGCTGTTCTCCAGGGCTATTACACAACGTGGGCTGCTGAAATCTGGAACACAACCTTTAAAGAAAGGCGATGGGGCAGGGGGAGGAGGAAACCGAACAAAAAGGACATTTTACTTTCTGCCAAGAACCAGGAAGGGAAAAAATAAAAAACAAACCCACAACCATTTGTCTATCTCGCATGGCGGGCTGGTTGCCTTGGCACCGGGGCCCGGCTGTCCCAGGGGGGAAATCGTGGCTCTGCCATCCCGCGACGCTGCCCGGGAAGGGCTCGGGCTCCGGCTGGCTCTGCCCTGGCTCTGCCCCGGCTCCCAGCACCGCCCCAGAGCAGCAATGAGCCTGCAGTGCCTGGGGAAAAGACGTCCGCGCTGCCTCTGCAAATGCTTCTCGACAAATGTTAACTCTCCGAGCTAAAATATTAATGAGGGTGGCTGCCGACGAGCGCGCTGCTCATTCGCAGCGCTCCTGAGCTCTCTGCAAAGGCAGCCGCCGTGTTTGCTAAAAGCCTCCCCCATCCCCGGTGCCCGGGCTCGGCTGACGGCGGTGCTCGAGGCGGGATGCAAGCGGGATCTCGGCTGGGCTGCGGCACGGGAGGGAGCGAGACCCCGCTGCCGCATCGGAGCAGCGTGGAGACAACCACGCCTTGGGCCAGGGCAGCGGCGCAGCTTGGACGGGCAGCTCCCGGCACCAGCGCGGCACAGGGAGCCCACACCAGCGCCGCCTCCACCACTCCCACCCTGAAGCCATCAGCAAGAAAGCACCAACTCCCTGTAAAGTCGCAGGGAGCTCCCTTTCCAGCCGTGCGAGGCTACGCGCCGTCTCCCTAAACCCCAGCCGGGGACGCGCCGCGGGCACTCAGCCTGCCGGTGCCGGCGGGGTGGCCACGGTGTGCCGCGAGCTGGCCCGGCGCCGGGCGAGCGGGGCTGGCACAGCAGCGGGGCTTTAACGAGCGTTTTAGGCTTCCCGCCACGAGGCTATCGATACGGCCACGACGCGACCCGGGCTCTGCGGCGGGCAGATTTTATTACACTTACAGATCGTCTAACAGGCTCAGCATCCTGGATTTATTAAATTAGACAAAAGGCTCTTGAAAACAACCTCTGCGGGCTCTGCGAATGGATGGACTGGAGCAGTCACCCATCACAGGGGAGCAGCAGGTTGTGCTCCTCCATCCCACACCTCCCCGCACGCAGGAGCACTCCCCATCCCCACGGCAGCTCTCGGCTCTCCACGCGAGCAAGAGGCAGGCATCGCTTTTTGGCCACCTGAGCACACCTTTCCCACCTCCAGCCTTCCTGTATCGCAGCTGCTGCCCAGCGAAGCCACTGAGAAACCTCTGCCTTGCTCGGGCCGGGCACCAGGCAAGAGAAAAGCAGGGTTTTACCGTGGGCAAGGGAAGGCACCAGAGGTATCGAGCATCACGCGTCCCCCTGCACCTCCACGTGCACACCTCGTGCCCCTGGGCAAGAAACAGGGGAAGATGCCCCCAGATCTCACTGCTGCCTGGACCCTCCAGCCAGGCAGAAGCCACCGTCCCCGTTCACAGACGGAGGCACATGCGATGCTCTGCAGATATGACCTTGGCACGTGCCGATGTGGCTCCGCACCGGCAGCAAACCCGGCTCGGGGTGCTGCCAGCAGCCACCCTGCGCAGGCGCAAGGACAGGACAGGACACCCGGGGCACAGCCACCAACACAGAAACACCCTCCCGGCTGGATAAATGCCGAAACACTCCCCCCATCCCCATCACACATTTCCCCATCGTCAGCCCCTGCTTGTTCATCACGGGGACCAACAGCCGGCTCCTGAAATGCGTTTTGCCGGAGGAGCTCCCTGCAGTCCCAGGTCACCCACCCCAAGGAACCGGCTCAGGGAGCTGGGCTTGGAGGACGGGTTCACAAACCCCGTGCACCCCTGTCCCCGCATGTCAGGCCCCTGCGGAGCCTGCCCGAGCCTCCACCAGGAGATAAAACAACCGCAGCTCCACTTTTGCCAGGGGGAAGGAATTTTCTTCCCTCGGAGCAGTCTGGGGAGGGGGCAAAGCGCAGGGGCCGGGCAGGAGAGTTCAGCCAGCGGCCGCTTTTAAGCGGAGTCGGTGTTTACGTCCCCAGACAGCGAGTCTAAACACCGAGCGAGGCTGCGAGCTGGCCGCAAGCACCCTCGGGCTCCTCTCCCACCCAGTGCCACCCCAGCGAGGCACGGGCAGCACCCATCCCGGGGGTGCCCAGGCAGCCAGTCTGGAGCCACGCATCCCACCCGCAGCCCCATCCCCACGGGCGCCCATCTGGGGAGCGCGCGCTGGAGCGGAGCGAGCCCGGCCGGGGCTGCGCGGGAGGCTGGAGCTGGCTCGTCTTGGCCTTATATGGCGATTTTCGCACCAGTGTTGCAGCTCCCAGCTGCTCCCCACCCCAAAGCGGGGTCGGGAGCTGGCAGCCAGAGCCTAGCCTGCTTCTTTCCTGTTAACCTCTTTCCTGCTGAACGGCCTCTGAGGGGTCTGCGCACAACGGGGACGGCCGTATGCTGTCCTGACACAACCGCCTGCACCGGGCACGGAGCGTCGGCAAACCCGGCGGTGGTCACCAAGCGGGTGCAACCTCCCTCGGTGCTGGGGTCCGACTCTCTGGGTCCTCGGCAGCATCCCCAAATCCAGGGGGACCTCGCACCCATGCACACACGCTCCACGTTCAACGCTGCTGGAGGGGAAGAGGGACAGAAAATGCGGAGAACATCAGCACCATGACGGGAACAAACGCAAGATCCCACCGGGATGGGGGTCGAGGGGTCACTCCAAGCCACCATCCTGGCTCTTTGGGGACAAAAGCAAAAGCCCAGCACTGCACCAAGAGCTTGGAGCAGCCGCTCAACCCATATCCCAGCTCTTCGGGGACCAAAGCAAAAGGCCAGCACTGCACGGCCACTTGCTGGCCCTGCCATGCTGAAGGCACCATCCTGCAGCCCTGCAAACCCAAGAGCTATTTCTCCCTCTTGCTCTCTGGGATTTAAACGCATTCAAAATGCAAAATGTCCTTCTCCCTGCTAGCAGGGGGCTGGGAGGAATATATGATAATGGATCCGACCCCATCTGCTCGCAGCTGCCAGCGTGGCATCCTCCCTGCTCCCCGACCCACAGGCTCAACAGCAACCTAGACGGAGGGAAAGCAAATTATCTGCAGTGTCCAAGCGAGCTGTCATGGTAATCAGCCCGATGGCAAAGGCCTGGCAAGACCATGCGCCGGGACACTACACACGGCAAGGGACCAGAGCTTGGTGCAGGCAAACCGCAGGCGAATTGCCTGGAGAGGGAACCGCAGCGGTTTGGGGGTGGGAAGGAAAGGTGGGCTTCATGTGCATCTCGGTATTTGAATTTTAAATTGCGCTGTTCCAAATTGGCCTTGTCAACGTTATTCTCCACCCCCTCGGTGTAGGAGACGAGTCCCAGGCGGTCCCTGCGCCGCACGCTGCAGGCACTCACCACCACCTCCCCGCACGTCCCTCCCCAGAGGCAAAGGGCTTCACCAGAACATCGGCAACCACGTCCCCAGCGCAGGACTCGTGAGGTCACCCGCATGCAGAGATGGTCATAAACACGGTGATGCCGATTTTGGAAACAGTTCAGGAGGCGGAAAGCTTGCATCGAAGGAGGGTGATCTCCACCCATGTTGGCTGGCCTCCCAAGCCCTGTTCAGCCGCAGTTGGACCTGGGTTTCTGCTTCTTGCAGGTGAGGGAAACAGCTCGAGCACCTGCCTGGGCATCAGCTATGCCAGAGAGCCGAGGCCAAACTAGGGCAGGCTCTGCCCAACGGCCCAGGCTGGCTCCACTAACCAGTCACACCAGGGCTGAGGTTGCTGCACTACTCTCCAGACCTTTCCATTTTCAAGCCTAGAGTTGGGTAGAACTACTGGTAAGGGGGGCAATGCCCTTGCTCAGGATCCTTACGGCAGCTATTGAGAAGGTGTAAAAGCCATTTAAGTGAGAAGGGTTTCGCACCTTGGGAAAAACCTTAGGACATGAACCCAGGGTACAGCCCCCTCACTGCTTGATTTTGGGGCCAGTCTTCTCGCAAAGCGAGAAAACAACTGCAGGTGATGTGGGCTTCAACGTTATTTACAGCACCAAGCGCTGCTGGAATGACTCCCAAGGTCTTCTGCTCAGCTCTGCTCTGACCTAGGGGCAACCACCACCAAGGCCAAGGGCCGCCCCAGGTGCCACCACCCTCACAGCACGAAGGTGTCCTACAAAGCGCACAGCAACCGGGCACCAGCTGAGATGTACAAGGCCACCCCACAGCATCTGGCACCCAAGGGCAGACCATGTGGAGAGACTTGGCAGGATCCAGACTAGAAATCTGAGAGGAGAGCAAGGGCTGTGGAGGGAGCTGCTGCTTCTGCCTCCTCTGAACCATCAAGGATGGGCATGGCCAAGGTAAGAGCAACCCAAGGAAAGCAGCAAATTAAATCAATTAAAGCCCTGTATCTCCCTAAATGAATCCATCTCCCCTCCAGCCTAGAGGGGAAGGAAGGATGGGTCTCCTGGTCTCCAGCCATCCCGCAACCTCCCCGGCAAAGACACCTGAGCAGAGGAATCAGAGCAAACACACAGCTACAGACCGAGCCCTCAGCACCATCAGTCGCGCGAGCCGTCCAAGCCATCGTCTTGAGCTCTGGATAATTCAGGCCCAGCTCAGGAAGCACAGTGAACTGCACACAGAGCAAGGTGGAGAACAGCAAGGGCTTCCCATAATAAAGAGTAAATAAAAATGGCAAGAATTTCTAGCGTCTCAGTAGAAGAAAAAGAAAAGAAAAAACTTCCATATGAACTAGAAATTTTCATTTTTTCACTAAAACGCAAGAAATAAAAGAAGGAAAGCACCACCTCTCAATGGACAAAGTCAGCAGATGCCTCTCAGCAAAGCTCTGCTGAACACTCTCACAAGACCTAGGGTGAGACCCACTCAAGCCAACGCCATCCGACCAGCCGACCCAGTGCCGTACCGCAAGGCCATGGCTGCAGTTTCTCCCCAGTTTGGCTTCTTTCGGGCGGAGCTGAACTGAAAATTTCCTTGGCAGACTTTGCTTTGCAGTGGGTAAAGGCAATTTATTCGTGGTCAACACTTTCCCACCCCACCGCGCGCACACAGGTCACCCCACAGCTGCCTGCTCTCCCTTCTGCAGGGAAATAGCAGGCTCCAGTCCAGCCGCAGCAAAGCAGACGCCGGTCACGTCCCACGCTGCAGATCTCCTGCTGGAGCCATGCACCATGGGGCTGCCGCCGAGGTGGGGTTTCCCCCAAGCCCCCACCTTCACCCCTGAGGACTGTCAATACATGGTCTTGCATCACCACCCAACGACCACAAACAAAGTCATGACAACTCCGAGGATCCACAGCAGCAGATCCGCCGGAGGCTCGGGCAACTCCCATGGGCGCAGATGCTTCAGTGGAAGTTCTTGAATCCAGCTAAATTAGCCTGGAAATCTCATTACTCCGCAGCACTGCTCTTACGAGCTTTGCAGAGTTTCCTGCCGGGCTGGGAATAGCACGCGGCCGGCCTCTCAGGGCACGCAGGGTCTGCAGCGGGAGGTGCGAGGGCCAACCCAAGCAGAAGATGTTGGGTTGAGTCAACAAACCCAGCAGCAGCCACGTCCTGCACCCCATGCCTCAGCCCTATAGAAAACCCCATACCTCACCCCTATAGAAAACCCCATACCTGCTCTGCTCTGCATTGCTCCCAGCAGCTCCCAGACAAGCTTGGACTCTGGAGACCTTCCCAAAAGCTGAAGTGGCAACCAGAGAGGTTTTCCCGATCTTTAACCGTTGGCCATCCCACCAAATGGCACAAAATGGGAAGCTCTTTGGCCAAGAAAGGCAACTCCAAGGAGACAAGCTTCCAACAGGCGCACACGGCTGTGGCACAGCGAGGAGACCACCCAGCAACAACTCGAGCTGGGCTTTGCTGCCACGTGCAAGGTGCCGTGGAGGTGCCAACGCAGACGGCAAAGAGCCGTCCTGGCTGGGCAGGCATCGCCGGCTTCAAAGGCAAGCGGCACCCAGGGGAACAGCGCTTTGAGCCCCTGCCATGGCCAGGGGTAAAGGCTGGGAATAACACACCAAGCTGCCGGAGCTGTCCCCGCGTCCCAGGGGAGCAGCATGTTCTCCCCAAACCTGGCTCTCACACTCGCAGAGGAGTTCAGGGAGAGGAACGAGCTCGTGGCTGCGATCTGCTCCTGGAAGCAGTCCCCGCAACCACTCCTTCGGGAGCAGCCGCTCGGCCCCAGCGGAGAGAAGAAACCTAGGGCTGGTGCACCCGACGGGGATGAGCCCGAGGAGGTTTCTACATCCCCTGTGCCTGGGACGATGGACCTCACCCCTCGGCATCGGCCTGTGCATGGCATTAACCGCCCGTCGAAGCCAAACATCCCCTTCCTCCACACATCTGCTCCGTCCATAATCCTCGCTGTCCCGCCCCTAATGGGAAAGCAGCCAGGAAAGTGAACTAAAACCCTAATTATATCCCAGCAGCTCCGCAGCGCCCCGGTGATCTGCTGCGACTTTACCGATGCTGTCGCGGCAGCGCCGATGAAATGAGGAGGAAAGGGCCAAGGTTGGGCAGGCTCCAAAAAACCCACCCTTTCTCCCCAGCTGCGGCATCACAACGGGTGGAAATCCCGTGCAAGCTCAGGGTGCTGCCGGGACGTGTCTAAAACCAACCTGTGCTCCCAACCCCTCTGCCTCCTCTCCCTGGGGACCCCGTCACCCACGGCGAAGGAAACGCTGCAGGCATCACCGTATGGGGACTGAGAGGAGCGTGGTGACAACCGTGGGCTGCAGCAAGAGAGCATCCCACAGCCTTGCTGTGGGTCCCCAGGGCCCATAAAATCATGGCGAACCACAGCTACAGCACCTGGAGCCACAGCACCCGTGGCACGGGCTGTGAAAGAGCAGGGACCCCCAAGACAGCACCCCTGCAGCCCCACATCGAGCAGCGCAATGGCAGCGGAGACTTGGCACGGTCCTGGGGTGCACGCCAGGAAAACGTGGGGAAAAAAACCCTCCCTGGTAGGTGGGAGGCTTCCCCAGCTCTCCCTGGCCCTCGGAGCCGCCCAAGCCCCCCACCCAGCACCTCTGCCCCAGGGTCCTGCTCTCCTCTACGAGCAGCCGAGGTCGCGGAGGAGCCGGGCTGCCCGCGGCGGGCGGCAGGGTGCAACCCACGTTAATATACGCAGAGAAATCACCTCCTGGATCCTGCGGGAAGGAGGTGAAGGGGAACATTAAGCTGCTGCCCACGTGATTTACCTGTGGTAATTTTAACTTTCAGCAAGTCTGACTGGCTGGTTTACCTTGTTGCCTACTTGCAGGCAGACCTCAGCGGCTGCAGGGAAGAGCCTCTTCCGCAGCTTTGAAGGGACAGGGCAAAATAAAAAGGTCTCACAAAACTAGCAAAAGCACATTCACACGCTGTCACTGGCCAAGCAGTATTTTGCTGGCATTTTTTTCCTGCCTTATATATCTTGCAGCCCATGATAACTCAATCAGCAAGACCAAGAATAAATCTGCCTGGGAATTCTCATTTTTCACCAGAAATGCCTCAAAACAGCACGGACAAAAGGTTTGGACTTCTGCAAAAACCCTGCATTCAGTAACCCTGAGAAAAGCCGTTTACAAAACCTCGCTGAAGACCTCGGCTTGTCTCCATGCAAGTTTTAACCTGACAATGTCCCTTTTACAGACTCCAAACCTGATGAATAATGCATGTCCGGGATAAACCAGAAATATAATATTCACTAACGCTTACCGTAACAGAGAAACAAGGACTGCAAATCAGTAATTTATTAAACCCGAACTGTGTTGCTGCTTGAACAGAGTGCACACCTCGGCTTTTGGCCCCGAAAACACCAGCGGAAAGTTTGCTCTCGAGCCGTGGCAAGAGCACACCGAGGGCTGGCCGAGACCCCCCGCTCTCATCACACCTCCAGCACAAACACGCTTTGTCCTGGACTCAGCGAAACGCTGATGGGGGGAACCCCCTGCCCCGAGAGCAAGGCTGGGAGCTGCCACCCTCCTTCCCCTTCCTCCCTGCTGGGAGGAGAGCGGCGGTGGGAAGCCCACAACCCTGCGCTCGCCCACGGCTCCGGCCGCTTTCTCAGGCATTCCAAAATTTGGCCGGAGCCTCTTTTTGCAGCACCCACCCCCCGCCACGGCTGGACGCCTGCCTAATTGCGTATTTATTTATTTCTGCATTTTCCCAGCTCCCCGCACAGACTGGCGCGGGGCGGGGGGAGCCGAGGCCGGCTCCCAAGTCAGACCCAAAAAAAAACCCAAGGGGGTGCAGCTCCCCCCATTCCCCGGGGACCGGGAAGAAGCCGGGAAGCGTGGGGCTGGCCGGGAAAGGGGTGGAAGTTAGGGGCAGGAAGGGGGGATGCCAGCGGCATCGCCCACCCCCTTTGCTTTGTGTGCACGCTTGGGGAAATTAAAAATAGCTGCATCCAAAGAGTGGCTGCAAGAGCCACAAAGAGCGTGTTGAGCGGAGGCAGCTGCAAGCTATTTGCTGCCCCCGGTAATCAGCATCTCGGCTTGCAGAGCCCCCCCGGCCCCTTCCTCCCCTGCCAGAAGCCGCCGCTGCCTTTCTCCAACCCACATATGTCATGTCAACAATCCAGGAACACAGGATCTCTGCTGGAAAAAAAAGGAGGAACGCGTTTGGATTTTCCGAGCTGCTTTGTTGCCTTGTTTGATTCACGTCCTCATCCCCCTCTCCGAGCTGTCACTGAGGGTTCTGCAGCACCGAACCCACCAGGCGAGGCCAGGAGACCCCACGCCACCCGGCAGAGATGGGACCCTTGGCAGGAGCAGGGACGTGCCAGCCACCGGGATGCCATTTCTTCCAGGCATTCCTTTATGCCATGGGAAAAGGGGTGCTAATGCCCAGCGTCACCCGAGCCGTGCCCACAGCCCACTGGTGGTCCTTGCCGACCTCAGCTGGTGGCCCGCGACAGGGCTGGAAAGGATTAAACCCAGCCTCATCCTCACAGCTCCGTGGTGCGGCCGGCAGCGACGGGGCTGTGCTGCAGCAACTCGTTTCACACCCCCTCCCCGGCACCAAGCGACAAAAAACCGGTGGTTTTGTTGGTTCCTTGGGTGGGTTGGTCGCTCCGGTCTCTGCGGACAGGCACGGGCCACCCAGGGACTGGGGGATGCTGGGGAGCCCAGCGCTGCCCTGGCTTGCAGAGGGCTGGGACTGCGCAGCCACCGAAGGCACCCACCACCGCAGCCCCTTCCTCGGCTGCCTTTCAACTGCTCCACCAGAAAGAAAAATTAAAAATTTAGGAAAAAAAAAAAGAGAAAAGCAGCTGGAGCAACCGCCCGTAGTAAATACCCGTGCTACCATCTGCCGCCCGCCGCCGCGGTATTTGGGGCCGTCACGGGCGTGCTGTGTTTCATCAGATGTTTACGGCGTGGTGGGACACAGAGGAGAGGCAGGGCCGAGGCCACGGCGCGAGGCAGAGGGTGGGAACGCAGCCGGGGCCCCGGAGGGCTCGCATGAGGGTAATCGTGCGCTCGGCAGTTAGCGGTGCTGTTCCACGACCAGCTCTGACGTCTTCGCTGCTGAATGCCATTAGAGGCGCGTTTGATTTCTGCATTAATGTTTCACAGCAGATCACGATTTTTCTTTCGCCGAGAGCCTACAGCCAGGCTGGAGGCCGCGGGTACGGAGCCCAGATTTCCAGAAGTCATAAAGAACAAACTCCAGCTGCTACAAGCACCCATACCAGTCTGCCTCCCGTCAACTAGATAAATCCAATTTACAACCCATCTCATTTCCCCTACTGCTCTTGCACGTGTCTTCTACACAAACGCCTTTGTCGGGTCTCAAGAGATGGAGAAGTAGCGAAAAAGCAGAAAAGGCAGAGCCGCTTGAACCTGCTCTCGTTGCTCAGCGTAAGAGCAATTCCAGCTCCGCAGCTCGCCCTGCAGCAGACAATGGCAGCTGTGTTGTTTCCAGGAAGGAAGCACCTGGGCCAGGTCATCAAAGCTGCTCTGCTCCTTCATTAGGAGGTTGCTGGCTGTATCGAGCTCTCCCAACTCCGCTTTCATCCTCTTGCCTTCTGTTAACTCCCAAAGCTCCCACCACGGACTGCTTCACCCGAGTGGGTCCTGCAGTCACCAAATCCCCTTCTTGGGGAGCTTCAACGTGGACATCAGCATCCTCCATCCACACTCGAGAAGATGTGAACAGAAACAGCCACCTTGATCCACCTATGCTCACAGTAAACCCAGGCACTTTTGGGCCCCCAGCGATGGTCCCCAGCCATGGACCCCGATGCCAGGACTGGAGTTGGAGCCATCCTTGGCAGGGCCCTTCCCTGTTCCCTCAGCCCTGGTGAACCACCCTTCTGCAGCTCAGCAGTTTCACTTCCCCAAACACCGCGACAAACTAAACCAAACGAGGTAAAATAGCAGAGGGTAGGGTGGGGAACCATTCACGGAGGTGCCCACTGGTGTCTTGACAGCAGGACCCACCTCCAGCAGCAACCGGGACCAGACGCTTTGAGCAGACAGAAAAGGGAAGACATGAACCCCCCTGAAGCCACCATTACGGCATCCCCACACCCAACCCCAGCAAACAAAATGACACTGGATCTGCATCAAGCAAGACATGAAGATTAGAGAGACCGCGAATGAAGATGTGCGTATCCTCCCAAACCCTTCAAGCCGGCTCAGTCCTGGCTTCAGCGATGTCTTGGGGAACGAGTTCCAAGGACTGCTGGTAGGTTTCACAGAATTGTTTTTCCCCAAAAGCAGTACTGAGAATTAAACACAACAGATCCATCAAAGACCTCCAAGCTCTGTTGGGAGCCACCCAACAGTGGCTGTCTCTGTATCTCCCGCAGTGCAATCACAAGGACGTGCTTTGTCCCCTCTCCCTTGCACCCTGACTTCAAGAGTCCATCTCCTGGAGGAGAAAGGATCACTGCTCCCCAGTTATTCCACACATTTCCTTATTTCTACTGCTTCATTTTGAGATATGGACTAAACATCCGGGGTGAAGCCTCCCCACAGCTCATCTTCGACCCCGCTCCCACCAAACCAGTTATTTCCCCGGCTCTGCTGCCCACCACTGCCCATCACTCCCATCCCAGCCGGTTCACACCCTGCATGATTTCCCACCCACACCATGACCAGCAATCCAGGAGCTCCTGGATGAAGCCATTTCCCACCCCACTGCATAAACTGGTGGGACTGGCAGGGCGCTGTCACCAGCACTTGCCGAGGTGACACACCATCTCCAGACCATCGCAGGATGCGGCCGTGCAAGGAGTCGCTTTCCCCCTCTACTGAGGTTGAACCAAAACCCAGCAGAGCCAGGAAGAAGTCCTCCCGCTGCAAGACCAAGTCACACCAACGCCCTGGAAAAAACCTGGCGCGGGGGTCCCTGCCGCCACCCGAGCCTCGCACAGCCGCTCCCCTCCAGCCTTTCTGTTTCAGCCTGCTTTAAATTTGAAACACGCTTTGATTCAAGCCCAAAGCTTTCTATGCTAAACAGAAACTGAAAGTCTTGAAGATCTGGCAAACGGAGGCACTGCCAAAATTGTGTCCGTGGGGGGGGGGAAACGCTGGGGACGAGGGGAACGGGGGTTTGTAAAGCCCGGTGCTCCCGCGGAGGAGGGGGCAGGGAGAGCTTGGAAACACTTAAATGGCAAAAATCTGTGGAAAAAGGACGGACAGAGAGGCCAGGATGCTTAAAGGTTCGTTTTTAATCCCTGCCAACGGATTTCCATTCTGTGCCAAGACTGAAGTAAACTGCTTTGATCTGAAAAGGAGGAGAAAAACACACGCATGGATTCTTGGCTTCTTCAAACAACCCAGATGACAAAAGAGGGAACTACGATGAAAATTAACACGCCGCGGCTCTGCTGACAGTGACGTTTTAAAACACCCCTTTCTTCCAAATAAAGAGGATTTTGGAGGAGGTTTGATTAGGAAACAGTAATTACACGCGTCTATAGATCACAGCATCATTGGGCACGCACCCCTCCCTCCCTCTGATCCCCCACCAGCAGCCACCTACGCTTACACCGCTCGCCTTTGTTACCCATTTATCGGTTCCTTAGGTCTCCGCGGCCAGGAGCAGGGCCTGGGGCCACGCGAGGCTCCAGATGTGACCTGGCAGCCCCCTGCGCAGTGCCAGACCTCCCACCTCTGAGCCAGCCCCTCTTCTCCTATTTATACACCCAGTCCGGGGGTCCCGGTGCTCCCCTAACCATTGCCAGATGCCAGGCTGGCCTCGCTCTTCATCCTGCCCCGGTCCCATCAGCTCCCGGCTCCCTCCTGACCTCCTGCCCAGCCATCGCGGGCTGGAGCAGGGATGTCTGCTCCATCGTACCGAGGTTAACGTCCTTATGATCTGCCCAAGTTCCTGAATTAGGAGCAGGACTACCGGGCTGCGAGGATCACAGAATCACAGAATGGTAGGGGTTGGAAGGGACCTCTGTGGGTCATCTAGTCCAACCCTCCTGCTGAAGCAGGGTCACCTACAGTAGGTTGTAGAGGACCTTGTCCAGGCGGGTCTTGAATATCTC
>Ga0065711_1044380_pt1 | contig 14135 bp, 8 predicted proteins | sample Hoacrofraction12_FD_59098 | JGI IMG/M metagenome (GOLD analysis project Ga0065711, IMG submission 59098) | Hoatzin crop microbial communities from Cojedes, Venezuela - Epithelial fraction 12 v2 (version 2) | ecosystem: Host-associated > Birds > Digestive system > Esophagus > Crop | place...
GAAGGAAGGAAGGAAGGAAGGAAGGAAGGAAGGAAGGAAGGAAGGAAGGAAGGAAGGAAGGAAGGATAGATGGATGCAGATATGAGGGAAAGATGCATGGGAGAGCACTGTTTCTGCAATAAGTTGTATATCAATTGTGCTTTCATTTATCCACATCCCACTGTTAAAGATGTGGCTTCCAACTTTTTATCTCTTTGGATGGAAAACCTGCTGAAGTGACAGAAAAAGCACTTTGCACCCACTGTCTTTCATTTTCCAGATTTTGCAGGTGTGCAGCTCCAGTGCACTTTACTGAAGGCCTTGTTCAGGCTTACTGCTGATGCTGTTGAAGGAAGAACAGACTCTCTATACAACAAACACATTTCCAACCTTCTTTGCAATAAAGCTGTCAGATCTGCCTGTCAGATTCACACGAGTTCCTTGAATCCATTTGCCAAATAGATATAAATAATATTAAGAAGACATATTTCATTTTGAAAAGCCTTCATAATGAAAGAAATATGGTGCTAGGAAAACAGATATTTCAGGAAAACCTGGTCCCAAAGTCACACGCTTCTTCCCCAGGTGCAGTCAACAACAGGTCTCAGGTGAACGTCCTGTTAGCAGCAACGAACTTGAAAATGTTCATATCTCACTTTTTGCTGTTGTTTCCTTCGACAAGACGCTGCAAACGGCAGATTTCAGTTACTAACACACACACCACGTAGCTCTGGCATAAGAATTTGGCATCATGACAAAGCATAACAAATGTTACTGTCTCACTAATACCTTTTCGGGGTGGTATTTTTATGATTTCCTAAGTTCTTGTTCAGTGGGAGCTTGGCACCCGGGGCACCTCTGATGTGGTGTAATATAACCGCTGGTAACGAGTGAAAGCCTCCATTGAAATCATGACATTTTGGGTCGGTCCTGCATGTTCCTTGGTAATACGGGGAAGGCTGTGGCTGACTTGATGACAAAAAGGCAGGAGCAGCGTCTGATTGCATAAAGCCGGGGGAGCAAATTTGGCTTTGCTTGACAATCTGCTCGCGGCTCCTCAGGCGCACAGCTCCGCGCGCTCGGAGCGAGGAATCAGCGCGGGGGCATTAGCGTAACCCTTCACACGCTGCTTGCAGGATTAGAGGAGAGACGTGATGACAGCTAGAGCCGGGATGGATATTTTTAGCGAGCCATATAATCAACACGTTTTACTTCTATTCCTACTCACAAATGGTTTGTGAGGATTCTTTGGCTTTTATGATTGTGTCTGTTACCAAAGTCACCCAGCCACTGCTCCGAGCACATTCTGGTCAATACGTGACTGGAAACTGTAGTCTGAGCATGTACAGGCTGTTTGTTTGCTGTGTCGGCTGGGGAGGTTGGTTACTGCAGCCGCACTATATTGTTCCCAGACTAGATGACTTTACCAGCTGCCCAGGGGGGACACGTGGGTCAAAGACAGGAGGGTAAGAACAAGCAGTGGGGCTAAGAGGAATTAGCCAGGCAGACCCTGAAAAACTGAGCAATTGTCTTAGAGTCTGGTTTGAAATTAATATTATTCCCACTCACGCTGGGAGTTTCTGTGCATTACGTGCTTGCGCAGTCCCAAGGGCGAAACGTTCCACCTCATCTTGCCTGTCCCCACCGACTGCGTCCTCACCAAGGGGTCTGCGTTGCAGCTTGGCGAGGGAGCCCCAGGGGAAAAACGGGCTCCTCTCCCCTCCCAGGGTGGGTGAGGAGCCCAAGCCCAGCAAATACCAGCCCACTCACCGCTTCACACCTCCAGTGAGGGAGGGCCCACCGCTGCCCTAAACCATCGCTCCTCAGGCCTGCAGTTAGAAAGCTTTTTCTAGCCTACATCTCTCTTCATGCACAGTAAATCAATATCTGTCTTCTATTAACCCCACATATCTGAGGGCTGCTGCTAACATCTCCCTTCAGACATAAATTTTCCAAAGTAATTCCATTTCCTTCAGCCTGTCCTTATAGGTTGCATTTTCTTTCCCTACTATTAGTCCTGCTGTTCTCCCAAAGACTTCCACTGGTTTGGATAGGTATTTTTTTCAAAGGACAGTTTCATCTTCTTTCTCATGTTCCGCTTCAAAAACCAGTTCCCTCCTCCCGTGACCCAGACCACAGCAGCCACAGCACAAGGTGCTAATGTCAAGAGAGGAGAGGCTACAACCCACTACAGTAAATCTGCCCTGAACACACGGCGTGTATAAACTGTCTTTATTGTAAGTATTTTGTCTTGCAGGATTTGCTATGCCCCTACGCAACTGTTCAGTTGCCGCACAGTTCCTAGGAGTGATAAATGTAACTCAAATTCTTAATACACAGATTTAAAACACTGAAAGTAAAATAGCAGAACCTACACATCTAAAGTCTGGCCTTTAAAAAGGCTCTTTTTCCTTTTTAGTAAGTATGCTCGCATTTTTGCACCTCTGTTTGTTGTGGACCACTGTCATTGAATGAGTAGATCTAATGTATAAATAACTTTAGTACAAACTCCAATTTCCTTGTGCTGGGTTTGCTCCCTGAAAAAAAAAAAAAAACTCCATTAAAAAAACCCTTAAAATACAAATTATTGCAAACTTCTACCTACAAAAACAGAGCAGAAACTGGCTTTTGCTCATTCTTTTTGTTTTCATTCTTCCCTCTGCCCTCCTCTTGAACTTTACATGGCTTTTTTTTCCCCTCCACTTTTGACAGCGATGGGAAATTTCTAATCCAACATACTGGATTGGTCCCTATTTGAAAATGAAAAGGAAACACATTTGCACTGAGATACACTGAGGGGCATTTGTTAATGCCAAGGCAGAGTAGCAAAGTTCATGTCCCAGCAGCAAGGCTCGTGGCGAGAGGTAACTGCATTCGTCCCCTTTCTCCCAACGGCTCATTACGGCTGAGCAGGTCAGACCTGTCAAATATCGCCAGGGCTAGGGAAAAAAAAGAAAAAGAAAGAAAAAACACCCTGTACTTGGATGCGAGGGCTGTGCATCCCTTGTGCTTTGTCTGGGGCAACCCTTTCACAGAAGCACAGACATTGTGAAACGGGGTCAGGAAGGTAGCAAGCCAGCTGCCTGACACCCATTCGACTGCCTCCCGTGACCGAGGAAAGAGCGGTGACATGAAGAACCTTGCAAATACAAGTTGAGAGCCTCTCCGGGGAAAATCCCAAGCACGAGCCTATTTTGGTCTTGCCTTGGGTTGGGGTTTGGGGTGCTCGTGTCGGTGCCACCTCGCAGCTTTAGCAGGACTCCCACTGATTCCACGGCGGGATGGAGGAGAGCAAACCCAACCCCTCTGCCCTCCTTCAGCACCAGCAAGCCCGACCCTCAGCTGATATTCATCAGCCCAGAGCCACGGATCCGGCTGCACCGCACGGCACTTCGCTGGCCATCTGGGCCAAACCTTGCCTGGAGCCCGGCAGCTTTCAGCCCAGGCTAACTCCACCAAAGTTGGGGGGAGGTTTATGCCGATCTAACAAAGAACAGACACAGGCTCGGCAGGCCTTAATGAGCTGATGCTGATCATGTAACTGTCTTATTGAATTTGCATTTCATTAGGAGACTTCATTTGAACCACAGCTGTGAATATATGAGGGCCTGATTGTGTCTATGGATACTAATTTGTTCAAAGAAGACAAGGAGGATACTGAGCTGCAACCCTGACCCGTTTCGCATCGATCAGACGAGATAGACCCTCCTTAAAAGTAATGTCAGAGCTGTACCAACAACGCGTTCAGGCCTTTATGCCCTGGTCAGTATTGAGCTGCCTAAATGCCTCCTCCTGAAACTCATCCCTCCAGGGAACACGGGAGGAAAGCTGGACTGCAGCACTTCAGCCTTTGCTCAGCAAAATTTCTTCTTCACGTACTGTAGCTTAGTGAAGCTGATGAAACCAGTGGGATGGGAATACACCATCAGGGCAAAACACTATACCCCCAGAAGGAAATGCCATCATTCAAACACTGACTTCTTAGCTGAGGCTTCGTGATTAGCCCTGTAGCCATGTAAATCAGATTACCATACCATAACGTTCTGTAGGAATCCCACACCTTTTAATGACAGAAAGACTGCAGCCAGCAGAAATTAAACAGTTAAAAGCCAAGACTTGTGATAAGCAGATGGCAATTATTGCTGCTTACTGGTAAAACCTGTTTGTATTAAAAATATCTCAATGTTTCCATTGGAACCTACCAATTAAGAGATTAAACTGTATTTCATTCACGTGTGTGTGAGTGCAGGCTCACATACTGGCACTCCCATCTCCCAATTCCAGCTAGAAGTTGGCTGAAAATACACCCGCTGGTTGGCTGCTGCTTCTCTTCCATTTATTGGGTGGGAATTTGTTAAGTTTGCTTTTGGGTTGTTGTATGAGCTGTCAAGAATAAGGTATTTTCACCTTATTATCAGGAGAAACAGGAAGCTGTTGGCAAATACAGCTATTTTGCAGAGAATTATCTAACCAGGGAGTGGACCTTTAGTGATGAAGCTACTTGAAGCCTAGCCAGGACTGTAAGGTGGATGGTAAGTCGCCAAGATTTTATGCTCAAATTAGCCTAAGCGAGATAATTTGACTGGGAACAGCCCTAAGCAAACATGCTAATAGGGTGGAAAATGTTAGCCCCTTTCCCTTCTTACCCACCTCCACCAAGGGCAGTGACTACTGGCACTAAAGGATTCCGGGCGTGTAGCTGGTCAACTTTTGCTGCAGTCCCAGGAGCCTTCTTCTATTAAGAAGGAAGCCAAACTTCCTTCACGGATGCTGCCTTACTCCAAGCGTTGCCTCTGACACTCAGAGACTGTAAGTGGATCTGGACAACTCCCCAGAGGACTCCAGTGTTTATAAACTAATAAAGATTCTGATGTTGCCCGTCTGAAAGCCAGATGTAGCTGCTGCTGAAAAAGGGAGGCTTTTCTATCTCTTCTCACTTTTCATGCTGTGACATCCAGAAGCGTTCGGGGAAGGAGCTGGCCCACTTTGTTTACTCTGCTGTTTCGGACAGTTTCATACGAAGGAGTAAGGGCTTGTCCACATAAATCATAAGCTGTGATTATAAGAAGGCCTTAGAAGAAGAAATGATCATGACTTACGTTGTCATTGGGCGCAAGGTAATTACCCAGGTGAGCGTTGCTACCTGGCAAAGGAAAAGCATTGGCTTCAACCAGCTCAGCTGGCCAAGTGTTGTAGCTCTAAATACACCTGAACGTCCTCATTCTGCAAGCTCTTGGGCAATGCTCTTTCCCAGGATATTTCCAGTCCTAGCTGGTACTACAGAAATCAGTGGTGATGCAAGGACATCTTTTCATTTAGCTTCTCAGTGCTCCCATCTCTGCTTCACAGAATCACAGAATCACAGAATCACAGAATGTTCGGGGTTGGAAGGGACCTCTGTGGGTCATCTAGTCCGACCCCCCTGCCGAAGCAGGGTCACCCAGAGCAGGCTACTTCCCTAGCTGAAGCCAGAAAGTGCAAAGACCCATTTAAAGAAGCAAACAAACAAAAAAACAATAAACTGTTCCAGCAGTCCTAAGAAGTTCGGTTCAAGCCTGATCGGGGACTTGGCAGGAGCTTGGGAAAAGCTTTAGCTTTGAACCAACCCCCGAAATCCATCACACAGAAAAACTCGTCCTCTAATGAGTTACTTATGAGCGTTGCCTGCACATGGTCGGAGACGGGGGGGACGGGGAGGGGGAGGAGAGGTGTCTCGGTGCGTTTCCCACCCACCCCGCTGCTGTTCCCGGAGGGTTTCTGCTTTCTCGGATGGCTGCTGCTCGCGGGGTGGGACCACAAGTCACCCCAGCGACCCTCATCTTGTTCCCCTCAGCCTCCCCGGGACAACGTGGCCTCTGCGGAGGCGATGCCGGTGCCGTTCTCCACTGGGATCTGCAGGGGAGGCTAAAGTCTCGCGACTGCCCGCAGAGGTGCCCCAGCCTAGAAAGTTCCCAGATCCCCCACCGCAGCCCGGCCAGGCTGAGAAATAAATAAAAACCACGAGGAACACCTGGCCCCCTGCCCCTTCCTTCCCCAGCGAGAAATATGTCTCCTCCGCTCAGGCGTGCTGCTGCTGGAGGCTTCCAGAGCGTTCCCCCTCCCCACCTCTGGCTTTGCACGAGGTGTGCCGGCCATGTCGATGCCCCCGCCATGCCTGCCCCATGGCCAGGCAGCCATCCTCATCCTCATGGCCGAGGGACCTTGCACCCCATGGGGCTTTTTGGGAGCAGACCCGGGGTTTTTGGAGAAGTAGAGGCGCTGCCTCAGCGTCCAGAGGAGAGGAGAGGGGGGACAGCCGGGCCTGAGGATGCCATCGTGTCGCATAACCCCTCGCCACTGCTCCCAGCCATGGAACCCCCCTGGACACCCCCGCGACTTCCCCGGGGCCCCTCGGACCAGGCAGCCACGCAAACGTGTTTTTTCTTCAGCTTGGCGGGAGAGTTTTGTTGGGTGTTTCTGGTTTGATTCTCCTCCCCTCCCGCCCCTGCGGAGGCAATAAGGTGCACGAACAAGCCGCCCGTAGGTAGCCGAGAGCAGAATGCGAGCAGCCTTTAAATAATAATATATAAAAAAAAAAAACAAACCACCGCAACCACCCCGTGCTATCGGGGGGCCCCGTTGGTTAAAGGCTACGGCGCAGTCACTCTGAAGTGAGGGTTTAATGAAGTAGCCTGTGAGAGAATGGAGGGGATGGTCCCCGCTGCACAGATGGCTCTTTGTCACCGCTGACACCTGCCATCTGCTTGTTTGTCTAAACGATGTCGGAGGGGGCATCGCGAGCCTCCAATCTGCCGCGCCGCCTCCGCCAGCCCGGCCTGACCCCCTGACCCGCGTGTCAGGCGGGTCCGCAGAGTTTGTTCTCTGCGCTCAGCGGGCCGGGTCCCTTCCCCGACAGACCCCGAATCTCCTCTTCTTCATGCATATGAAAGGAGGGGGACCTGGGGAGATTAACCTCCACGGACGAGAAAGGGGTACAAAAGTTTATACCGCCGGGCAGCCATTGAGACCTTTCGGGGATGCTGTTTGCACTCCTGGGTTTCTGACTGTCATCTCCGGGCGATGCTCGGACTCTTTCCGAGGTAATTGAGAGGTCAAATTACCCTGATGTAACAGCGCTGATATCAGAAGAGGCAATTAAGTTATTTAAAGAATACAGCTTCTTTCTTTTTCTCTGCTGTAAAGGCAGCTATTTGCCTTAACATCAGCTAGAACACCTAGAGGTCTCCAAAGACCTCTATTTTAAAAGCAAGGGAAAGGGATAGCATCCACTTTCCTGACACAGGTCACCAGCAAACTTTGGAGATCATGCCCTGAAAAAGAATATATTAAAGCAAAAACGTCTGAGTAGTATGGGGTTTTTTTCAAAATATTGCTGCAGAAAAAGAGTATCTTCTTAATACGTGAAAAGGGGCTTCCCAGCGTGTGAAAAGTGACTGACAGCTGCGAACAGGGTCATAGCTTTCAGAGAAACACATTGGAGCAATAAGCATGTCCCAAGAATTTAACATTTAACTTAAGAAAGATCATTAAACTCTAAAACCACCTAAAAAATCTTGGCTGGTTGAGAACGCGCTCCCTTTTTTTTGCACCCTAAGCCTGCAGAAATGATACACTTTTGATATGACCTCGGGTCATTTGTGCCACCTCAAAATATTCGGGGCGAGTGCCTGAAAGGGCCCTGTTTCCCTGCAGAAACAGCTAGCCCATGCCTAGGATGCTTCAGCACAGACTGAAGCTTGCTGTTCACAGCACCACATAAATTGCACTTGATGTTGTCAGTGATGTCAGTGTACACGGAAGGTGTATAATGGATATTAATTATGACTGTTATCACTTATGACTTGTCTAGTGCAGCCAGGTATGCCTGAATACTTGCAAACACAGCAGCTTTTACACGTGGCAACTGATGAAATGGAAAATGGTCACTCTACACAGCTCTAATGAGGGCAAGGGTGATTTAAGCTAGCAGAAAGAATCATAATTACTGTAGGTTCAAAGTGATCTTGAAGGAGGGGAAGTTAAAATGGGGTTGGGATTGATCTACTTTCATGCTTTACTCGGCCCATTGTTTTTAATGCCTCACTTTGAACTGTAAACAAATGGCTTCACCTGATTTGCACAGTTTTCTGCAGACAGTTCCTGAATTTGTTCTGGGCGACGGTGAAAAATGTGCACAGTGCAGAAATAAATAGCGGAGCAAGGTGCGACAACAACCCCCCCACAAACACCCCCTCTGTAATCTGTCCAAAAGAAAGTCCAAATTAAATCCTGGATTCAAGGCCACCTCAGAGTATAGACGAGAGGGGATGGGGCCAAACTCTTTTCAGTGGTGCCCAAGGGGCAACGGGCACAAACTGGAGCAGAGGAAGTTCCAGCTGAACAGGTGGAAGAACTTCTTCCCTCTGAGGGTGACGGAGCACTGGAACAGGCTGCCCAGGGAGGCTGTGGGGTCTCCTTCTCTGGAGATATTCAAGACCTGCCTGGAAGCAGTCCTGTGCAGCCTGCTGTGGGTGACCCTGCTTTGCCAGGGGGTTGGACTGGGTGATTCCCAGAGGTCCCTTCCAACCCTAACATTCTGTGATTCTGTGGAAGGGCTCCAAGGTTCACAAGGACCTCATGCTTCCAGGGAACCTGGTGCCGATGCCCAACCCCAGCAGGACAGTTTGGATGCTTCAGCCCTTCCCTCCTGGGGCAGCCCTGACCCTGGGCCCCTCTCCTGGCTCCATAGGCAGATGGGACCACCAGCCTCCTCACTGCTCCAGCCCTCTTCCAGCAAGGCTGCCATGGCTTCAGTTCACACGGTCTCTTCTCCACTGCTGCCCAGTGTCCGTTGGTGTCTGGGCTTCTCCCAGGCACAGTGCCAGTAAAACAAAGGCAAAACCAAAAGCTTCTTGCAGAGATACAGGAAGATCTACAGCCTGCATCGTCAGCCTCGAGAGCCTCGTCTTCTCCCTCTCCTTGGTGAAGATTCAGTTTCTGAGCCCCCACCACAGGGCCACTGCCGCTGTCGGTGGAGCCGGAGGAGACCTGTCCCTAGCGACACAGCTTCTCAGGCCTGAGACTCCCACCTCCCACACACCCGCTCAGGAAGCAATTCACTGCCTCAGACCTCTGCCTTTTCAGCGGATGATAATTCAGGATGATAATACAGGGAAAATACAGGGAGAGTTGAAAAAAAACATGAAAAGTTCCTAATAAACACCCAGAGTCTTTTCCAAAATCCAACAGAAAGATAAAGGGTGAAATCCTAGCCTTGCCGATCTCCGTGCACTTTGCTTTAAGTTCAGCATAGAAAGGATTTTATCCCCATTATGCCATCACAAAAAATGATTTTTTTTTTTTAACCTGGGATGCTTTTGGTTGATTGGTGCATGTAAAAACTTCCCATTGTAAAATCCATTCCTGACCTGGGTGTTCAGTGTCTGAGATCTGCCCAGCTGTCTCGTGACAGGTACTTTTCTTCCTGCAAACTTCCTGCAAACTCCCTGACCCTCAGCCAACACCACGGTCAGTAGCAGAGCCAACACATCATGTTCGCCTTGGCAAAGCGAGCCAGGCTGTGTTAAAACGAGGGTCACTGGAAATTAAAAAGAACCAACAAAAGTCCCTTCCTTTATTTTTGCCTGAAAGCTAAAATTTGCATGCTTTGATGCTTTTTGCCAGCCCGCCAACTCCAGAAAGCACCTAGACATCCCCACAATAGGGCGATGAGATGCTTCAGGCACATTTCCTTCAGAGTCTGTGGTGATACTAAGCTCTCTGGCATCCAACGATTTCAGCACGACACTACTTTGACAAGGTAAATTGCAGCCATCTCCCTTCAATTCCTTCCTAGCAGAAGTTAAGTTTCTCATCACCCTGCAGAGGCTTGGTTTTCTTCAGATGTTTGATCTAAAAAGTGACTGTTTGGAGAGCAACCTGCAAAATTTTAAATCCCTGAACTTGCCCCTGTGGTAATCCAGTATATTTACTTGCTTAAGGGTGGAAAGGCGGAAAGTTTGCAAAGACTGACATCTTTATTTGGACTGAGAAGACTTCTCTTATGAGACCTGTCCAACCCCCTTTTTGAAACCGGCTGGTGTCAATAAAAAGTAACTGCAAGCGCTATTCCATTTTGCCCCATCACTGTTAAGTTACAGGCATTCCAGCATCCAGCAGGCCTGATCATGGCACACAGCCCTGAACAGCACATGAAGGGATGAACGTTTTGTCGTAGCACCTCATCCACCCCACTCCTGCTACATGCATGGGCCTGCCCCATGACAGCACAGTGGAAGATGATGACAGTGGTAGTGGTCATGGTCAATGATGAAACTCAAGCTGTGGAGCCATGGGACGGTAGCAGGCCTGTTCTGCCATCCCAGTTTCCCCCAGAACACCAGGCTGAGCTGAGCTGGTGCCGATATGCAAGCGCCAGCTGGGAGGGAAGATGGTTGGGTCCAAGGTCTAGCTCTAGGATGCTGATGCTGAGCCCATGCAGTCTAAAATTTGGAGGTAAATGCCCCCAAAATCACAAGTTTGATTATTTCCTTCACAAAATTTTTACGAGTAAGACTTCTAATATTCTATTGATTTGCCCCCTTGACTTAGACTGGCAGTGGACATGGAGGTGTACGTACAAACTTGCTTTTTCCTAGGCTGGAGATGGGATTTGCACTGCACCCTTTCCCTCTGGAACTGGGCTTTTCAGCATCAATCCCAGATGTCCTCTCCTGACCACGGTCAGCACAGTCAGTCCCACGAGCGAGCTCGTCAGCTCTCTACATGAAAACAAAATGGTCATATTCTCAAAAGCCCGTGTTTCTCTCAAGACCACCATGAGTGGACAGGTCTTGTGGCACTTCATCACTCTGTGTTTCAGCATGAAAATAAAAACAAGTATTTTAATAATATTAGTTAATAAATTTAATATTTTAAGAAGACCAGAGGACTATCCTGCATACATTTTGAAACCAAATGCAAACACTTAATCAATTAAGTAGGTTTGCACCCTGCTCTAGACACCACCTCAATGTCTAGCCCTTCGAGGAGCCATACTACCGTACCCTTCTGCTTGTGTTTAGCAACACCAGCTCTGGCGAGACAGAGGGCTCCCCTCTAGCAAATTGCTTCATGTGACAGAGGCCAAAGTTTTTATGTGTTTTCTGAAGGCAGCTATGGCAAACAGTCAATTCAGCTAAACAGTCTCGGCCGCAGTACATCTGTGCTTAGTTTTGGCTTAGCAGAGCAGAATAACACATGTACTTCTCCTCTCTCTGTCCCACTCACAACCTAAGATGGTGAGAAATGTAGCTGATTTACAGAAGTACCTTCTGAACAGAAGTATCCTGTGACAGTGCAAAATCTGCGCGACTGGGAATTCCAGCCAAAATGAACTCACAGACCCACATGATTTCCTCGTGAGCTGACTTTGTGGGGGGGGTTTTTGGCTCTGTTCTTGTTGCTGTTGTTTTGTCGGCTCCTCAGATCAATATCCTTTACTGATCTCACTTCGGAGATTTCTAGAATCAAAAAGGGAGAAGAAGAGAGAGCTGCTAACAGGAGTGAGGACATTTCCTCCAGGTCAGTGCCAAAGTAGTAATCACAGTTCCCTCCTCTAGCCCTTCCTCTCCCACTGCTGGAAGAGACACCAGCATCCGGTGAAACGGCAGTGCCAGCACCCGGTGCCACTGCTGCTGCTGCTGACAGCGCAACGGGGTCATCGCTTCAAGTGCCCCAATGCCTGAGGTGCTGAGATCTGGTTTTCCAATGGGATTTGAGGGTCATCAGCATTGCTTTCTGTAGGCACATATAGCTTGCGCTGGGGTGGGCCGAGATGATCAAAAACTGCTTGCCTGTGTTAGCTTGGGCTTAAACCAGGTTAACCAGCCCAGGTGTCCAAGGTAGGCTCTGTGGGTCCTTAACACAGTCACACCAGTTTGATGAGGGCTGTTTCACATCCTGACAACTCAGGCTGCAGGCACCAGCCCACAAAATGCCACAGAGATGTGCCCAGCAGCACATCCCTGCAAGTGGAGACCCTTGGGACATGGCTGCTCCTTGCAAAGGAGGGCAGCACGGCCATGCCCAAGGCAGCCCTGCCAGTCGGGGCTTCAAAGCACGGCAGAAACACCGCTACAGGGTGCTGTACCCCAGCTACTCGTCCTTGTCACACAGGTCCCAGCACCTGTGGAGCCAGCCCCGGTGTCTGCAACACCGCAAAGACCTGACCAAGGCTCCAAAGTCTCACAGAGTTTGCAAACTTCACGCAACGTCTTTCAGCACTTCAGTTACTTCCTTTGGGGTCAGTTGCACCAAATTTGCCGTCCCTTACTTCTCACTCTACAGACCAAGTAAAGAGACACTGATTAGTTTGCAGTGCGTCCTTCAGAGTTAATTTAAATAATTAATGTGCATCTTTATCACTTTCTCTGTGTTATATGAGCTTCTGTTAATAACATTTAGCCTCTAAGTAAAAGGGCTAATTTTTCACAGAAACATTTTTATTTTATCAAACTTCTAATTTTTTGGAAGCTTCTCTTTCATTCCTCTATTTCAGTCTTGGTTTCCAATTACAATTTTCCAGTATTGATTCTTATTTTTGTTTTAAAGTGTTTCTTCCCCTTCACTGATACTGATTGGTTTATCTTTGTCACTCCAGGCAGTTATTTAGAATTAGATATTTCTGACACTGAAATAGTTTCGTTCCCAAGGATGAAAAGGGTCCATAAACAAATTTCAGCAGAAAATAAAATTTTATCGCCCAGAGAAAAGGAGGCTCCTTCCATGTTGTAAAGGCTCAGGCAATTCTAATCACTATTTACAGGACAAATGGTGGGTGAGAGATGATCATATCTGACCTAGAATTTACATCAGCACCCTGGGTTTGGGAGAAGAGTTTGCTTCAGTTTCCTACTCCGACATAGATCTTCAGCCTGACCGTGGGTAAAGTCCTTTAGAGCATTTAAGGCACTTGGCTTCGCAAACCAAATCCAAACAGCGGTGTGCATCCAGAGCAAATTTCCAAATGTCTATCAATAGAGGCAATCTCATTGAAACGAAAGGGGTAATTAGCTCAAGCAAATTGCAAGTTACACAGAGACGCAGCAGTGCTTGGGAACCCAAGCCAGGTGCCACGATGAGACCCAGGCCAGAGCTGCGTGACACCATGGGCCAACACCAAAGTAGCCAAGAGCCACTGCTCCCTGACTGATCACCTGCTCAGGCTGCTGCACATCTGCAAATTCACGTCCCAGCAAATGTTGGCCAATAATCAAGGTTTGCTATTCATTTGTTAGTCTGACAGGGTGGAGCCGGTCGGGTTTTCTTTTTCCTGTCTTTAGTCATTTGGTTTTTAAATAGTTGTTACTGTCATACTTCTGTTTCTCAGTTAATCTTAATGCCAATGACATAATTTCACTGAAATATTAATATTTCAAACATATTTGTGTGGTTTGCGCAGAGCTTACTGACAGGATAAATTGCGTGCTGTATTGTTCTAACTTTCTTAAAATATCTCTTTGTAGTTTTTTTAAAAAAAAGCTATTTTAAGAAACTCTTTGCTGAACTGTGCTTGTCTCACTGAAACTCAGTGTTTCTCCTCAATTTACCAGTGCAGAATGTGAGCAGAATAGATATGACAGCAGTGGCTGTTCACCATTCCTCACCGCAAGGTGCAGGCAAAGTGCCCGGGACCCCAGGCACCCAGCAGCATTCCGACGGCTCCCTTGGGAGCACGGTGGAGTGAGACAGCCCCAGGAGAGGACACACAGGAGGTGACATGCTCTCTGCCCTTCCAGCCAGGCTGGACCTTGCAGGCACCGCTCTTCCGTCATGCCCAAGGCCCAGTCTGCAGCTGCGGGTTGTCCCCTTGCTGCAGCGGGGATGGCCGACAGATCCTTATCTGGTGTCCACCTTGCAAGTCCCCGGCAACCTTCTTGCCCACCACAGAATTACAGAATCACAGAATAGTAGGGGCTGGAAGGGACCTCTGTGGGTCATCTAGTCCAACCCCCTGCCAAAGCAGGGTCACCCAGAGCAGGCTGCACAGGACCACGTCCAGGTGGCTCTTGAATATCTCCAGAGAAGGAGACTCCACAACCTCCCTGGGCAGCCTGTTCCAGGGCTCCTTCACCCTCAGAGGGAAGAAGTTCTTCCTCATGTTCAGACGGAACTTC
>Ga0065711_1044381_pt1 | contig 14134 bp, 9 predicted proteins | sample Hoacrofraction12_FD_59098 | JGI IMG/M metagenome (GOLD analysis project Ga0065711, IMG submission 59098) | Hoatzin crop microbial communities from Cojedes, Venezuela - Epithelial fraction 12 v2 (version 2) | ecosystem: Host-associated > Birds > Digestive system > Esophagus > Crop | place...
GCCGCCTGAGGGCCCGCCGGGGCCGCCCGGTGCGTGCAGGGTGGGCCGCGGGCTGGCGGCGTGGTCGCTGTCATCCCCGGCATGGCGGTGGCAGGGCCGCGGGCAGCGCCCGGCTCTCCTGGGTTTAGCCGAGGCAGGGGTCCCGTCGGTGCGGGGCCGTGACTGCCAAACTCCGTTTAACGTCCGCTGTGCTGCTCTGGCCTGGGTCTGGCTGCCGAGCCTGAGGTGGGTGGTGGCTCCCCGTCCGGCTGGGCGACGGGCTTTGTGGCGAGCGGGGTTGTGGTTGATGGTGGTGATGAGGACATGTCCTGTCACGGGCTTCCCCGCGGCTCCTGGGGTGCCACAGCCGCGTCCGAGGTGTCAGTGGGGTCAGAGAGAGCGTGGCGGGAACACCCGCGGTCACTGGCGTCAAATTTTTCCGACAGGTGAGCGCGCAGGGAGGTTTGTTAGGTTCAGCGGGCGAGGGCCTGCTCCTCTGGTTTGGCTTTTGGTGACAGCTCTGTTGCTTGAAGGGTCAAATCCCGAACCGCCGCTGTCCAAGCGGCTTTTCAGGCTGGGTGCTCCTGGTGCTGGTGTGGAACATTCGGGACGTGAAGGATTCTCCCCACTTACAGGTGTAGGGAAGCGATGCCCTGCCGCTCGCCAGGCCCGGCGCCCCGGGTGCGGTAGGCATGCGGTGGTGCTGAAGCCAAGCCCAAGGACAGCTTCATGCCTTGCCTGTTCCTCGCGATCTGCTGGAGTGGCATTTGGGCCGCGGCGAGACTAACACCGAAAGACAGTAGCGAGCCTGGCCTCGGAGCTCTTGTCTTGTTATTTCCCTCCCTTGGAATCAGTGTTAGAAAGAGCGAGAAGCCACGAACCAGTAATTTTGTGAAGCTGCTTTGGCTCTGTCCATGTTATTATTCTAAATATCAGTGTATCTGTGCGTGCGTTTACTGTCCTGTCCACAGCAATGCATGAAAACATCTGTTAATTACCAGTAACATGAAGAACACTGTTGATTTTTTTCTTCTTGGTGAGGGAATGATGTTATTGATTGGTGGGTCTTTTACATTTCTGGTAATTAATTCCGTTTTCCAAAAATTTAGGGAATTTAGAAATTGTCAGCCAGGAAGTCTGTCCGTCTGGTCAGGCCAGGCAGCGCACTGTGTCATTTCCTTGGGAGGAAAACACTCACAACAGGTGTATTTATTCTTACTGTCGCTGTTTATTGGAAAGCGTGTCGGAGTTCTTGGAGCAGAGCCCTGTTGCTCAGGAGAGGTGCAGTCAGACAACTGCGAGGCTGTCCTAGTCCCGGGTGCCGTCACGCCCTGGACAGCTTTCATCTACGGCAAGTCTCTCGCTTTAGTAGCTGAGGGAGGTGTCGCTGCTGGTTTGGAGATGGGTTGGGTCAGTGTGCGGGGAGTGTGTGCCCAGCGTAAGAACAATCTCTGGTATTATTTCAACTGTGTAAAAAAAGGTGACTTCAAACACAGCAGCAGAATCAGTAGCTAACCTCATAACTTTCTTTTTTCCCCCTTTTGGAGTCGGTTGAAAGGACTTCCTCTTAGTCCTGTTTGTTTTTCCAGGAAGGCTGCGAGAAGAGGTCCTACGGCTGACTGATTAGTGATTCCAGCAGAAGGGTGGAGAGTAAAAATGTCAAAAATTACTACTGAACTTCTTTTGGAAAGAGCGGTTCCAAGATCTACAAGGCTCCGAAAGATCGAGACGCTGAAGTAAGTGCAGACAGGCCCATGGAAAATTCCAGTTGAATTCAGCCTGGGCGATCCTTTTTTCGTCTTTCTTCCCCTAAGCGTTTTTACTGAAAAAAGACGGTTACAAAGCACAGAGCAGGAGATCGCATTCTTGATGTAGGATCAGTGAGCACTAGTGGAGCTGCATTCACTAGATAGGTTATCAGCAGTTACCACCTCTTTTCACCATTTATATTGTATATATGCTGCCACCTTCTTTCTGTAAAACTGCTTAAGGCTGGATCCTGATTTCCTAGCCCGAAGATACGCTCCCTAACCCCAAAGCACTTCTGTCTTTGCTAGCAGTTGCTTAATGCAAATAAGAGTATCTCTTCTGGCCTCAATTTTAGAGGGGAATAAAGACATTTTTGGCATTATTTCCCCTCACTTTTCCTCTCCCTCCATCACTTTCCATCTTCTCTAAATCCTGTTATGTTAGTACTTCAAACATTGCAGAGAGGGAGAATAAACTCTGACACGCTTAGAAACCACTAAAAATAGTTTTGTTGCTCAGATCCTTGACAGAGGCCATTTAAAATACGTGTCTCCAGCACGGTGGAATTCCGCTATTCCAGAACTGGTCAAACTGAGTGACTCAGCTAGCCAGTTTGTGGCTGGTGCCTTTGCGGTTTTTGTTGCTGATGCCAGAGTTTTGGATTTCACATGTGCTCTTTAAAGTTATTTCTTTTAGTTTGTCTTGTGCTAAAACAACTGTTTTTAGAGAGAAACTCAAAAGTTTATCTGGAGTATAGGCCACAGTAATCTGGGTAATAAAGTGACATTGAGATGTTTCAAATGGTGAACTTCTAGAGTGTGGTTTTTTCCCCTGAGCTTCATACCATGATTTTGAAAGGTAGGGTTTCAGAAAGTCCATTTGGGGAGCACTGTGTTGTGTTTCTGCCCAAACTGACACAGTAGTCACACTCAGCTTTGCAGCCAGCTAAATTCCGTTTGACCGTTCTTAAATGCTTGGACTGGCTGGTTAGGCTGCTGGGATGACAAGTGAAGCAGTGGTATTGCTTCCTAATTTTATGTACCTTGTTTATTCACACTTCATGTATATTTAGAAGGCCTTTTTTTATTACTCATTAGAGGTGGAGATTCTGTTTGTGAAAGGAACTCAGGCTTGTGTCCTCAAGAGGCTTTGGCTGTTGGACTAGAAGCTCGCTTTGGAGCTCAACTGAATGGTCTAATACAATCTGAATGACCCTTCTTACGATACACAGTTTTCACTTTCTTACAGAGAAGGGATATTTTTTTTTTCCCCCCTCACAAATACTGTGCCACTTTCAGGACAGAATGCTTCTGTTTTGGTGGCAGCCTTGGGATTTTGAGGTAGATTTCCATATTTGCCATTGGAAGTTTTTGCAGCAAAATTCACTGTAAAAGAAACAGAAGAAATACTTTTTTGTGAAGTTAGTTCTTTGCAAACAGCCAAATTATTTGGGGACCTACTCTGCACTTGGCCTGAACTTAATTTCTGATGCAGAGAAGAAAAGTTTTGAACCACATCAGGAACCTGATCCAATTTGCCACATCGTTGTGTGAGTGCAAGTGTCAGCATGAAGTGAGGGGGAGGATGGGACCAGCCTTTTGGAATCACCGTGGTCTCACATCGCTTTCACCAGCTGTGAGGTGCTGATTTCTAAGCAGTGAGTGAAATAATGAATCTAGTGCGTTCTGTGGACAAGGTGGACCGATGGTGTAGTGAGTGTCTTGCATTGCCACAGCTTGTTTTGTTGAATTTACGTTGCAAAGGAATAAAATACCAAAATTCTTAGAGGTGTAGTAGTTTTTGCTATGAACGAGAACTTTTCTGGCTGTTCACTGCTCACAGCCAGCTCTGTTTGCCATAGGAGGTTTATCTGAACTGCAGGTTAATTGTACTGCAAGTACTTTGGTAGACTGGAGTCTCTGATGGTGTCTGTTAGCTTAGACACAGCACCTTTGCCACATCTGTCTGCTTGCAGTCCATACTGCTGCAGACAGGAAAAAGCGGGTTTGCTGGGGTTCGCCCAGTGAGTTGTGCTAGACTGAGAGGTGCCACCAGGTGGGACCACGTACCCTGTGAAAGTCAGCGTTTTTCCAATGAGTTACAGGTAGTTCATGTTCTCTTCTGTTTTCAGCCTGTCCAAGCTGCAACTGAAGACTGGAGACTTAGACCCACGTTTGTTCTCCCGTCTGAGGCATCTGCAGAAACTAGATCTCTCTGATAATTTACTGGACAAGTTTCCCAGCAGTCTAACCCTGCCTGATCTGCGTGTCCTAAACTGCAACAACAACAAACTGGAAGATGTAACTGCTCTGAAACAGTTCCCTCTTCTCGAGGAGCTAACCTATGAGAACAACGTGTACTTGACAGTGAGTTACCTCCCATCCCTACAAGCTAAGCATTAAAAAGAGGGGGAAACAGACAGCAGTTGTGCCTAGTTCTTATATATTGTTGTAGGCAGCAAGTGTTAGGGCATCTGAAAGTGCAGCCAGTCTTTTTGCACCCCTTCACCAGTTTGTGCCACTATTTCCCCATCTGCAGGAGTGACTTGCCCAAAACCACTCAGATACTGAAATCTGGGTATCTGGAATTCCTGATTCTCCAGGCCGGGGTCCCATATTATGTAGGTTGTCAGGCAGGATATGTTATGCTCGTGCTTTTGTAGAATATAGTAATGACTGTGTAGAAATGTCTTTCTTATATGTTGGTTTTAGTGCCCCTTGTGCTCTGGAAGAGCAGACTTGATCCTCTGGTGAGGAATTAAGCTTGGTCATTAGTCTAGTTTAGATTTTCTGACTTCTTCCAAGAGGCTGTTCTGACTGTACCAGTCTAAGCGTTCAAAACTGTAATTTCACTTGTGCTTCAAACTGGCATCAGCCACCATCGCCGTCCCCAGATGCTTCTTTGCTGTTGCGTGCTGGCAGAAGTGTATGTGTGGCTGTGTGGTAAACTGGATTGAGGCACTGGTGTGACTTCAAGCGCCCCTGACCCAAGGAAGCTCTGCTGGCCCTGGTTTGCTGTAGGCAGGGCAGGCGTTGCTCAGTGTCAGCTGCTCGCTCCCAGTTAAGGGATGTGCCCAGGATGCCCTGGTTGGACCTCGGTGGAGCAGATGGGCCTGGTGACACCGCCACCGCCCTGTGCTGGATGTTAGTACTGCCTAAGTGTGAGGCAGGTCCGTTGGCTGCAGTTTAAGATCCCATAGGATCATAGGAGAACGTTAATTTACAACTAAAAGGTGCTATTCAAGTCAGAAATGCTGAAAAGATTTTATGAAATGGCTTTTCCTGACGTAATATATTCTTCTTATCCTTGGCTGTGTTTTAATAAAGGACTAGAGCTAAAGCAAGCACAATGTGTACAATTAACTCTGACATCTTCTCTTTTTAGCTCAACGATGACTATAAAGTAATGTTTCTTTTGCAAAATCTTCGGCTACTCAACGGCAAAGATATAACCAAACTGGCTAATCACGTGAGGCATGTCAATAGTCGTAAGCTCACCAGCAAGGTAAGATGGGCGATATTTTCTTAATCTCTAAACACCTGAGAAGTAACTAAACACTGTGCTCAGTTTAATGACAGAGTTTCAAACAAACATCGAATGATGAACAATAATTCTGGTGTGATCTGAGCACAGCCCGCAGTGTGGGCCACCTTGCAAATGTCTTACTGCTGCGTTCTCTGGTCACTGCTGGCGTTTGCTCTACCTGTTCTGTGTAGCCAGCTTCTGCCTTCAGTTCAAATCACAGCAGCAGGGCCAGCAAGGTCTGTGGCTGGCCCTCTAGTTTTTCAGGTCACGCCAATCATCGTTCAAATATGGGAGAAGCCCCGTGTTGACATAACAACTGCGTACACCTCCCCATCTAATTCCCATCACTGTCCTGGCACCAGGAGAGGGGAGCACAAAACCAAGCTCAGGATAATCTCACTTTTTCCAGCGTACACCAGGAACCGTTCTTCTTCAGCTGTGCCTGTTTGGAACTGTGTTTTCACTCATTTACGTACACAGTTTAGCTCCTGACAGAACGTCCCCACAAAGCATGTTGTGATCTTGAGCAAAATTATTGTTCTATTATGAAAAAGGGTATTTTTTTGTGCAGTACTGCTCTTACCACTTGTATTCTAGTTAGCTGATCTTGTTAATTCCTTCTGTGTAGCAGTGGTGGAGAGATCAAATACTGAAGACTGGGATGGCGTATTGCGCTAAGTGTTATCTGTGTAATAGCTTGTACCTCAAAGGGTCTTGGTGAGAGCTGCTCAGCCTCTTATCCTCCAGGCAGCTGGGCATGGTTGGCTGTTTAATGAGACACCAAATGCTCCCCTGTGCTGCTCCTTTTGTGCTGGTGTCTGTGTCCCAGATGGTATTGCTTTGTACCTGGCTGCCCAGTTCTTACTGCTGTGTCTAAACGTGAAATGTGGGTTGGGTCCAAATGCTGATGGGTGTGTTAGTGCCCACCAGAAACCCTCAGACGGGAAACTGTGCTGACAGGTGAGCATCTGCGTGGTTGTGCCCACAGTTCAGAAGCTTTTTGGAGTCAAGGTATCATTATAAATAGGGATGACAGGTGCACCAGTCCTGCTCGTGCATGCACTTCAACTACAAGAAAACTCAAACATCCCCGTTAGCCCCTGCCTTATATGATAAATTATTCCCTGTTAGTAGGGCACAGTGTAAGACTACTGAAGACCATTTGCTATGGATCCAGAGGCATGAAATCAGGCATTGGTCTGGGTCCGTGTTGACTGTATCTGCTTAGCCACACTCACTTAAGCTCAGTTCAGAGGAATTGGGTTTCTTGTTAGCTGAAGTCATGGTCTGAATGCTGATAAAATAAATGGAAACACTGCCGTCGTGTAGCTAGCAGAGCCTCAGGGTTGGCAACTTCTTAAATGCCTTCACAAGTATTCTCATGCTTTTCTGCTGCGGTTTTCTGTGGTATTCTGTTGAATAAACACAGTCTTTCTGCCTAGGTTACTGCTCACTGGGAAAAATTCTTCCGTGACCAACTTCCTGAGAAATATACGGCTGAGCAAGTGAAGTCCATCAAGAAAAAGTTCCTGAAGTCAGTACAAACCAATGTAGTGTATGGACCCAGCTCACTCAGTGAATTCACCCGCTGGCGGGTAGGTTACGTTTTACTTACCCTTCTGTTCTTCAGGCAAAGGACTCTGCAGCCTGATTCTGAGTGGGTTTGATTAAAGTGCACGATGGATTTGGGTTCAGGGTCTCAAGGCTCTTGCAGACAGGTGGTATCACTTCTCTGGTTTTCTTCACTGCTTTGTTAAGCAGTCACAGAAGCACTAGGACTAAACGTGCACCAAGTTGCGATGACTGTCATTAAACATGGTTTTTTAATTCATAAGCAATAATGATACTTGTACTAATTAACAAGACTGATTTGCAAATAACTCTAATGGCAACATTTAGTCTTGATGGAAGCTGTACAACAGGCGATAAGATAATGGCAGAACTGTAGTTATTCCCAGTAGGGAAAGATATCATTTAGCTTGTAACATATGTTTTAATTGTATGTGCATACATACAGTTGAGGCTTCCAACTCTCTTTTGTCTTGTTTCGTTGCTGTGCTGTTGTTTTCACAAATGTGTACCCTGGATGTCCATGACAAAGTGAAGTTCTTGGGTTGTGTAGTAACAGCAGAGGACTTGGCCTGCCAGGCTGTCAGCTGAGGACCCCATCACTTGTGAAATTCACGTAGAACAGTGGAAGTAGATACTAAAAACTCCTGTGTAGTGACAAGCGGCTCTTGTCGTTACACATTGGAGTTTGACTGCTGTTGTTTTTTGTCTTTTTTTTTTTTTTTTTTAAACATATCCACCTATATTCCTCTAAGGTGAAAATGATTGCAGAAGAGTTTCTGGCATACACACTGGGTCTGGAGTTAAACACAGATCCTGATCCAGAGGAAAAAATGGATGAGAATGAGGAAGAAAGTACAGAAAGCCCTAAGGAAGCTGCAGAGGACATGGGTCAGGTAGGTGATTTTTCCAGTTACATTAATAATATCCTTTTTATTTCTCACGAATTCAGCAGCACTTGTCAGTTTACATTTATGACCCTTTGGTAACCGTAGGGGGAGTCTCAGGTTCCAGCCTGCGTTCAACAGCTGAGGCTTGCTCTTTATGGCCACATGAAAGCTTTCCCAGCAATGGGAAGGTTGAGTTACTCTCCAAGAGGAGAGTTTCCATTGTCATAGGAGACCCAAAACGTTTCAGGAGTACAGTCCTACTGACTCCACCTCTCCTTTGAGGAAGGGATATTTTTAATGAGAGAACTGGACTGATGCGTGGCCAGACTGTGGCGGTGCTTGCCTTCTTTGAAACGGCTGCGAACTGAACCCCCTTGGTCCACGGTCCAGATTTGTTTTTCCACATTGTATGTAAATCGCAAGTAACTGGGACAAGGGAAGGGAGATGAAAATGAGACTGGCTGTGTGATTTTCATTAGCTTCTGCCTCTAGGAACTCTGCAGCTCTGGGCTGTCTGATTCTTGGAACCCAGTCTGTAACCATGGGAGGGTACTTGCATTTGAGTAGTTAATATCTCTGACTTACAAATCATCTGCATGTCTCAGGGAAGCTAGAAACCTTCTGCAGAAACTGACAATGTGCCTTGTAGGTCACAGTAACGCCCAGCAAGAGGAAAAGAAATCATTCAAAATCAGGCACTAGAAACAAGAGGTCCAAGTCCCAGGCAAACACCAAGGAGGAGGCTGTAGTTAATCCCAGAAAGTCCAGTCACATGCAGGATGACCCAGCGCCTGATGAACCAAGACCATCGAACCAGCCAGCCAAAGAGGCAACCCCTGAGCAGGGAGCTGAAGGGACACAGAATGGAGAGCAGTTTCCCAAGGGACAAAGCAACAGAAGATCCAGCCAGCTGACAGGGGAACAGAAAAGCCAGGAGCAGGACAACGGAGTTGTTAGCTTGACCCCAGTGAAGAACTCCAAGGGCAGGGTATGTTCATCAACCCCCGTGGGACTGACTTTCGGCCTCTTGGTTTAGTGGGAGGAGCCGCATTCAGATTTCGTCAGAGCTCTGCTCAGCTTGGAGCTCATAATTGGCCAGATATATTGTGAATTATGGTTTTTCTTTTGGTTTCTTTTGTTGTTTTAAATCTCTCAGAGGCGTCAGGGAAGGCTCCCCCTGGAGACAGTGAATCCCCTGGAGGGGATGGATGGACCAGCGCTCTGAGGTGGTGCACTGAAAGCCTGTTCTTAGGAATGGGACTGGCATGACTTGCTCTCAGGTCAAACTGATGGCTGCGTGGGGAAAGGTGTTTCTCCCGCAGCTCAGACCAGTGGGGATCTAAAGGGTTTTTCACATTTCTCTGTAGCTGGAAATGGGGTTCGCTGCTGGGGTCTGCTGGGCACATCTTTTCTAAAGAGTTTTCCTGCTGGTTTAGGAGTCTTGAGCGTTGGTGGCACCTCAGTCTCTCCTGTTCTCTGTAGCACAGAAGAGCTGAAAAATACTTCAGTTTAACTCAGATGATTGCTGTGTTCAGTAGAGGGTTCTGTCAAGGCAATCGCAGGCAAACCGCTGTCAGGGGAATGAATTTTCTAAATGTGGATGGTTTATTGTAGGAGGATGTCAGTGCAGAGCCATTGCATTTTCTTCAGTGTCACAGTAAAGGCAACAGCCGCGAGGATTTTAAAACGCAGCTCTGGTCCTGTGTCTTCGAGCCATTGCTAGACTGTGGAGCCAGGAAAGGTGAGCTCTTAAAGAGGTTTGCAGGATTCCCAGAACCACCCGGCTCTGGAATCCCAGCGGACTCCATGCGTTAGACCCCTGCTCCTTCAAGCTGTAGTCTCCGTTGTCAGGAAGAGGCTTGCTTACATACTACTTTGACTTTGAAAACAGGAGACTGGGAGAGCACCAGGCAGTGATAAACTGCAGTCTTCATGTGTTATCTGTGAACCTGGGAACTTCTCACCTGTTCTGTTCATCTTTCAGATCCTGTTGTGAGCTCCTCCAGAACCGTGGCAACATGTGGAGGGGAATCTGTCTGTCTGATTGACTGTGAGACAGGGACGGTGCTGAAAAAGTATAAGGTGGCTACAGAGGTAGGTTGCAAGTGGGAGTTGTAAGCATTGAATGGAAATACCACAATCCATTATCATTACCTACCCGTGTATTTAATACGCATTGCAAAGAGTTCTGAAAGGGTTTCAAGAAGTAGCGTGGACAGGTCTTAAAAGGATGGAGATAGACAGTAAACATTTCTTGCTTATCCTGTTAGCCTGGTTTGTTTTTTGGTTTTTTTTTATTAATTTAAAATATTAGTCTGCCTCTCTTCTCCTCACACAGGCCTACGTATGAGTCTCCAGGCTGCTAAGACTGCTTGAGAGCACAGAGGAATAAACATCCTGGTTTGATAGTTTGTGTTCTTCAGAGGGTTGTTTTGAGATTTGATGCTCCAGCTTCAGTATTCATTGTCATTTCACCTGAATAGCTCTCGTGATTGATAGCTGTCTTATCTCTGAGCTAACAGCCATCCTGCTGGCTGTTCCCTTTCATGCTATTCTCGGTTTCTCTCTGTCCTAGGAGTTTTTCAGTGTCGCATGGACAACCCTCACAATGGTAATCAGCAACAGTCGGAAAAAATCTCATAATATCTTAGCAGCTGCTGGGAGGAGAGGGATCGTCAAACTGATTCATGTGGCGGCTGACTTCTGCTACGGTGAGATAAAGGCTCATAAAAAGCCCATTGCTACTGTCTGCTTCAGCCCAACTCAAGAAACTCACCTCTTCAGTAAGTCTCTGGTTCAGAATCTCTTTAGCTTGAGTACCTAATGTAGAAAGGCTGGGCTTCCTTGACAAGGGGAACTGTCACCAGTGCAAGCAGGTGCGGGTAGGGACCACACACACACACACACACACAGAAAGCGTGGACAGACGTTATGGAGTGAGTATCGTTGGTTTCACATGGCAGTAGTCTACAAAAGGTACTGAGTGTCTCAGCCACAGAGCCTGACTCTTCAGCTGAGGTGCAGCAGCTCCCATTTCTCTCTCGGAAGCTCTCGGGGTGGCTGTCATGCACGCATTAGCCACAAACAAGCCCAGCAGTGGATCCGTTCTGCAGGGGTGAGTAAGAAGAATGATACCAAAGCAGCCTGCTGCGGGCCAGGCAGCCAGCAGTCAGCTGGCAGAGCTCTCGTCGAGCATGGCACTGGGGCAATGCAGCGTGTAATGGGCTGTTGGGTTTCATTTTTCCCAATGAGCAAAACTATGTGCTTAATTGCTTTTGAATAAATGAAAGTATTTTTGAGTTCTGTGCCTCATCAGAAACTTTTACTCGGGTGCTGAGGTAGAGGAGAGCTTTGCCACAGTAGGGCCCACTGAGACTGAGGCTTAAGCACTGGTGGGAAATGAACCATCATATTACAGATTGCAGCTGCATTGTCAGGCTTGTAAAGTAAGCTGTTACAGAGCTATTCAGGCCACACCTGCACCCCACAGCTCATTGTTTCTCTTGCCTACAGTTACCCACACCCTGGAGTGGTTAGAGTGGTACATGAACCATTAAAAGTGGAATTTTTTTAAGACATGGGTATTGGTAGTAGATACTTTTTGAGAAGCAGCTCAAGAGTGCAAAAAGCAGAAGCCTAGAGGGGTAAGGCTGATAGCACATCCACAGAATGGCGTGGACAGGAAGGCTCGTTATATTGCATAGAAAACTGTGTTGTAATAGAATCTCTGCATGCCTGTGTGGGGACTGGACACTGACCTGTTTACTCACAGTTTGAGGGATGCTGGCTGATGAGGATCCAGATTACTCTGAGTATTAGGGATGTTTCCACTAGCAGTAGATCAGCTTGGTGACAAAAACTTTTAAAAAGCCTTTCACATTTTACATCAGTACTTAATTTTCCCAATGGGGGCTGCCATGGATGTGAACACAATAAGCAATGGATATGTGGAATAAAGTGGTGTCTGCCTGAGCGTAAGGGTTGGAGCTCATATTTTAGATTCCACTAAAACCCATGACCAGAAACGTGGGCTCAGAGGGGCACTAATTAGTGACCTTGTGAAGCCACAGGTTAGTAGTGAACAGCAGGAAACAACCCATTTATCCGCTCCCCTTAGCGCACAGGATAAGCATGCAATTACTGACCGTGCATGTTTGACAGTGTCTGTGAAGAGCGGAGCCTCGGTGACTGCCGCTGAGCTTTATGAGCTCTCTGATGCCGCAGGCTTAGTGTGTTACAGCCTGTGGCACAGGTAGCCTAGCCAGCTAGCACGAGAAGAGCCAGATGAGCAGCGATGCCTCTGCCTGCTTCTCTTCTGTGTCCCACAGCTGCAGCCTATGACAAGCGAATTGCACTCTGGGATATTGGGATTCCAGACTCTGACTACAACTTCAAAGCAAGGTAAAGGTTCAAAAACCCAATGGGGCCAGGCCAGGAGCCTGTAACTATCACGTCGCAGCACCATTTAACTGTTTGTTCTCTGTTTTGTTGGTTTGGGGTTTTTTTTTCAGCCAGCTGCTGGTGCTGGAAGGGGGCTCTGTTCCCTTACGGATTGCCCTGGTCCCCACCTGCCCGGATCAGTACCTGCTGGCTGGCTGTGAGGGCGGCTGCTTTGCCTGGAATATAAACCTGGATAAGGAACAAAAAAGCAGGTGAGAACCAAAAGTTGAGGGTGTGCATTTGCTTTCCATAACAAGAAGAGGTAGCCCTAGCAAAGGCTCTGTTTCTAACTGAGGAGGTCTGAGCAAGAAAAGAAGCACATCCTACCAAACTTAAAACATACTCCCACAGTGGAAAGAAAAAATGCTAGGATAATGCTAGAGGAGTGCTCCAAGCTAGCAGCCCTCAGCCTGTATTGACGCTCCAGTCTACAAGTGTTGCCACACCGCTTTGAAGGAAGGCCGACAGGAGTGTAATGCAGTACGCTGAAGCTCAGGGGCGTGTGATCTGGAGGCAGTGTAAGGGAGTGTAAATTCTGGGATCGAGTTCCAGTCACACAGCAAAGCCTGCTCCGCTTCTGGTATGTGAGGTTACCCAGGAAACTGGCTCTCTGTAGGAGCACAGAAAAAAATTACAACAAAGGAGTGAAGCCATGCCCTGCTGCCATATACTAATCCTGATGCCTACAAAAAAGTTCAAGTGGGAATTCATGCGAGTTTGGCAAGAGACTCACTAACGAACATGTGAATTTCCTTCTGGGTTCTGCACCTGATGCCCTTCCACTGCTGCCCATTCAGGAGGGGACTCATTTCACCCTTCCCCTGCTCTAGGCCTTTTGATGCCGTATTCCAGTTTCCTGATGAGGATGGAGGCATGACAACATCTCACAGGGTTGACGGTTTGGCTTTTCTGAATGATGATGTCGTCGGTGAGTATAAACGGTCAGGCACCCCAGCGTGTGGCTGGCCAAGGCCAGCATGATGAGCAGAGGGTCTGAATGGGGCGTGACTCCCTCTTCCTCAGATTTCTGGGGGCTACATGGAATAGTGGTGTCCCAGAGTCACTTCTTATTTCCTAAAACATGGGCTAGAGGTGTGAGCCCGTGCCTTAGCAGGACTGGAAATCGGATGGCCCCACGCCCGAGAGCACGCTCGGCCGAGCAGTGCCAACATGGAAGGAGAGCCCCTTTCTGCTCCAGGGCTGGGGGCAGCAGTATGATTTTGCAGGGGAATTGGGGATTCCTACATTTGGGAGAGAGCCTAAAGCATGGGCTGGATCTTTCTGAAAAGCTGATGATTGTTCAGCAGTTCAGGAACATAACCGTGGGACTGAAAAATCCCTCTGCAGCCTCTAATTATCCTGAAATAAGGTAAAGGAGGTGGAAAGAGTTGCTGCTAGTATCAGGTCCCATGTCTTAAAAGCTCACCAGATGCCAGCCTTTTCCTTGAGGCACTTCACTTCTCAGCCACTGGCATAGCCTCTCCCCCCTTTCTTCCCTAGTTTCCAAGAGCTCTAAACCAGGATGCATATATTTATGGAGCTGGAGTCGGTCTTTCGACGGGAAGGGGAAGGGATGCCAGCGAACGCTATCTGCAGTTATCCTAGCTGAGCTCGAGTGGTCCACGACAGACCTGTCCTACCTGACGCTCAGCACCTGCCCAGGTAGGCAGCCCCCGCCTCGGGCGAGCAGCCCGGCTGTCCAGTCCCTGCAGCAGAGATGGCCGGGATTCCCACTGAGCTGCGTGCCTCCCCTCTCACCCGTCACAGCAGCCCTGGATTTCAGTCCCCATCCATGCGAGCGCGTCTGCCTCCTCTCTGCAAGCAGTAGGAGCCCTCAGCTCCCTACGCTGCAGCTCCAGCACCGTGCAGCCGCAGCCCAGCACCAGCTGTATGTCACTAAGTAACACATAAATGCAGCTATACTGTCTGCCATGGAACAGAGCTCACGGCGTTACTCCAGCTGCACAACGCCAACAGTCTTA
>Ga0065711_1044382_pt1 | contig 14134 bp, 11 predicted proteins | sample Hoacrofraction12_FD_59098 | JGI IMG/M metagenome (GOLD analysis project Ga0065711, IMG submission 59098) | Hoatzin crop microbial communities from Cojedes, Venezuela - Epithelial fraction 12 v2 (version 2) | ecosystem: Host-associated > Birds > Digestive system > Esophagus > Crop | place...
GTGGAGTCTCCTTCTCTGGAGATATTCAAGACCCGTCTGGACAAGGTCCTCTACAGCCTACTGTAGGTGACCCTGCTTCAGCAGGAGGGTTGGACTAGATGACCCACAGAGGTCCCTTCCGATCCCTATCATTCTGTGATTCTGTCTTCTGTGATTCTGTGATTCTGTGACACAAGCATAGGTTAGAGACCTTATGTTTAACCAATATGGACATTCCTGAGTCCCTGTCTGCAAGGAGTTCTGTAATGAAGGCAGTGGGAAATGGCTTGCTTCTACGGGCTGGCAATAAGACCGCTGTTCCACATGCTCCTGGCACAGGCAAGGCAAAAAGCAATGAGGGTATGATAGGAAATTAGGAGCAATCTTCCCTGATCATTGGCAATTTTGACTGAGAAATGGAGAAGATTATATTAGTAACCTTGAACACTAACAGCATGGATGTGGACACAGTCTGATCCTGGCAGTAGCTGAGGGCACATGGCACTGTGGAGGAGATGCTTAAGCATTTAATAGGCTCTTGCCCAGACTGAGCCGCGGCAGACTGCGGCAGCATCAGGAGCAAAACAGTTCCTGAATGCTGAACCCATTATTCCCCATGAAACCCCCCATGCAGGTTATCTCTTATCGATAATTTGCCTTTGCAGCAGCTCTGCTCTTCTGTACCCTCCAGCCCTGCACAGCCAAATGTCAAGGGGTCAGCCCCATCCATCGCTCCACCACAGAGCTGGAGGATGTGCACCTTGCGCAGAGGAAGTGAGTTACACTGCAGCTGCCCTGCCCGGGGCCACTCAGAGAGGAAAAAACAATGCTGTATTTCACAGTGCTGAGTATATATCTGCAGGTGCAGCATGAGTTGCAGTTAAATTGCAGCCCGGAGGCACCAGGCCAGTGCATTCCTCTGAAAGGCAAGTGGAGGGTGAAGAAGAGCACAGGGGCAGGGATGCTTAATTCATGATAAATTGGCAAGAGACTGTAGCTACCCAGAGGTGGAACCAGAGCCAAGAGGCATTTGCAGTAATACCTGCCACCCTCCTAGGGTGAGATCTGAGCACACAGGTATATAGACACATACTATAAAAGCTCTTTTCCATCTCTTTCCCCAAAGTGCATGGGAAGCTTGAGGAGTGGATTTAAGTGAGGATGATTCAGGCAAGGCAGTCACTAGACTGCAGGTCAGGGAGGCTGAATAGGTAGGACAAGGCAGCCTAAGAGCTATGTTGCTCTCTATGTCCAAATCTTAGTTTGGATTATGGGATGGAGAAGAGTAGTGATCCTATTTAACCCCTGGTAAATTTAATCCAAAGCAGGAAATTGGCTGCAGCATAGCATGAGCTTAGAGTTGTGGGGTAATAACAGATGTGTGTGGAGTCTCCAAATTAGGGCCCCAAATAAGCAAAAGACTGGAACAGCGTGTTTGATTTAAGCATGTACACATGTCCCATCGCAATGAGTAATGTTCAGTCATGTGTTCAACCACTTTGCCAAAGAAAAACATCCAGCAGCAAGGCTGGAACAGGTTAGCAGAGCCAGGGCAAGTCTGGCATCGCTGAGAGCACGAGAGACGTGAGCGAGATGGCACAGACTGAGGGCATCTTTGGGTCTGGGACAGTGGTGGGGTAGGGAAGATGGTGCATTGATGGAGTCACATAGAGGGTAAATGCAGTCTCAATGAAGATAAAAATAAAGTGCTTCATCATGTCTCTGTACCAAAAGTTTTTTTCAAAGCTTGCCCTCCCCATGCAGCCAGCCACTAATGCAAACCACCTCAGCCCTGATCTGTCAAAGGTTTGTCTGGCTGAAGCATTCGAATTTAAGGACACAAGTGCACAGTATTCGAGCATTATCCCCCTGGGAGGTGGGTCAAGGAAGCTCCTGTAACGCTCCATGCGCAGCAAAGTCAGGATTCTTGCTATGTGACATGCTTCAGCCCAAAGGCTCCTACAGCAGATGCTGAATATTTATGAGTGTAAGACAAGGATCAGCACACCTACAAGACACAGGTTGCAACTCGGCAAAAGAAAAGGGGGAAAAAGAGATGTGGCTGGAGGGGGGGTGGAATATCAGTCACGGATTTGCCAGCCTGCAGAGAGCAGAAGGCAATCAAAGCCAGGGAGCTGCAAGGCCATTTCTCTCGCTTGGTTGTTCCTGAAAAGGCGTGCAGTTAGTAGTACACGTATGAGCCCTAAACTGCTCCTGCTACCACAGCTGTGCGTGTTAGGAGGGGCCCCAGGCTGGCGACCCTCCAAAGGATGTCTCCTCAGCTCAGACACAAGGGAGATGTGTTGGCGTTTAACTTCACAGATCTCAAAATTAGCATTAACAAAGTGCCTTCTCTAGGCTCCCAGAGAGTGCAATGCAGAGAGGCAGCTCTTGAAGGTGCTTTGTCCCATCAGCTCCATGCACCCGCTTTTGAACAGGATGAACCACCTGCCGACTGCAAAAGGAGTCCAGTCAACCAACTCCGCCTCAACCCAGAGCTTTTCATCACCACCAATGTTTCTTGTGGGATAGAAAAACGGACTGGGTTTGAAGAACCCCAGTAGAGATGGTGGGATGGGAGAGCTCTGGTATGACCTGTTGGGTTAGAAAGTTGCCCCACAGAACTCCTTGGAGAAGTGCTGCATCCTGTTAGGAAACCAGCTGTGATCTACTCTGATTTGCAGGTAACTAGGGACATCTCCTGGGGCAGAGCAGGGCTTCAAACCTTATCTCCAAATTGTTTGGGGTGGGATGTGGCTTGCATAGCTGAGATCACTCTTTTGCCCAGCTTCTCCCAGGAAAGCCAGCACAGGCATAGCCCGTGGTGCCTCCAGGTAATTTCTAGCACTTGGAGGCACAAAGCCTTCCAAGACTCTTGTCAGTGGTACCCAGTGACAGGACAAGAGGCAACGGGCACAAACTGAAGCACAGGAAGTTCCGTCTGAACATAAGGAAGAACTTCTTCCCTCTGAGGGTGACGGAGCACTGGAACAGGCTGCCCAGAGGGGCTGTGGAGTCTCCTTCTCTGGAGATATTCCAAGCCCGCCTGGACAAGATCCTGTGTAGCCTGCTCTAGGTGACCCTGCTTTGGCAGGGGGGTTGGACTAGATGACGCACAGAGGTCCCTTCCAACCCCTACCATTCTGTGATTCTGTGATTAACTACACAGCCACAGAGCCCTCCTCATGGTGGCCACTTTCACTGCTGGAAGGGCCATCTTGTACATCCCTGTAGCCTCCAACCTTGGCGTCTGGAGGAACTTGGCTGGACCAGCCAAGCGCCATGGAGCCGGTGCCTTTGCCATCTCAGGCGATGCTGTGGGATGCCACAGGAGGAGGGGGAACATGGGAAGGAGGCCTTGACTCCAGCAAGAACCCAGCCACCAGCCAGAGAGGGGCTGGCCCCGGTTTCTCCCCCAAGATGCTCCTTTGATTTTGTTCCCTTCTCCCAGATGACTGGAAATCTCATGCTAGACAGGAAGGTTTGCAGCATCCAAGGGGCACCAGATCCCTCCTCCCCTCAGGGATTTTCAGCTGGGGAAGAGGCAGAGTACTGACAGGCGAGAGTTCAGCCTCCCTTGGAAAGCTGTCAATGTGGCAGGCGGAGCGCTCCCCCCATCGCTCCCCCCTCCCTCCGCCTTGCGTGAAATGCTATTTTAAGTCCCACTTGTGGCTGTCTTTGTGATTTCCCTGGCAAAGCTGCCTCCCTGACATCAGAGCAGATCAACAGGCTGCTGGAAAGCCTGAGAGCAGGGAGGCACCGTTCCCCTCCCCGGTAGTCCTGCGCAGGGAATGGAGCACAGTGACTGTCCCCTGCCTGATCCCAGAAGATGATCCCTGCCGCAGGATCCAAAACTCCCTCCAAAGACCCAAGAGTGCGTCACCAAGGGGTTAGGGGAATAGGCTGGACTGAAATGGGTCTTTTTTAGGTGCGGATACCTGCCAGTACGTGGTGGTCTCCCATATAGATCGCCTGGCTGATACATGGATTAAACCTATGTCTGGCATCTCAGTGACCCAGCCAGTCTTGGTTGCTTTCAGAATCCGAAGAGCCTCAGCCAGTGACAAAAGACACCAATTACTGAGATGCATTGTGCTCATATATACAAGTAGCCTAAGGAACATCTTGACTGGCTGCTTGCTTGGCATAGTCACAGCCTGAGCCCTGAGAAGTGCAAGGCTGAGTGTTAAAATCCTACAGCCCCGAGGAGGAACATTGCTAGAAGGAGCTTCTAGCTCAGCTACTCCATGTCTTGTACTGTCCCCATCAGCAGAGGGGGAAGACTGACCCATCCAGGGAAGCAGTGCCAGTGGGACCCAACCCTAGATGTCACAATGCTGAAAATTTAGACATAGACAGCAGCACTGTGAGCACAACGTGGTAGGACACACTATATCAGTCGCTCTCAGCTTGCGACTCTCAGCGACCCTGCTGCTGGCTTGGCTCATGGGAGCATGATGGAGAGCCAAATCCCTTCCTCATGGGGTGTTCTCCAGAGAAACAGATCTGTTCATCCCTTTGTCACTGCCTGATGTCAAGATGGTCTGGAAAATGTTTGGGATCCAGAGATCCTCCTCTGAGTGATAACAGGGAAGGAGCAGAATGCAGACTGGAAGGAGCACTAAACTCACATCAGGCAGATGCTACTAGTTGGCAAGCTCAGTAGCCCAGGCTTTGGCGGAGCTCTCCTGCCAAGGCCTGCCCTGAATCAGCTCTTGAACACACAAGAAAAGAGGTTAAGTAAAGATCTAGCAAAGGTCAGGGGTACAAGAACAAATGGGCATGAGCTCTCTTGGCAAAGAGATGTGCATCTGAAATCCTGGGTGCCATAATCATAGGCACAGAAAGGTGGTTACTCTGGTACGTCATGTCCCACCAGAAACTCCCCATCATTCAGTTTGACTGTATAGAATGCAGCAGAAACAAACTCTTGCCAATGCTACTTAACATTGCATATCGTTAGCCTGTTCCCAGGTTTCTTACAACAAATTATATTTTTTTTAAACCAGAAAGACTACTCTATTCAGAGCTTGCTGGCTAACAGGGAAAGATCTTACTCTTCCTTGTGATATTTCTAGAATTACTTCTTTTCCAAAACATCTGTACCAGTCTCCCATTTACCAGCTGGCGGGTATCTTGTAAGTGGATGAGCCTGTCTCAGGATTTCTTCTACAACTAAAGGAACTCCGTTTCCCAAAGGCATCCAGTGCAACTAACAGGGAGCCCAGGGATTACTAAAAAAAAAGGCTGGTCTTCCCTGGCATGGATCAGCTATGGGAAAGTTGCTGTATAACAGCTCCATGCAGGTACCTCCCTGCTCAGAAAGATCCTGTGTACAATAAAGACAATAAAAGTATAGGGCAAAAGGCAAAGGAAGAAAAAGCTGCTTCATGGGCAACCCAAAGATCTGTGGTTGCCATTTGATTTCACACCCCAAAGAGTCTTGGAGCCAGTGTTTCAAGGATGGAGTTGCTCACCTTCAAAATCAGAGCTCCCTGCCACTACAGCTACAGAGGGACTTTGGGACTCTGAGACATGAGGGACCTGCAGTGCTCCGGGATAGACTGCAAGGATCTTGTGTCCTCTTGGCCTGTGTCCATGCCAATGCACAGGAGTGAGAGCCTACAGTCTGTCTGCAGAAAAAGGTTGGCATTGACCCCAAGAGGGTCTGTCTTGAGGATCCAGTGCTACAGTCTGACCCAACATCACCCCAACATCCCACAGCAAATAGCCTTGAATAACCTCTGTTCTCTTCCCAGCCAGACAGCAGCCTAAATCTCACGAGAAATGGCATCTAGGAAAGAAGGGAACTGCAGTCCAGCACTTGGCACCTGATATTTCTTTTTCTGGAAGGTACTGAAAGGTCTCAAGGACACAGATAGGAACAGTAGAGCACACCCATGCACATTTTAGGATCTTCCACCTTTGTTTTTACTCTGTGCCTTGCACATAATTATTCTGAAGCACAGCCTGAACTCTCCTGCTTGTTAACAGGGAAAGTCAGAGCGTCTTGGCAGCATCAATTTAAGAAAGTCCTACATTGGGAACAGCTTCTCAAAGCAACAAAACCTCTAAGCTGAAGAGCCAGCACTTCAGATGAGCAATCAAGTCCCAGGAGCTTGACCCGGTCCACAACAAGCGAATGTAAATGTTTAGGCCAGAAGCACTTATCCAGCACCACCGGTTATCCAGCACCACTGGTGGCGAAAATGCACACCAAAGAATTACCAGAGCCTGGAGTTCATTTCTTGGGTCCTACCCTGGGACATTGCTGCCCATCTGGTTACCAGTTAACTTGGGACTTTCTCTCTGGGGCTACTCCTTTGTTTGACCTCCCTGGGCACATTGCTGCCCATCTGGTTACCAGTTAACTTGGGACTTTCTCTCTGGGGCTACTCCTTTGTTTGACCTCCCTGGGCAGCACTGGAACAGGCTGCCCAGGGAGGTTGTGGAGTCTCCTTCTCTGGAGATATTCAAGACCCACCTCGACAAGGTCCTCTACAACCTACTGTAGGTGACCCTGCTTTGGCAGGAGGGTTGGACTAGATAACCCACAGAGGTCCCTTCCAACCCCTACCTTTCTGTGATTCTGTGATTCTGTGATTCTGACATCAACTTCTCCAAACCAGCAACTCTCAGCACCACTGAATACACCTCTCCTTTCCCAGCGGGATGCAGACATCTGCTGTCAAGTGGTCAGGTTGGAGACTGTCAGCTTGCAAATACAGTGGCTCCTGTGATCACGCACGTGGGTTTCTGGTTTCATACACAGAGCGGGAGGCAATCAGCTCAGGATCACCTCTGCCTCCATCAAGATCCACGATACATGCTTTTCCACATTTGGAGGACCAGCTCTGTGATATAATCCTAAACTGGATGATAGCTTGGAAATAATAGATGCTTTGTACCCTGACTACAGTATCTACATGTGTCCCTGTCTCAGATGGGTCAAATACTGCTGCTGGAGGGCTAGATGATTGTACAGATGGAAAGCCTCAGGTCACCCACATCACTATGATTAAAACCTCATGCTTCACAATATCAAGTATTATTACAGGTGACAGCAAGATTTGCATAAACGTGCAGCATACGATCACCATACCACATCTGGTCTCCTTCTGAGTGGGTTTTGTTTGTTTCTCCCAAACCTCAGAGACTGGTTGTGCTCATGACAGAAACTCAGACAGATTTGCTGATGATCTAGAAAAAAGAGGTACAGCGTTCACAGACCAGTGGTGACTGTTAGAAAGCCAAAGATGAACCTGAAGTAGCTGCGCTCTAGGTTCCTTATCCGTGGGGCATACACAAAATGCAAGCACTTGTATTCACTGAATATTGTAACCCGAAGAACGGAGGTTGCATCCAACACTGGTGATACAACTTTGTAAGATTAACCCAGCACCAGCTGCAGAAGGGATCCCAGACTCAACGCTGCTTCTTCTCTCCGGGTACAACTCATTTCCATTCTTCTTGGCCTCCCCACACCCTCAGGAGTGGGCAAGGGGCTACTCTGTCCATCAGGCTGACAGGAGTGGAAGCGAAATTTCGTGCCTGCCATTGCCCCCCCAGCTTGAGGGCAGCAAGACATAAAAGAGCTTCTGCCAACATGTCCCCCCCTGCCCACCGAGCAGGCAGCAGACAGCACTGCCTTTGCTCTGCCTGCAGGTCTGACATCCCTTCCCCACCGTTGTTGAGCTCTGGCATGAGAGCAGGATTTACAGCCCTCCCTTTCTATCTCAGGCTTGCTCATAGGCTCTGAGGCTGCGGGGAACCCCGCTGAAGCTCACCTGGAAGGGGTCTGGAAAAGCTGTGATGCTGCCTTGAAAAGGCAAGCTTGGCTGAACATCGCACTGACAGCAGGCAGATTATAGACAGGGAGAGGGTAAGATGCGGCTGGGGAAGCAGGAGTTCGGTGGTGAGAATAAGAAAGAGTCTGACAGGAAAGGGCACCACAAAGTGATGGGTAAGAGACCATCACACCTGCCTTCACTCTCCCGGCTGGAAGCATCTCCACCCCTGCTCTCTACCTGGATGCAGCCTCTCCTGTGGGTTTTGCTCATTGATTGACCTCCCACTGCCTCCAACCACAAAGAAAAGCCAGAAGACCGCAGTAACAGCAATCCATGCAGCTTACGGTCTCATGTCCCATGAGAAGTTGGTCACTCCCAACTCCAGTCTCGGCTACTTCTCAGCTAAGGTTTGGTAACTGATTTGTCAGCCAGTGCTGACAGCTGCACATCTGAGCAGCATCAAGCTAAAAGGCTGGCAATGCATCTGCTCAGCCCTGTGTTGTCTCTGCTATACAGGAACCAAGCTAGCAAACCTCAACAGCTCAGATCCAGTCCCAGAGGTGGACTTTGCACCTTGCTCTCACCTTCTCTGCTCTGTTCCCCTCGCATCTATGTGCCTTGGTCCCAATCAGCAGGGCTTTCTGGTCTTTCAGTTCTGGGTCTCTCTTCCCACCTGCAAGCCTCCTGTCTCTTTTTCTGTTTCATTTCTGCCCCTCACCACCATAGGAAGGACGCATAAGCAGGCCATCTCCAACCTCTTCAAGCAATATGGACGCTGTACCTTTTGGAGGAAGAGCTGACAATGGAGAAAATGCCAACATGTTTTTATAGGTTAGGAGACTTGACCCACACCATTTTCATCCTGAGGGGTGTGGGGCAAAGTACCAACCTCCATAAATCATCTGATCAACCACCTCCAGGCATGGGGGATGCCTGAGCCTTGGGGTTTCCTTCTGGTGAGACTGGACAAGCCCTTGTCTAGCTAGCAGTGGTGGAAGCTGAGTCTCTTCCCATACGTGGCAAAAAGAGCTGCCCCATGAGCAACCAGAGCTCCTCCACATGTTAATAAGAAGCTTTGTTCTGCATCACTTACCTTTATAATAGCAGCAGGAGTTTACACGACCAGAAATTAATAGTGCAGGAGAGCAATCAGCACAGAATGAGATATGTCCTAACGCGCTTGTTGGAAAGGGATGGGAAGAAAGATACCGGGGACACTCTGCTTGCCACGGCCTCTCAACCCTGCCAGCTGGGCTGTGCTGCCACCACTAACAAGTTGTTTCTCCCTGCCAAGGATAACAGAGCCGCTGGCACCCTACCCTGTTTCAGACGCAGAGGCACTCTGCTCTTGGCTGCCTCAGGAACCCAGGTCAGGAAGGATGTTTTTTCCACTCGTCATTTCTCAAGGAGGGAGGAACGTCTCTCCCAGCTGCTTCGGCTGGAATCCAGTCTTTATGTAATCAAATGTGACCTCTAGCTGTCTGTGTTTAAGGCTGCCATCACGGCGATATCATTCATATGGTTAGGACTAAGTCATCCATCTCCTCAACTATAAATACCTTATAATCATCCCAAAGGACCTGCAGTACTTCATAGATGAAGACGCCTGGAGAAAAAGGTGGTTCGGCTGCAAGTATCACTTCACTCCCAAAATACAGCCACCTCTTCGTGTGGAATGTGTAGCAGATTTTGAACAGCTTCTGGTAACTTTGACCAGCAGAAAACCCACAGAAATCGCCAGAAGGATGGAGAGCCACTTCCACAGAGTCTGTGGTCAGAATAATGCTCTCCTTTAATATAAACACTTCTGCAGAAGGTATGTCCAGGTCAGTTCTGCGTGTTCATCCCACATTGCTCCCTGCTTCGCATGGCAGCAGCAGCGCAAGGGAGGGAAAAACCATCCATGCTATTTTAGACAACACCGGCCACTCCTGCCAGGCTCTGCGGCGTGAGGTGGAAGAGAGATCAGAGTAGACGTAAAACTCCTGGAGTAGGAGGTTTCTGCAAGAAACCCAAACTGTCAACTCTTATTTACTCATGTTACACAGTGTGATGTTAATGCATCAATTAATGCTCAGGCTGATAATGGCTGGTCCCACCTCCTCCGAAGCGTGCACTTGCTTCCCCTCCCAATCCTGCACTCCCTGGGAACCCACAGCGAGGTGAGACCACAGCAGCCCCATCGCCAGTGGCTCCACTTTCACAGCCCTGCGTATTCGGGACAGAAATCCTCAAGTTTAGGTGAGATGTGCATTAATACAAGTGCAGTCGCCATCAACTGTAACATGTGGCAGCAGCAGCTTTACCAGTTCAGCTCATTCACAGACATCGCTCTCAGGCGCCAGACACCTCTGCTAACTAGGATCTACTGGCACATCTTGCCTTGAAAGCAACTGCTCCTCCTCCTCCTCCCACAGCTGCTGGGGGAGCTTTGGAGGACCCTGTGGGAGGGGAAGCACCTCTCAAGCAGGGAATCTCTGAGCATCCTCCGCCTGCACACGGGGAGAGGCACAGCGTGAGAGTCATCACCCCTAGACACTGTGGTAATGGGAGCCTGATTTATTTGATCACTGGTCGGCTGGTGGTTTGGGCTTTTTTGGTTTTGTTGGAGGGGAGGAGAGATTGCATTGTGGTGGAAAAGTCATATCTCCCTTTTCCTGTGCGGTTGCAAAGACACCAGAGGATCACAACTATGCTTCAGTCAGAGAAAACGTGGAGGCCAGCTAAAGGGTGGTTTAGCCATCACATTTGACAGAAGTGCAAGGACCCTCTTCCAAGGGTGCAACACAGATTTCAAGGGTGTGGATGGACAGAGAGGCTGGGCTTTTGACTAATAACAGTGCCAGTCTGCAAAGGTATGTCCACCGTTCCTATGCCTGAATACACCTTGAACCTCAGACCATAGCATAACCCAAACCACCTCCTTGGGACAGAGGATCCTACAGCATCCTGGGGCACTAGGGAGGTATGGGAGGGGGTGGTGAAGGGAAGATTGATCGATGAACTCCCGTGGTTGAGATTCCAGTAAAACTAGGCTTGGAGACTCCAGCCTTCCCTCAAAGTCTCCAACACCATCCCAGGCTTGGGAAAATCCTGAGTGGGACTGGAGAGTCATGGTCAGGATTCAACCTAGACAGGACACCATGTTCTCCCTGATGCAGAGCCAATGGTGGTGGGAACTGCAAGCTGCTGTTCCAGCAAAAGGATGGGTAAGATTTCTTTGCCAGCAGGGTCAGAGAAGGAGGCAACCACCTACAGCAAGGAAAAACTCAGCTCCACTGAACCTGGACAAAACTCCTTCCAGACAGGAGGAACGGCCTCATGCGCACCTTCCCCTATAAAAGCCCTCTCTCCAGCCTGTTGCAGCTGTAGTTTGTCCCTCAGGACCCTGGATGAGCTCTGCAAGGAGAAAAACAGGTGATGCCCTCCCTGTCAACTCCTTCCCCGAAGCCTGTTTGAGAACCAAAGGCCCTGCTTAATGAAGAAACAAGGAAAATCATGTTCTGGTGAAATCACCTTCTGCTCTCCATGCCTTCCTACCAGTTCAACCTCTGTTTCTTCGTGTGCAGCTTAATTAGCTTCGTTAGCAGTACAGAAGAGAAAGCCAATGGCTTTGTATTGCTCTGAATGATAGTTATTTGTCTCCCTGGGTGTTTGCAGGTTGGGGTAAAGCAGCAGGAGCTGCTTCTTGACCTGTTCAGATTTGCCAAGACTGAAGCAGCTCTGCCCAGGAGCGCGCCAAGGATTTCTCCCAAACAGCCTGACCTCTGGTCGAGGAGAAAAGACAGCAGGTCCTCCAGCCCAAGGACAAGCCAAGAAGGCAGTGAGTCGATCTGCAGCCAGGCACAGTGGTGAATGCCTGCTCGTGGCCGTGGGACTGGCTTGCTCACACCTGGGAGATAACCATGGAGAATACGGCAAGCAAAGCTGCCTCTCGCCCTCCACTTTTACACTCTAATATGAGCTCACGGCAGTCACCACATTGCAATGCTGCATAATATGCAACGGAAAAGCTGCAGCAGCGTGGCTGCGGGGCACACGGCGTTAGCGTTCCTGTCGGTCCCCACGGTTCCGCCAGGGTTTTCGGTTAAATGGCAAAATAAGGAAAACACACAAGACGCTGCACAGGGAGAATAAATCTTATTCCCAGCCTAGACCAAAAGACTCACTGCTGTGCGCAGCTATAGGCCAGGGCACGGGCGACCTTGTGCCTATACATACATACGTACAAACTCGTTCATACGAATGCACAAGACTGAATTCAGCCCTCTGTAAACTCTACGGTACAGATTTACACCTCGTGTCCATGCACACTCACACATTAAAAATGGGAATGACATACACTACGCAGGCACACGCAACTGCACTTAGCATCCTGCTTCTGCTAACCTCTAGCATGCAAGGTGGACATAGCGAGCACTCCACACATATAATGCATTTTCACAGACTCCCTGCAAACACCAGCATGCATAATTACATCCAACATGGGTTCCAGATGTGTGCGTATATAAACATCTCCAGTTTTACCTCTCTCCACTCACTCCTGTCCACCCATAGCACATAAATGTATTGCTTGACCTGACCAGTGAAAGCCAAGGCAGCACTACTCACACAGGTAAAGAATAGATCACGTCTACTCCAGCCTGTCCACTAGTGAGCTTGTGCATGGAAAAAGCCCAAAACATATCCAAAGGCTCTTGATTTCACGGGCAAGTCTCCAGGCTTTTGCTCCCACAGTAGTTTCCCTTCTGCCACGGTTCACCACGCAGTAGATCACCTTGGTGGTCCAGCGTGAAATCTGCTGCTTCTCTCAGGGGCTATCCCTTTCCCATCACCTCCTCTTGGTGCCACAGTCACATCACAGTTGCAACCTCTTTGTTGTCGGTGTGCACCAGTGCAAAAAAGCCTTTTCTATCTGGTTTCTTTTCAAGCCACCCTCATCTGATCCAGATACACGATCTGACAGGGTTCACAACACAAATAAAGCAAGCCAAGGAGTATTCATTCCCTGGCAGTCAGCATCCTGAACCTGCATGTTATCCCCATACAACAGAATCACAGAGTGGTTGAGGTTAGAGTCACCTCTGGAGATCATCTAGTCCAACCCTCTGCCCACAACAGGGTCAGCTAGAGCAGGTTGCTCAGGACATTGTGCAGTCAGGTTTGAATATCTCAAACCACGGAGACTCCATGAACACTCTGGGTAGTCTGTTTCAGTGTTCAATCGCCCTTAGAGTAAAAAAGTATTACAGTAAGAAGGTTTTTTCATTGCTAGTGTGACCCAGACACAGGGGTGAGATGGGGTCAGCCAAATCTGCCCTCCCTGGAAGTGTTCAAATCCAGGTTGGATGGAGCTCTGAGCAACCTGGTCTGGTGGAAGATGTCCCTGCTCATGGCAGGGGGGTTGGAACCAGGTGATCTTTAACATTCCTTCCAACCTGTACCATTCTATGATTCTATGATTCTAAGGCGACGGTAGATGTGCAGACCTTAGCAAGAAAAGCCAGACCAACAGACCGAATGTAAAGGCACTGGTAAGTCCCCAAATCAGACAGCACTGACTGCAGTGACAACTAAACTCAAATGCAGCTGCAGTTGGTGAATTATAAATGTTACATCTACATATTCCACATAAGTTTACAGTGAACACCGTTAAACTGCTCCAACACATTCCAGCCTGACAAGACTTCAAAACATCAAGACCAGCAAGGGAGAATGTTCAGCCACACAGAGTGCACACACCTTGGCAAGACAGGAGAAATAAGTGCTTTTTGTTTGGATGTTTTCTTTTATTCCGCACAGCTAACACGATGAAACACCTTTTAGCACCTAGTGCAGATGCAGTTTAACACCTCCAAGGTGGTATTAGCAGGTCACAGTACACCCCAGGAGGGAGCAGCGTGTGTGGGCACACAAGTGCGTGCATTTCTGCCTCTCTGCAGAGAAAGTGCGGCGAGAGGGCTCACACAGCACATGAAATCTCTCTTTAGGAGGAAATTCATGACATTTTTTCCGCACTGTCTTAATCCTTTTGTTTCCATGCCATCCTGAGGACTGAAGCTGGGGGCCTGAAGATGTACCTACATCAACATCCCCCAGTTGTCCCCATGAGCTGCATATCAGGTTGTACCACGGCACACATGAGATGAATCCCTATCAGGTAAAACCCAACCAGAAGACAGGAGCGCATCGAATAGGCTTCAACCAACAGCAGGCGTTGGTCATCCTTCGCCCAGGGCCACTAAATTGCAGCCAGAGCATCTCTCCTATGAGGAGAGGCTGAGGGAGCTGGGCTTGTTCAGCCTGAAGAAGAGAAGGCTGAGAGGGGACCTAATATATACTTACAAATATCTGAAGGGTGGGTG
>Ga0065711_1044383_pt1 | contig 14133 bp, 11 predicted proteins | sample Hoacrofraction12_FD_59098 | JGI IMG/M metagenome (GOLD analysis project Ga0065711, IMG submission 59098) | Hoatzin crop microbial communities from Cojedes, Venezuela - Epithelial fraction 12 v2 (version 2) | ecosystem: Host-associated > Birds > Digestive system > Esophagus > Crop | place...
CCCCCCCGGCACCCGCAGGCAGCGCCGAATTCGATTTTGGTGTTTCGGTTTTGGGACGGGAGTATCTATAATTTTTGCTTGTGGTTTTGTTTTTTTGAAAAGATTGCTCATCGGGGTCAAGAAGAAAGCCTGAGGACAGGGCCATCATGTGAGATTGCCGGAAGGGTATGTTTTGTGCCAAAAATACCATTCTAGATCTCAATTTGCTACTCGAATTGCAATGGAAAATTCTTTATAGTGAATGTAATATGAATACAAGCCCAATGCTCAACTGATTTCAATAACTTGTTACATACAGACCAATAAATCATCCTGAAGTGTCCTGGTTTTGGTTAAAACAGAACCGATTCTCTTTTAGTGAATGTTCCTTATAGTGAAGTTGTTCTGAGTAACTGCATTTTCCTAAAGCAGGCTGCATATTTTACAGACACTGTCCGCTCCAAAGCTGCTAACACCTGACGTTTGCAGGTACACTGAGCTAACGGTAGGAAAGGAATGCAGAAAAAGGCCCCTGTTTATTGCTATAGCAGCCAAGGTCACCCACAGATCTCTCAGGTCCCACAACTGAGGAGTCGCACTTGCGGGGAGGGGCGGACAGGTGACCCGATACTGACCAGCGAAGTATTCCATGCCCTGCAAGTCATGCTCGCTTTAAAGCCGGGAGATCATGAGGGTCTCACTCTGTTCATCCATGGCCGCCTGCTGAAGAGGACCCTGCTCCTTGTCCTGCCTGCGCTCCTGATCCAGATTCCCATCCGTGCACCCCTGACTCCAGTTCCTGTCTGCTGCCGAGGCCAGTCCGGGACTGCCTGGTGCTGCCCGGCAGCTGCTGGCGGGATGCTGGGAAACTCGGTATCTGTTTTGGATATTTTGCCTTATTCCTCTCATTATTAGTATTATTAGTAGAGCTGTTTTAATACAGAATTTGCAAGTCTCTCTCTCCTTTCCTCCTTTTTCCCTTCCCGTGGTAGGAGGGTGGGGGTTAACAGAGAGCATCTGCCCCTCTGGTTATCGCCGCCCTGCTCCAAGGGTGACATGGGGTCACACTGTCCTTGACGTCCTTATAGTGTACATTAAATAGGGGCTTCAAATATCCGATAAAAGTATTTCTTTAGCAGACAAACTTATTCACTGCGTCAATTTTAAATTAGGTCTTGAGGGATTTCAAGGATATCCAGTATTGGTTGGCAGGTTTAAAGATTATTTGTGAAAAGCTGTGCACAATCTATGCCTGTTTTTCAAATCATTAAGAAAAAGGTCTATGTCTGTAAAGCTCCAGGTCTGCAGATTATGTCTGTTTTTCTTACCAGAAGCAAGCCACCTCACTGCATAAGAAATGAAGAATGTCAATCATGATATTATTTCTATTTAAAAATAATTAAACACCCTCTAAACCTCAACTTCAGTAAGACTGTGTCACCTTGAGAAAATTCAAACCCACAGCACAGAATACACCAATTGGTGTATTTTCTACTTTTTTCTTCTGAACATATGGTTAATCTATATTCTTGAAATCTAAAGATTTTGGGTCTTCCCTTCCTCCAGAAGTCGGAAGGTACGATTTGAAAAGCAAACCTGAAAAAGGAAAATAATTGACACTCATTCTTCATCAAAATCTTCACAGTGCGTTTGCGAAATATCATCGATGACGTAGCTCATGAGGATCATTTCACTGCTGAATAATCTATTCAGAGAGAAGCGGAATGCCAGAGAAGCCTGGGGAAAAGCCCCAGAATTTACTGTGGGAATTTAAAAAAAAAAAAAGAAGGAAGGAAAAGGAGAAGAGCAGCAGCACAGGACAGCACTGTCATGGTTGGAGAAACAGTGCTGGTTCTTTCTCATTAGATGTAGGAAGAAGAGTTTATCAAGTAAAAAAGGATATAAAAAATGTAGTATATTAAAGGCATTTATGATAATTAATTTTATTCTCATTGCACATTCCCAGGATACAGCTGAAATAGAACAAGTTTGGTCTACCTTCTGGAACTGGATGTGTTTAAAAAAATTAACACTTTTCAGTGGGCAAAACTTTAATAACAACACCATAAACAATTATACAAAAATCATGTACATATTTTGACAGTTCTAAATAAAATATATATATATATACTTTTCCACAAAGTAAAATCAAGTAACTTTTGACAGTTTTAGATTGTGACTGACTGTGGCAGAAAAAAAAAAAAAAAAGAAAAAAATAATCTATTTTTCTCCAATAGGGCAGTTGGAAGTCTGACAGTTCAGCAGATTTGTGACAAGAGACTGATTGTACGGGTAAAGCCAATAAAGCTGTTCCAGAGATGATCACTGGAAAACAACATCCCTAATGTTTGCCCTGTACAGTACTGCTTCGACAGGAGGAACAAGGAAGCGTGGGTCAGGAGAAACCTGTTTTATCTTTCGGGGTGGTGGAAATCAAGCTACAAAACAAGAGCCCAAAGATGAGCAGTACTACACAGCGCTCGTGCCTGCAGTATTTCATTCCCCGTCGGGGCTGCTGGAGATGTGAGTGTAACAGTAAGATTTTAAAAACAAACTGGAGAAAGCCACCCCTTCCCATTCAACAGCATACTACGTTATCATTGACCAGACTACAAAACTCTAGAGTCAAGTATTTGGGAGTTTGGGAAGGGGTTGGAGAAGGGGAAGAGGAAGAAAAATATCTGGGGAAAAAAGTATTCTAGATCCAAATGAATTTTACAATCTCAAAAAAACCCCAGACACTTCGGTGATGACAAGTACCAGTTTTCCTTGATTTAGAAACACCATTAAGATATTTCAGCTAACACTGGTTAAAAAGCGACAGAAGCCTTCAGCTTCAAAATACAGTTGTTTTTTTTTTTATTCAGAAAAAAGGTGAAATATTCAAACTGGATGACTAGATTAAGATGCTATTCAAGTACAACCACAAAGGTCAATAAAAATTAAGTAATTTCTTCATGTAGGTGTAAAGAGAGGCTATTTTAAGTGTGTGAGTAGCTAGAGGTGAGTGCTTCCACAACACAGTAATCCTACCAATTGCTTAACCGTACCAGCCAACCATCGAGATGGCAGAAATTCTGTTTTACATTCTAGGTCTCAGTTTTGTGTCAGAATATCTGCAGGTATTCCTCTCTATGCTTCTTTCGGAATTTGAGAGATTACAGGTTCGGGGGGGGTTTCTGCGTTGTTTTTTCGGTTGGTTATTTTAAATTTTGGGGATCAACACATATGCAAGTACACACAAGAGAAGCGTAGAGCAATCTCAGTTTTAAAAGGCATGTTTTTCCTCTTTTTCATAGAATCAGCATTCTTCTCTGAAGTCTTGCTTCTCCTGCCCCATGTCACATTCTCCACTACTGTTTGTTACTCAGCTGTGCAGACTTCAAACACCAATATGCAGTACAGCATTACAGAAGTTCCTGAGTCGGGTTTATTCATCATTATCTGTAAAAAGCAGGAGAGGGGGAGAGACAGGGTGAAAAGGAGGGAGAAACACACACAGAAATCAAGCTGGGGTTACCAAACAAAGTAGAAGCCACAGTTTAGTAAGCAATAGTACAAGAATTCGCTACGTCAGTCACCAGCGAGGTGGCTGTTACCAAGACTGCCTTAAAAGCACTATGTGTACAAATATGGAATAAGGTGTCATCTTTATTGGATTAGTGAATTTAAGATGGTTTCCTCTCAAGGGGCCTGCTTCAGTTAGAACAACCCTCTTAGTAAGCAGCAATATAGATTTTTTTCTAACTTTTCTTATTTGGAGATTATAAAACTTTTGAAGCTCATGAACGTGCTTCTGACTGTCACTTGTCCTCTGTTCACCTTTATTAGATAGGATTCTTTCTTTAAATGTCTGAAATTTGAAGAATGACTTTAAATGTAGTTCTTCAGGTATTTTAGTGCTGAAGTACTAAATGTACTTTAAATGTCTGAAACATCAAGAACTACTGTTTCTTTACATTTTTGCATGCTACCACAGATTTGTAAAATAAAGAATTAGAACCGAAGCTACTGAAAATAGCCACTCGTTAATCAGCATTCTGCAAGATGGAAGTCAGCTCATTTTAACAGCTTACAATTTGTATGCCGACATTTCAGCAAATTCTCATTTAAGCCTTTTAGTACTAGTTTTAAAATATCCTTGAGGCAAAGTGGCAAGGAAAAGAAACTAGTAACACTGTAGTTAACCTTTTTCTCCTCGTTCTATATTGCCAGTCCTTTGGACACTTGAAAAATTAACTACTACAATGTATCTTTCCAATTCTGTCATTAAATCCATAAATTGTTGTAGAAAAAATATTTTTCAGACACTCTTCTGTCATACTTCTGTAACACAGCATGAAAAAAACATGGTACTGGTTATTCTTACTGAGTGGTTTTATATCAGTAGCAAACAAAAACTGGGAAAATGTAATTTGTATTAGAATTTTTAAAAAAAAACTTATGTTTTTAAAGCTAGTTTTTAAGACTTTTTTTTCCCCAAGCATTTATATATAAAAACTATAGAAAGGCGTGATCTTATTTGACACTTTATTCACTGCTACAGCAACATACTTGTAAAAGAATTGGAAAGATGCAGAAAGGAGACGTTGGTTAACACGTATTAGAATGCTTTTTAAAAATTGAAATACATTAAATAGTGCTCATTGCACACATTTCTAAAGCCAATACATAATGCTTCTGATTTCTATAAAAATAATGGAAATTTTAAGATTTTTTTTTTCTCTCCAGTAAAGACTTTGATTATTAGAAATCTAAAGTTACATAACTGCAGTTAATTTTTGACACGAAAGACCAAAGCCACTTCTCAGTGACAGTGGTCTGTGTGGTATTTCACAGAGCCACTCAAAGATCCAGGAACTCTCCATCCGCCTAGCAATTTGTGCTAAGCTAGGTGGGCTCCAAAGGAAAACAAATTCTCTTCATGTATGACTGAGCCACCTGAAAACTAAGATGGATCGTACCTCCACACCAAGCTCTTCTGAAAAATGACAATAAGAGGATAAAGACCCACATGAAATTTTCTTTTCAGAAAAGCAGTGATGCTGCAACCCATTAGAAGTAGAGGTTTGGAAAGAACAATATTCTTTTAGCTAAAAATTCATTAATTCTTAAGACAAAATTGTTTTTAATTCTGGAAGTTTTATTCTAGACTTCCATCTTCCCAATCTCTGTAACTGTTTTACAGGCATTAAATAGCTACACTGCACCTTTCATATGACATCTGCCGTTACAGTTGACTGTATATGGCCATACCGCTACATCAGAGTGGTCAGCATGCTTAATCACAGTTTACCACATTTTGTTGCAAGAATAAAAATACCCTTTGTGGAAAAAAAAACCCCACTTTTATCCATTTAGCCAAACGGCATAATAAAGCACAGATACGTTTTAAAAGTGTATTAGAACCTATTGTATATAACCAAGAAAGAACTAAGACATCCAGAACTGCCAGGAGGCAGTGACGATAGATTACCTTCTTGGTAGGCTCCGTCTGCCATTACTAGGTGAAGTATTTTGGCATAGAGGTGTTTGTGTTCATTTCCAAGAATAGTTTGAACTATGGTGGAACAAGTATCGATATTTTCATCTTCATCTTCATGTATAGCCTGAGAGAAAGAACAATCCATGTTGCGAAAATTAAAATGGGTACAGAATTAAATAGTTCAAATTCATTAAATGTAATTCAGTTTTCCTCTTTAATCCACTGGCAAGGCGTTTTCTGTGTTAATATTTTAGTGCATTGAAACAGAGTAAGAGACTAAAGAAGTAAGCATTGATTCTAGTCACACAATGCAGTCAGTTACTGGCACAGTAAACAGCCATAGGAACATTTCTCTTGTTTCTTACAATATTTTCCACTTGAGGTTATTCCACAAACCTTTATTTTCTCATAAACTTCAATGAATTTATCAAAGCCTATTTCCCGCTCCAGGTTATCTCTCAGCTCTTCCAAATGGCTGAAGATACTATCGCATTCTTCACATTCACTGGTGATCTCTCCATCACTGTTGTCTACAAAGAAAGCAAGCAACAGTAAACCCCCCTTAGTTTCCCAACATTCTGAACGTTGCTTCTATGTCCCTAAACTTGATACCCACACAGATCTCCAAACGTAACGAGAACGGGTAAGCTCAGGAGCACTAGACGGTGCCGGCAGATGTTCTGAACAACCTGCAAGGAAACAGAACAGTCCCTTTCCTGACAGCAAATACATTCTGAATCCCAGATGGGAAGCAGCATATAGCCATCTCCTCTAAAACCCCACTCTGACAGTTGGCCAGAGGGGTACTTGTACTGAAGGAAAGCAAGGAACGGTCTTAAAGCAGGCTGTTGTCTACCAAAGCAATGTTAGTAGGTCAAGCTCCATATAACCATTCCACACATTTCTGAGGTGCAACCGATGCAGGGTTTGGTGGCTGTCCCACTCTAGGGAAAACAGCTCCTTAACGAAGCGGCTGTCTTCTCTCAGAAAATGAGATGTACATCAAGAATCAGTTATTTAATTTCTGCACTCAGATGCATCTTGTTCCATGGAGGAAGTCTAGAAAAGCCAGTACTAATTTAGCTACAAAGTTCTTCATTTTTTTCCGAGTGCATCTCCTTTGTGTAGCAAATTCAGTATGCCAATGGGTGCAGTAAGATACAGGAGAGAAATCTAGATGATTTTGCTTATAGGCTACAGAAACCTTACCAACAGGTTTGTTACAATCAAACATTAGGTAAGTTTAACAAAAAAAGCATCGATTTAAAAATACAAGATGGAATCCCTATGTAAAATCCCATTATAAAATGCAAACTGCTTTTGCCCAAGAAAAATACTTCCTTAAATAAGTATTTAATTATGAAAGGACTTAGCTACTCAGGGAAAAAATATACAACTTTTTAGATTTCAATACATAGCATTGCCTGGTAGGTCACAGACTTTGTGAGTTAGTATTAAAACTCTACTGCTGTCAATTCCTATACGTGACTAGTGTAAGGTATAATCCTGACCAAATCCTATCCCTGAGTCAAGTATCAACAGTCACATCAATAAGAAACTGCTACTGAAATAAAAAGGAAAGTTGTATACGGGTTAAAAACCCATTAGATGACTTCTAATCCTGTATTTGACTTCTGAATCGTGAGCAGATTTGGTTTCAAGTTCTGGCTGTCCCTTGAGTTTTGAAGGCCTTCACCTACCACCAACTATGAAACTTGCAGTTCTTACGAAAGGACATGAATCTAGAAGGTAGGGACACTGACACCAAATACCGTCACGCCTGGAACAACAACAGAATCGCAGAAACAGACAGTATTGTATGTTATCAGTGTGTAACATCAGCACTGTCAAAAAATTAAAGAAGATGGTATTACCTATGTTTATTTTACCTTAAAATACTTACTGGAATGTATGATATAGAAAAGATCTTACAGAATATTCATAGATTTTCAATTTGTTTCTAATTGTCTTCAAAAACCCCAAATTACAGAAAAGCTCTGTTTTAGTTATGGATTTTATACGTCTTTTTATACCTATATTTCTAAATGCACTTTATTTTACAGCGGTAGTAAAATACTTGTATTTCAACAGGAATTTAAAACACAGAACAGATTTCAGGACACCACAGTGTATAGCTAATGCAAAATGCTAAAAGCAGTCAAAGTTTTCTGTCAAATTTTTAGTTTGACTGCGTTAATAGCTATTTTGGGCTAAGGACAAGGTTAATAATTTCATGTTCCTTTTGACTGCCTGTTAGATTACTTAATTGTAATGAAAGCTGGATCCCAGATACTCCAGTCATGTAAACTGCTACTTCTTTTTCACTTTCACAATGGAGTCATGAATTATTCAAAACCTATGACGTGCACAGAGCCTTCCATCTTCCTGAAGACAAGTTTTAGACAACTAGAGAAAAAGTGACTTATCACTGCCTAACAAATAGCCAACATTTAATTTGCAACATTGAATGCTCCTTAGATGTTGACCTTAACACTCAGAAAGTCTAAATACTATTTGATTTTTTAAAACTTCTGTATAAAAACTATTAATTACAGCTTTATTTCATTATAAGTATACAATCCAAAAACATTATTCTGTGTTTGAATTGCTAGCATCAATAAATAAATTATAAAATAGGTGTAAGAAATGATACCTGATTGCCATTCTTCATTAAGTGCACTTTCACTGCTGGGGTTATTTTCATCTCCTTCATCCAGCTCTGTACCATTTGTTATGCATCTGATGACACTGGCCTTTAACGTAGACTCCTCCTCTTCACTGAACTCCTCGCTAGGCTGCTCCCTAAGCAATTGTTCCATTGAGGCCCGGAGTTCCTGCAAGTCTGTGTCTGCCTCCCCAAACATACTAAAAGAAAGTGATACAAAGGTTATATAATTCATACTTTACAAGGCAAACCCTGTAGGAAGAGCTCATTGCTTTTGTTAAGCCAACAAACTAGAAAGCCAATGTAGCTGGGGGGGGGGAGGGGGGGGGAGAAGAGAGACAAATCTTTGTGTCCTCAGTCCAACATGATTACAGCGCTGATACCACTGTATCGTGCAAGACACAGGGAATAAAGGTTAGCTAAACAGATAGCAGACCATTTCACAGAAAGATGATGATAGGTCCTCAATTAAACTTTAATAGTAAGATAATTTCAAAATCTTCGTGTTCACGCACTATTGTAGAACCCTGGCAAGTAGAACATTTCCAGTCCAGACAGAAATGTGTCTGGAGCAGAAGGAGATCTAGATCTCATCAGTACAGGTAATACCAGACGATTTTGTCCCTACAGACTACCCAAGCTGTAGGGAATAGTCAAGAGCCAGGGTCAGATTTTGAAGACCCTGACAGAATTCGGGGGACCTGAAGGACATCCCAATATCACAGTATAGAAGACAGATGAGCGAGATTCCCAAAACCTATGAAGAAAGGAAATATTCCAGAAATCCTTCAGTGCAATGCAAGGCACAGAAACCAGACAGAGTAGCATATTGTGTAGAATTTGGAAAGGAAGTTCAGACAGCTATTGTCAGCAGTACCTCCCATTAGCTTCTCAATTCTCTGGAACAAGACTCACAGTAAATGGTGATTTGACACTGGATTTTTAAGATTCGGGTAAAAACACCCATGCTGGTACACTGTATAATTGTTAGTGTCCAACTAAAAATATTCTTCATTTAAGATGCCTGTTGAAATACTTGATAAACTAGAGAGACTCACATATCCTCAGAATCAGAGGGTCCTTCTTTGGCTTGCTCATCTTCCGTATCCTCTGTTTCAAGATTATGCTGATGCCGCACATCTGCTATGCTGGGAACATCCACTAAAGTTCTGTACAGTTTGTAAAGATCCGGGAGCGAACATGTTCTCAACATCTGCAAAGGTAATAGAGAGCCTGTTTGGTAACAATACTAAAGACAGTCTGAGGTTACAAAATACTTTAAAACAAGATTTTTTTGGTCCTTTTTCATCTGAGGGTCAATTTCAAAATAGGGATGTGCCCAGCACAGATACTCTAACTGTTGAAAATCTGACATCTTGAATTTTGCCTCTCAGCTGAAAGGTAAGCATTCCTTCTGTCTTTACAGGTTACAGTGATTGAAAACGTTTAAGAACATCAGCTGACACGCAGATCCTGGGTTTGTGCAGATTTGTTAATTACCTTGATGGCTATCTAATGAAAAAGAATGTCGCCGTACATAAAAAAAAAAACACATATATATATGCAATTGTCTACAAAGCACATATGTCAATCACTTACAGCTTAGAACGATTTTAAGTAAGTGACAAAAGAGTACTTTTAAAAATGGTATTTTATTATTTCTCTAGGTTGGTCACTGAAAACAGTAACTTTTGTTTATGGTATATTTCAAGGCAGTTCCACAGTATTAGAAAAGTTCATTACAAAAAGTATTAGAAAGCTAAATTCAAATTACAACAGTGATTTGTTGCAATGGAAATAAAGCAACACGGAAACAAATTAACTATCTGCTCAGTGATTTACCAGATCTCTCTTCTAAAAAGTCTAAGAACCCCCTAAAATTACTAAATATTCACCATAGTATTAATAAAACAAGAAATCACCATAGTATTAATAAAACAAGAAATGAGACCTAATTGCATGAAGAAGTTTTACCATTCTTCCTTATCTGGCATTCCAACACCTAGGAAATCTGTTACTACACATTGACTGAATGGAACGCAGGTGTGAATGTTTCCAGAGAACCCTTGCCACCATTGTTTCTCCAAAAAGCAGCTGCTCTTTTATGAACTTTCCACTTTAGAAGCCAGGTAAGTATTGCATGTAATTCGAGAAGTTCGTTTCAGCTACTAGTTCCATAACTATTGTTAAAATAGTTTTAAGTTCTATCAAAACCACATTCCACCACCCTGGGCTCATTTCACAGACTGTGGCTGGTCAGGAAACACCTTCAAGAAAGCAGCTAGTTCTATTCACACTTCTTCAGTCTTCTCGCTTCACAGCCAGAACCTGTGCCAGCTGGTGAAATCCTACAGGGAACCACCCAATAACTTGGTTGCCAGAAATGACAAGATACCTTTGCTGATCTGTTCAATCTTTATGCTTATGATGGCAAGGTAGTGAAATAAGTCTGAAAAATTGCACAAAAGGGAGAAAGAAGATAGGGGAGGTTAGGAATTTCCTCATGAACTCGCTCAGTTATGTCTCAGAGAAGTGGTGGCCTTCCTCCACAAACATCTAGACACAGAATGCTGGATGGGGAAACCAGAGACTGTCACTGCTGCAGGAGCCCTGCTGATACAACGAGCACAGTGCAGTCATACCGCAGGGCAGACACGGCTAGACAAATACAAACACCTGCTGAAACAGTTATGCCATCTGTTCTGGCCTTACTCAGCCTCAATAAAAAAATAAGAATAACATCACTACAGAAAAACAAATATTCTTTTTTATTTTTTAAACTTGCCTTTGGGTCGTTTGCATCAAAAAGCCCTGTAGAAAGTCCAATCAGCAATGAACTTTTGCCTTTATTTTTTGCTGGTGATATGGAACGTGAGCGAGGTACAAAAGGTTCTTCCTGTGAAGACTGAGCTGACAGAACTGGTGAGGCTGCTGGTACAGCTGTGGGATGTATTACCCTCTGAAATAAGGGTTCAGGTTGCGGAGAGTCACTGGAACAAATTTCTGATGTGGTAAAAGAAAGTCCATTACAAATCTAAATAGATTTAAACCCTCAAGTTCTTAAGCAAAAGGTAACTAAAGTGAATAAAACTAACTCCTTCCTGTTCTACTTAAAGGGGAAAATAGAATACACTGTAAAAGTATTAAGATCTTTTTGGATTATTTTAGTAAGTATATTACAATGTGAAATTCTCCCACTTTAACTTTTTAATAATATACAGCCCTGAGCTATAGCCTGTTCTGTTCTCATGCCTTCTAGTTTCTCATTACACAGCCCACGCCTGAAATTATGATGTAATCCATTTTTATCTGTTGCTTCTTGCCCTGTACTAGATTTCTTCAAAGCTACCTCAACATAATTCACCTGAACACTGGGAAAAAAGCCCCAGTTTGTTTAAGCCACCCACAAATAGATGCAACAGTATCGCCAATGATACTTGACAGCATTGCCGATGTGCTTTCCATTCTGCTGTAAAATATGCAGACCTTCTGAAGTTAACTTCAAAGACCTACAAGAGCAAGCACTTCTTCTATGCAACAAAGATAAAAGATTATCATTAGCAGCTGCTTAAAACACTTTTTATCCCAGCTGCAATCAATATTAATTTGACATGTCTATAAACAAAGCAACACTTGTATTAAGTAAAATCATCAGACTTCATAACATTTTAAATAGTCATTTTAAAAGGCTGCAACGTTCAGAAATTTGACATTCACTTTTCAGTATGGGCCACTGCCTTGTTTGTCTATACATAGTGTAGCTTTGTTGTTACATGTTTTCTTCCAAAGTGGCAAAATTAACACCCACAATTTGTCTTCCTAATCTATCAGAAACTTGCTTTTTAGAAATATGAACTAAAAAAGAAAATGAAAACAAAAATCTGCTCTTTTGGGGTTAGTGAAGAAGTGAGAAGGGATGGCTCAAGCACTCCATACTCCCAGCTACAATAAACAAACCAAGAGACTTCCACTGACCTTCTGGAGCTTCCTTTTGTGGTTGCACCTTGTCAAGCACTAGTTTCTCACCAGCTGCCTCGCTTCTTCCATCATGTTGTGCCCTATTATAAAATACCACATCCAGGGGAAACACCACGTAAAAAATAGTCATTAGTCTACTGAAAAAGTCACCAAGTGCAGTAAACTAACATGGCAGACAAGCAACGAATCTTTAGCTAAGTTTAACATTTTAACTGATGCATCTAAATCCTATTCAGTTAAAGCTAGTTGTGTGAACTGGAGAGAGAGGGTTAAGCAGAAGAGAGTACTTACTTATCCTCTTTCTCTTTTACCCACACTTCATTAACAGTGATGGGAAATTCCTTCCTCTCCTTATTCTGGTGCTTTTTATCTTCTTTTGTTTCTTCCAATGTCTCGGTTTCCAAATCATCAGGCTCTAAAACTGGTAATGTCATATACCTCATTAAAAATGAATCCCAAGCAAACAAAAAGACAGGAAAGACTATACATTTAAGATTACACTTAAATCCTTCAGCTTTAATAATTTTTCTGCATTTTGCAGAAACAACTGAAGTTTTGTAGCCTCAGAGCTAAAAGTTTGTTTCTGATACAAGAAAAGTATCTTAAAGCTCCAGTGAACTGTCTTCTAAAAGCCTCAGTAGCATTCCCCCAGATGTCAGCAAGGTGCTGGTATCATACAAGGGAAAACATTCCAGCACAATCAGTGGGAAGAAACAAACAAAAAAAACCCAACAACAACATCAAAAAATCTGAAGCACTTTAGAATTCCACTTGTATTCTAGAGAGTTTTCTATAAGCACAGAAAAAGCGTTTCTGGAAATTTACAAAATACATTAGTGAATCAAATTACAACTAGAATTACTAATGAAATGACTTACCATCCAGCATAAGAGGTTTGCTCTGCACCTGGGTAGGTCCAGCTCTTTGACATTCTTCTGGTGTAGTCACGTCAGACTCTGTGACACCAGCTGGTACTGAAGACTGAGCTCCGACAGCAGAAGCTTTCTCTTCCTTCTCCTCTTTCACGGTTAAGGACTGATGATCTTCTTCAAGAAGTTCTGTGGTACCTAACACAAAATTATTCTATTATTTAAACAATGCTTTGACACAATTTGATAATAAACTATAATGTGACTACAAGCTAAGTTGAGAATATTTGTCTCTTTAAAGAAAAATTGAATAGAAAAGCTTGCATGCTTTTATTATAACTACTATGAAGAGGAAAGCTAGAAATATTAAAATTTGTATTTTATTTGCTACATTATCATTAGTACAAGTTTATACTTGGAATAAACATAAGTCCTTTTGTCCTTGGAAAGGACAAAAAGCAGGAGTTGGCCAGAAAAAAAAATCCACTGATATGGTAAGTCACCTGCTAACATGAAGGTTATAGGACCTGTCTAATCCAATATTCAGTTGATGACATCCTTTTAAAGACGACTTGTTTCTATCAGTAAGCAAAATCCAAGACTTTTCAACAAAATTAAGATCGTGCCCTTTCAGCACATCCTGCTTAATTTCTTACCGCTTCACCGAGTTTGAAATATTTTGGTGTCTTCCAGCATCAGCTTGTGCTAACACTTAGAACTGAGGCAACACCCAGCAGTAGAAAGCAAGAGTGACGATGGAATACACATTTATGAATTCAAAACTGTTCTCAGTAGACAAACCGGCAATCTGGCACTTCCTACACTTGCAGGGCAGATAATTACCAGCTGTGCTTACCACTTATCGCATCCAGTTCCTCGAGTAAGTCCGTTTGTAGCTGCAACTCTGCTTCTCCTAGGATCTTCAGGACTGAATCAGTAGGGCTTTTGCCCCAGACTTTCCTGTGGGGTTCACCAATATCTAACTTAAGGACTTCCCCCAGAGTTTGACCTGCTGGGACACAAACACAAATACAGAAACTTTTAGAAATTAGAAACTTTTATTCACCTTCTAGACAATACACAAACACCCTCCACAAAACTAAAAAATATAAAGCCAGAACTCATGTGACCTAACCCCAAGTCAGACAGCCTACAGA
>Ga0065711_1044384_pt1 | contig 14133 bp, 7 predicted proteins | sample Hoacrofraction12_FD_59098 | JGI IMG/M metagenome (GOLD analysis project Ga0065711, IMG submission 59098) | Hoatzin crop microbial communities from Cojedes, Venezuela - Epithelial fraction 12 v2 (version 2) | ecosystem: Host-associated > Birds > Digestive system > Esophagus > Crop | place...
AGGAAGTTCCGTCTGAACATGAGGAAGAACTTCTTCCCTCTGAGGGTGACGGAGCCCTGGCCCAGGCTGCCCAGGGAGGTTGTGGAGTCTCCTTCTCTGGAGATATTCAACTCCCGCCTGGACGCGGTCCTGTGCAGCCTGCTGTAGGTGACCCTTCTTTGGCAGGGGGGCTGGACTAGATGACCCACAGAGGTCCCTTCCAACCCCGACCATTCTGTGATTCTGTGATTAGCATGAGGGTTTCTTTGTCTTGGGAAGTGAGGGTGAGGCTTTCCATGAGAGGAGAACAAATGAGGTTGGAGGGGTCCAGGTGACACTACTTGTGCTCTGCATCATTTTGCTGTGCAGGGGTAAGGATGAGGCTGGGTGGGTTGCAAACTTCAGATCTGAGCCTTTCCAAGTTTCAGAGCTTTTTGGATTTTGCTAATTATTCTCCTCTGGAAAGCTAACCTGCTCAGTTTCTGTTCTGGGCTTTTTGAGTTTCAAGCTCTCTGTTCATGTAAGCCATGAAAGTTAGTGCTTGGACACCATTTTGCCTTAAGGGAATATTTAAAAATCTCAGGTGATTTCTCCTTTGTGAGATGAGATGCTAAAAACAGAAATTACAGAATTTAGGATGGGTTTTTTGTTATGGGGTTTTTTTTCCTCCGCAGGGCTGGAGGTCACCATGACTAACCAAAAAGGTATTCCCAGGTCCTGATACTGTTTTGCAAACTGTTCTGTATTAAATATCATTCCTCTAGTGAAAGCTGTCAAAACACTTTCATCTAACCTTCAGCAGTAGAAAAATCTTAGTGATGCCACATAACAAACATTATACAAAAAACTGTCAGGGTTCATTAAATCTCCTTTGAAAAAAATATTTTCTCCTGTGCCTTGAGTATTTTAATTTTTTAAGGTGCTATTGCTAAGCATTCTAGTGCTGATTTGCTTCTGGAACCTTTAGATCTCATTATCATTAATTTTAATGGAAGCTCTGAAATGCAGAATACTGGAGAGTATTTTCCTGTCCCTGTTTATATTATCTTTATGCCATTTCAGTGACACAAAAAGGACTGGCTGCTGCTTCACATGAAGCAGCTGCAGATGCTTGCATGTCCATTTAAAAAAGCATTGTGTCCATGCTCTGGCTCACGAAAGGATCTACATTCTGAATTAGTGAATCTGGATCTTTTATTTATTATAACACCTAGAATCTCTAGTTTGAGAGGAATGGACAACACGTTCAACCAAAAGACCTATCCCAGAGGCAAGTCCCAGGCAACAGGTGAATAAAGACAGAGAAGTGCTAGGAAAAACTGAGACCATGTCGGTCTGCAGCGTCAACAGGTACAATTTCTTCTTTTCTGTAAGCGTAGAACTAAACAAATTGCTATTTCACACACATTCACACATCTAAGTATTGAAACTACGTAGAGGAAAACCTTCTGCTCTCAACTCAAGTCTTGTCTAGATGCTGAGTGTGCCGATGTAGCAAATGAAGGTGTGATTACAGCACTGCTAAACAGCGCTTCAGGATGGGGAATGCCTGCAGTGAAGGGTGGGTAGAGATTTTGCTGCTGGTTTGCTGGCACGTGCCAGGGCTGCAGGTCACCCCTTTGCATCTTCACAGAGTCAACTGCTTGGCACAGTCCTCCCAGCGTTGCCTGGGTAGTTGTTACCTTTCTCTAACATTTCTGTTGTGCTGGTAGGGCTAGGAACAAAGCCAGCATCACTTAGATGCCATTACCCCTGGCCCTGCAGGAGCCTGCACAGCCGCCTGCCCCGAGCACTGTGGGCTCTCGGCTCTCATGCGCAACTTGGGGCTTTCTTTTCAGTGATAAGGACCTCGCAGGACTTTGAATGCACTGACATTTGCTCTGAGAACAGATTGAAAAAATGACGCAAAGTTCCCAGGGATCTAAAAGCAGAAACATGTGTTGGAATATGAGTACAGGCTTTTTCTTCTTAACTAAATTGAGCAATAGGAGACAGGAGTTGGGGTGACCCCTTCCTCACAGTGGGTGTTACGCAGACTCGGGCTTTAAGCACTTCCTTAAGGATTGTCAGGAGACTGGGATAGAATTCAGTCAAAGAGGGCAGCACAAGCAACAATGTCAAGGGAAGGATTTTATGTTTCCATTTAAGTGAATCCATTTGTTTTCTTTTTAATGGGAACAGCAATGTGACTCTGCAAGAGTTAGAAATGAGCTCAGCAACTGGAAACTAAAAAGCAGAAATCCTTCTGCTCCTCGGGCTGAGGTTTGTGCTTTGCTGTTGTAATGGTTATTTCGGTGATCCAAAGGACAGTTCTGATTAGCCCTGCCTTGCCATCACCTACCTGTGAAGATGACTTTAAATCCATTACCCATAGATTGCCCATCCCTACAAAACTTGCCTTCACATTTGAGGTTTCTTGAAAAAATGGGGCATACAAAGATCTACACATATTGGTAGTGAGAATGCAATGTAAAGACGCTTCCATACTTTGTATGGTAAACTTTCTAACGGTGGCAACAAGAAGTAAGCTGAGAGGCAAGTGCCAAGAGAGCTGGAGGGAGCCACATCTTCACTTAGTGCTCCTGCCATTGCCTTTGCAGCCAATCAAAGCTGTGCTGGTTCATAGCTCTTTCATCTCTCCTGGCAGGTGTGTACAGGCTTGGTACCAACCGGAGCTTTGATAGCTACTAATTTCCACCTAGAAACTTTACAAGTAAACCTCATGGACAAAGGGGTCTCCACTGACAAAGCGGTCTCCAAAGCTCCAGGTTTAACCTGGAGTAATTCAAGGAGCCCTGCTTTCATGTGATAGTTTATCCACTGTTAGATTTTTCTCTTTACCTTGCCACAAATTTCTGGAGTTTTGCATTTTAGAAAGAATGATGCTCCTTTTATTCTAAGACGTATACAGTTTCATTGTTGTCCTATTCAGTCTCTGTATCCTGTGGTGGCAAAACTTTGAGGGCCAGCTAACCAAGCTGGGAGAGCTTTCCAGCGTACTGTCAAGTGGATTATTTATGTCCATTACAAAAATAACTGGGTTTCTAAGTATCCATCTTGTGGGGCACTCTTAGCTCAGTATAACATTTTCATCATGAATAACCAATTAAAAAACTCATCTTGTGAAGCTGTGTTAAAGTGCCCATTTGGGGAAACTGCAGGCACTAACACTGGCATGGATCTGCTGGCAAAACACACCCAAAAAAAGAACTTAACTATACATTTCAGAAAGTAATATATTTTTACACATTCTAAAAGTTACATCATTTATTATCTGGACCCATTTCAACATTTCATTTGACTCCAAATTCCTAGTGGAGGTGCCAGTGCAAATGCTAGTTCACGTTTGTCCTGGCTCTCTCAAAATGACGCTGTGTGAAGTCGGGTCCGGGGCTCCAGATCTGTCCACACTGCTGCAGCCCTCGACCACGTGAGGACGGAGTGAATGTGACCTTTCTCAAGTGCTTCGATGTGAATCTGCAGGACAGGAAAGTCCCTCCCTGTATAAGTGAAGGGATTGGATTCGACACCTGCCCAGTGAAGTACAGGCTTTTGTGAACCGACAGAGAGCATTTCCAGTTTGCTTTGAAGAGGCTAATGTACTTCAGCTGTTCAACGCCTATAAAAATCAAGCCATTTATTTTGGTGCTTGAATAGATGTAGGTTTTTAAGGTCAAAAACCAGCATGGATTTCAGTAAAGAAGATTTTCCTTAAAAACTATACAACTGTGAATTTATGATTTAATTCAAAACTCAAAGACTAGAAGGACAAGACATTGGACCCATTTCTCTTTTGACAGATATTTGCCCTTTACTGATCCTTCTGCCTGTTCTACCCATGCTATGGAGGCAAGAGGTGTACCAGTGGGAATTGCGTAGCACCAGTCCCTGCTGGGACAGGCTGGTCCCTTGCCCCAGCACCTTGCTGGGACTTGCTCACGTGCCTCTGCACAGAGTCCTCTGGCCAAAGTCTTGCTTTCAAAAAGCCGTGAAAAGCCTATTCTCTGAGTAAATTTGTAATTCCAGTTACTGAGAGGCTTAGGAGTTTAAATAAAGCCCAGAATCACATGGGGTGTTCCAGTCAACACATTTTTGGTTTTTCTTTTTAAAACATTCTTAAAAACATTCTGCAGTCAGCTGTGTGGCAGCCAACAGCCATTGCTTCCTTCCACATCAGAACATGTAGGATCATCTGTTTCAGTTGGGAGAAAATAAAAAATCACACTAACTTGATTTTCCCTTTGATCCTTCATATTTCCTACATGCCTTCCTCTCTGTTTATAGAATCTGACATAATTCCTTTGGTCAGATTTTATGCCTGAAGTCATTAAGGCCAATTTTAGCTTCTTTTTTTTTCAGGGCTTTGACGTCTCAAGCAACTTAATCTAGGTCAGTAAAGTACCTGCTGTTGAAAGGAATTTTCTTGAGTAATGTTTTGATGTCAGAAGGGCCTTCTTTGGCATGTGCAGGTCGGAGGTCACCAAGCGTGTACAGTACGGAAAGGGCAAGCCACTACTTGTTAAATATTGGTCAAAAAGCAGTCTGCAATGATATATATGTATCTTTTAAATCCTTTTAAATTAAGGGCTTTGTGATTTTTAAATGTCTGAAGCAATGCAGTGTGAAAATTCCAGCAATGTTTTCTTTGTGCACATCGAATGCTCAGGTTCAGGATCACACCGCAGAAGTAGCAGTTACACCGGTTTCAAATAATTCCCAGACCTAATCTAATTGCTGAGTTTACAACTGTGTGAGCCCCGTGAGCTCATTCGTGAGAGCAACCACAGGATTTGGCCCCTGGATGACAATGAACCATTGGTAGCTCATAGCAGGAACAAACCTGAGGTCATAAATATTGACAGTGCTGACTTTTGCGTCAGTTAATAGTTTCTGGTTTCTGCTTTTTTACTACTCTAAGGCACATTTTTGATGACCTTGATCATAACGCTCAAAAGCTAGACCATTCCCAGCCAGCAAGGGCCGCAGAGTAGTTCTCCATTCTGGCCTTCCAATGGCTGTGTCTCTTGCAAAGGCCTAACGAAGGCACTGGGGCCAGGTAATCAGCTCTGTAGCTAAGACAGAAACACCAGCTGCTGTGACTGGGAGAAAACTGAAGAAAAATTCTATGTTGCATGAGCACCAGAACAATCACAGATCTTTTTCTGCATTCATATTTAATGATTGATTTAATTTTGCATCTGAAAAGGGGAAGCTCCAGATGAAGCTTTTCCTGTTGTTGGGTCCAGGCATTTGCAGAGACCTCTCTCCTGTACCTACCCACCTGTTTTCATAAAACTGAAGGAATTTTCATCCGACCTTCTGTCAGATTTGATTAAGAAGGGTTCAAGCATAACTGAGGTGGGTCACAGGTATAAAGGCAAATACTCAGCAAAATGTGTAATTCCTCTTCATTTCCAAATGACAAAAAAAGGGGGTTGCCCAGTCTTTTCCCTAAATTTTTAGAAAAAATATAATGAATTACATTTATCTGTTTCTTCAGTCATTTCTAAAGCAGAAGCGCAAGCCAATATTTCATCACTGGTTTAGAACATCCCCTGAAAAATCTAATTTGAATGACATTACTGGAAACTAAAGTGATTGTGTATGTGCTTATTTAGCTCATCACTGAGTAGTCTATCAGTAGTACACTAACAAGTAGTGATATTTTTGCCCTTTTAAATTGACTTGCCTTAATTTGTTACATTTGGTTAGCTGGTTTCTAGTGGATTAAAGTATGACACAATGGTTCTCAAATTATGCTCTGCAGAGCATTTTTTGGTGGGCTTGATCGAACCCATGGTCATGAGATGCTATTTCCCTTCATCTCCAGTTGAGAAGTTGTATTATGAGACTCTAAAAATATATTCACATGTTTTCATTAAACTGTTTCTCCATCGTAGCAATTGTTATAGTTACTGTGTTCATTTCTTTGATCGCTTTTGGGAGGAGTGGTGGCTTTTGTGATTGGAAATGGGTGAAGAACGGAGCTAATCCAAATATGTGTTTGCATGAGGGATCTATTTCATGTGGGGCAGAGAGAAATCTATTTACATGTGTATTAAGGGGAACAAGCTTCACGAATTGTTTTTGCCTTTTCTTCCTTCTGTGAACTTTTAAGGTAGAAAGATGTACTTAATTCTTTTATTCTTAAACTTTTGAAAATTAAATGTGTAGCGTTTATCTCTGGGAAGGTCTTACATGTATGCATAATATGTTTTGGTAGGCAAAGAATAACTTAAATTGTGACCATTGCATTTTAGCAAATATCTCTTCTTCAAACATATCTTCAGGCATCTGAGTTATATAGGAAGTTGCCAAAACAAAGCTTTGAACATCCAGAGTAAAACACCGTTCCTTCTGCTTGCTCAACTTTCATCTTTTATGAAATGAGATTATGAGAGGCCACTGTTCAGTGGGTTTCTTAGTTACCATTGTCTTTCATGCTAGACAGGTTCAAAAATTTAATAAAGGAAACTAAGAAAAATGTACATCAAAGAAATTATATGTAAGTACAGAAATGTTTTGTAGCACGATTTAAATAAATGAAAAAGAACAAAATAGGAGATTTTTTTCCTTTCCCACTGCCTCTTTCAGAGTTCAATTTTAAGATACAAATTCGATCCTGAAAATGTCTCAAAAGTACTCTTTTAACCAGGACTGGTCAAAAACTGATTTCCCTACACGGAAACTTTTCTGATATATGTTAAAAAAATTCCCACTCCAAATAGCTTGAAAAATTCAAGCTCAGTTCCCCAAAATGACGTATCTGAGAACAGAACATAAACCCACAAAATGGGACTAAATTGTAATATCTATATTGTAATAAATGTTTTAAATAGAGTCATTTTTAATAGTATAGTTCAATTAAACACATAAATGAGAAAGAATATAATTCCAAATTTGAAACAGAGATTTTTAGTTTTATACTAAGTGGAAGAACTCCTCACTTCTTTCTTCACAGTGTATTTTTAATGTTAGTTTGTGTTCCCGAGAGATGGTCACCTGACCTGAAATCTTTGCCAATCAAGGAAAAAGCAGAATTCTCTAAGGTTTATTTCTTAGCCTTGTTCTTTTCTGGGGGTTAAAAGTGAACCTTCCTCCTCCTTACAGCTATAAACATTACATATGAAGAGAAATCTATTTGAAAGTGGCTGAATAAAGTCAAGAAGGTAAATTAGAATCATCTGCTTTCCAAAGCCTTTCTTGTCTCCATAAAACAATGCCCTCTCCTGCCTCCCAGGCTGTGACTAATTCTCTAACAGCCCATTCGTTCCAAGTAAAACTCTCATGTAGGCTGACCATATTTTAATGAACAAATGCAGTGAAGATTGACTTTACAGGATTTTTTCCCCTCTGTACTTCAATGGCGGTAAGTGAACAAGGGACAGAAAGTGGACAATACTTGCCTTAATGTAGATGTTGAAGGATGGTCAGAGATTTTTTTCGCTGCTATGTGATTTTGACATAGCTGTGGGTCATGGCATGTGTACAGTTAACTGGGGTTCACAATGAGGAATGTTTAATAGCAGCATATATGTCAGGGGCTGCTGTGAAGAAGCATATGCTGAGGGCTGAGGATGTTCCTTTGAAAACCATCGTGTCCCTCTTTGGGGAGAAGTGAGATTATGGGACTAGCTCCTGAAAGCTGTAAATGGAGGGATGGGGCTCTGTCACAGCCTTCCCTTTGGTGGCCACAGGACCAGGACTGTCCCCATAGGGCTGGAGATCTGCCCTGGGATGGACACAGAAAAACAATAGTTTTTTCAGCTGCCTGCAGCTCAAAATCAGATGGATTTCTACCTGGCTGCAACAGCCTCATCAGAGGAAAGGGTTAAAATGCAGACGGTGTGGTCAAACCTGCACAGAACCTATGTCATTTAAATCCTTGTCATGAGAAGTTTGATATCTTTGCATAGTTTAACAGCAAGCTCCACTTTGATGTTTGAAAGTGCTAATCTCCCTTTGAAAGTGCACATCAGGCACTGTCAGACCTTCTCCCAGACAATTTTTAGAGGGAAACTATCACTTACCACACTTGAACCGGTTGGTGAAAGGGAAGTAACATTTATTTGAAAGAATTGAGACATGTTGGCCACCTCAAATTCTCACAGATTTGACACCTTTTTAGGCTGATTTAGCCAAAGTAACTGAACCTGCTTTTCTACTGACTGCACTTGCAGCCCTGAGATCTGTTCTTCTAATTTGTCTTTCTGAAATTCAGGGAATCCCTTGAATTATCAGTGTTCATGGAGACTATGTCTTCCATATGACATCCTTTACCATTAAAAATCACAAGTCAATTGTAAATTGAGCTACAGGAATAAATCCAGAATAGCTCTTTTGATTTGAGCAGTCACCTAAAATTGTGTCAGAATGAGAAGGATCAAAAAACGCCACCTCCATCCTTTTATTTTTTTAACTCTTTTTTTTGTTTGTTGATAGGAGATCTTTTTAATTTGAAATCCCTTTGCCCAACCCAAGTGCCAGAGGGTCACGCAGTGCTTGGTAGCTTGATTGCAGGGGCACTTTACAGTGAACTAGAAGGAAAACCCTAGGTATTTTTTCGAACACCAGTGGCTGATGTGACATTGAGCAGACATAGTAAGGAATCTGTGTTTGGCCGAGGTTTTGCTGGTTCACTTGCTGCAGGAGGAGTTGGCTGGGGATCCACCATCCCAACCACTGCTGCAAGCAACATACGCATCAGTGCAGAGGTTGTCATGGCAAAGGATGGAGCCAGGAGACTGTGCACTGCATGCTGGGGTGACTATGGGTGTGTGTGGCATGGTCGATGTGCTCACAACTTTTTAGCAATGGCATGAAACAATGGGAATCTGCTGACCTGATGCATCAGTAATGTGAAATTTGTGTTGCTAAATGCTGCCTAATAGCTGGGTAATAAAAACGAAGCACAGATTGCATGGGGAGTTCCCTGTCGACAGGCACCTCCTGAAGCCAGAAGTGCCTCAGAGTGGGCAAAGTGAGCAGCCAGTCTTGGCATTTGGTTGCCTCTGAGAGCTGTTTGTTTCCTGCTGTTTCTTGACCAGCAATCCTCTGACCAATATCTGAAGCTGTGTCCATGTGCTTGGAGTCACTGCGGCCAGCCCAGACTTCTTTCTCCCACTCCCTTTAAAAAATCTGTGACTTTTCTTTAACTGGTGGTTCCTGGGCTGTGAGACTCCACATGCTTTTGTGAGGACAAAGAGCTGCTTCTGCAGCCACATCTGGTCTCCGAAACCAGGGCTCCTTCACAGTAACTCCCGCATTGTTTCCCTGTCGGCCATCAGAAACAGAGAAGGGAACAATGGGTCCGATGGAGCAGCGTTTCAGGAAAACATAGATCCTGTATATGCAGGCAAAAAGCACAATTTTTCTGCCTGAAAAACTTAGATGGTTGAGCTGAAACCAGAATTCAAGTGATTTTAAAAGGCTATGGAAATTTAAAAGGGATTTCAATCAACTCAGGCTAATTCCTCTGATCTTCTTCAATTGAAAGTGCCTGGTTTGATTCCTGTGAACAGGATCCAAGATCTCTTGTATGAAGAAAGGGTCTTTGGGGGGATGAAAGGGAAGTAAAATCTGAAATTTTCATATGATCTTGTATAATTAGAAATTGCCATTAAGACAATTATTCCAGTAGTAATGACATTTGCTTGTAAGCAATGATCATATAGTACTTTTTTCTCACAGTCACTTCTTGATTTTGCTTGGGCTGATTTGTGTTTGTTAGCTCCAGAATGTCAAAGATTAGAGAAGAAGCCCATTTATGTCTTCTACTCCCCCATACACGTTGTTTTCTTGTTCACTAGCAAACCTCTCAAGCTTTCTGTTCATTTGTTTGTTTTCATTAGCTATTTGCTCTTATGTCTCTTAGTGCCTTAAAACTATGCAGGCTAAAGGTCTAAATACTCAGAATGGTTTAAGAATCCTTAATTTGGTGGTTGTTTCATTGCATCTTCAGTTGTGAAAGCGTTACAGGAGTAAACATGTTGGCAGCCCATCGAACTTGTGAATCAGTACCTCCTAATGTCAGTACTGCTATTGGCTGTGCAAACCCAGATGGCTTCTTCAATAACATTTCTGACAAGAAAAATCACTGACAGAAACGTAGTTGATGTGCTTCAAATTTAACATCTTCTCCCTTGGACATAGTGCCTGAGGCTTAAAACACAAACAAATCGGCCCTTCATGAGGAGATGCTTATGCGCTAAATCCTTCTTTTCCTTGGCTTTGACAAACATCAACAAACATCTTGGCAATAAAGTGCAAGAGATTACATGTTATATATGGGCGGCAAATATCTAACACAGTGGAGGGAGGGATCATATCTGCTCCTGATGAAAGCAGAACACTAAGTATTATGCCATTAGTCATGTGAAATGCACTCGGCACCAGCCCAATGGTCAAAACTAATGCTGATGCTCAGGGGTGTCTTGTCAGCGCTTGGAAAGTGCAAACATCAGTGCCTGGGTAAATTGGAGGGCAGATGTCATACCTTGACTGGGCCTTCTTCTAAGAGATGATCTGCTCGTTTCAGTACTCCTTTGCTGCCCCCTTCCCTTGTTCCCAGCCGTTCATGATGCAGGCAGATAAAGTATTGGTTGAAAAGGGCAAACGCTTAACAGAAAAAAATAGTTAATTGAAAATAATGTCATATATTTGTATTCTGCAATTGTCTCTGTAGGGACAGTAATTGCTGTTTATTTTAGTGGCTAATGTATATGTCTAGCATGATTTTTTTTTTTAACATTATAAGTAGGACATCACTTAGACTTAACTTGCTTGTCTTTTCAGACCAATAAAACTCCCACAGATGAAAGCTTGTCTCACGTAAAAGGACTGTTGAAAAAGTGTTTCTATGGACATAAAATCTGACATGATGATAATCTGAAACTGCTTACTCCCCAAGGATGACAAAACTCCAGCAACTTCAAAGCAAAGAAAGAATTGCCAGAGGGAAAATTGTAATTAAAATTAGATAACCTGTATGAAAAGCATCCAATTTGTAGTCTATAAATGCGTTTTAGAACGACAGTTCTTCAGCCCCAGGACCATAACTGTAATAATTATCTCAAGACTTTCACAGTGGAATCAAAACATGTTCATTTGTTAATGAGTCAGGACATAGCAGTAAGGAAAAGACTCTAACAAGGGAATACAAACATAACGACTGCATTTCTATTTTTAAGCAAATGCACTAAGTCAAGTTGAAGCTGTGGTTCCTATGAAATTTCCTGATCCCTTCCTGAGAAAGTGTTTTTGAACTGAGTGAATTTGCCTCTTCCACGATTGATCTTAGCCAAAAGGCCAAGAAGTGCATCACTGAGCCTTTCAGATGGTGTGGTTTCATCTCCAGCTCTTTCTGCAGGAATACTGGGCCTCTGTAACACCTGCGCCAGGCTGGGAGCAGTGATTGCCCCACGCACCTCCCCTCCCAGCTGGGATCCATTGAGCCATCTCTGAGCTCCACCACCACACAACTTTCAAGTGATAAATATCTGAAATAAGCAAAGCAACCTCTTTTGGCTCTCCTCCAAGGTGAGTAATGGCCTTGCTTGTCTTAACTAACTTCTTGTAGTTGGGAGGCAGTTGCTGGACTAAGGATTATATTGAGCGGTTCTGGTCTGAGAATCTGTGAGATCTCAAAAAGTGAAAAGCAATCTCGAATGCAGCTGAGAAGGAAGATTTCTTCTTGTTTCCCCATTCCCCAGCAGAGTTTTCTATCCACCCTCTGGTTTTCATCAGCTAATCCACAAATTTGGCGCTTCTCCAAAGTGACTGTACTGCTATGGCAGAGATGGAGGCTTCCCTGTTACGGTGCCAATGCAGAGCAGCAAAAATATTATTTTCAGCTCATTACTGTATGTCTCAGATTAAGAGAGGATTAAGGGCTTCTTTCAGAGTTTGGGTTCTTGTGGAGTTGGAGGGCATAAGTGCAATGGGGAGACACAGGCAATGGAAAGAAAAGCCCAAAGAGAAATATGGAAAGGAAGGAGAAAGGGGGTAAAACAGATTCGAAGATGAGGAGGTGGAAGTAAGGAAAGGAAAAACTGCATATGAGGAGGAAAATTAGGGTAGTGGAGAAGTCAGAAAATCCATTGTATTTACATGGATTGGGACTTCTTAATACAAAAGAACTTCAGCCTTATTTCTTTCTTTCTCCATGGTGTTACACTTTATGTAAGAAGATTTTAAGGCTTGATGATATCAATACTATCAATTAGTGTGGAACTGAGGGAAGTTTTAAGGCAAAAATAGCTCTTTCTATCACCTGGCTGATGAGTATGCCATCACTAGATCTGGGAAAATCCTGTTAGAATTTCCGTAAGGAGACTGTCTCCTCAGCTGTTGTGTTACCTACAGTGTTGGTAGCTTCAAAGAAAGCCTGTGGTGCGATGGCAGGATGGTTTACCTGGAAATTGGGGACTCTGGGAGAACAAACTGATCTATCAATGCCCCAGAGCATGAGTCCCTTTCATACTATTTGTTGCCAAGTCATTTCTCTCTTCTGTGGTCAGTAAAATCTGGGATCCAAAGTTGTATCAAAAACTACCTGCACCTTGCTCATCTTTGCTTTTTCCACATCTATTCTTTAGACCAAATCCTGTTTGCTGGTCTGTCCTCATTCAGCAGCTTGTAATTTTGGTTTTTGAATGAGCTACAGAGAACAATATATAGTGTCCACCCACAAAAGTGTGTACTACATTATTGCAAATGTCAAGCAGTATAGATACCTACCATAATAATGTCCCTTCACTAAGGACCTAACAGACCAGAGAGGTTAAGAGAAGAAGGGCTGGAAGGAAAAGCAAGAATAGCAAGGGGTAAGTAGTGATCTTCTGTGTCCGAATCTCACAGTTATCTAGAGCAGAGTTCTCTTTGTCCTAGGATTTAAAAAAAAAAAAAAAGCTAGTGTACTGAGTTACTTCCAAAGTGAGCCATTTCATTACCTTTGGTAACGTCACAATATGATAATAATCAGGAGGATTAGATTTGGTGTTTTCCAGTTAAGAAAACGGGGAGGAGATAAGTGTTTTCTCTGCCTTCCTTCTTGTGACACACCCAACGTGTTGTACCTGACATTGGGAAAAGCTGCACATCTTCCTAAATGCTCTTATGCACAGCCTTTTCTTGCAAGCATTTATAATGATAAAATATTCATTATATCATTTTTGCTTAAGGCAATAATATTCTGGTGATCTGATTTAAATGCACAGAGTTATCTCATGCTGGTCTCTATTTATGGGAGCAGTGACTCCAGGTGCTCCTATTCTTAGCACTGTTATGAATGCTGTTTGTGCTTTGTTGCAACACTTTTCATTTAATCTAACATCCCAAGGCACTTTATGAAAAAACGTTGTTCCGTATCAGTAGTGCCAGATGTAAGTAAATACTCTTGCAGCCAGGGATCTACCTTTACTTTGGAACTGCAGACTCCTGGCTACTGCATGGGCGCAGAATTCAGCAGATCTGGATCCCATTTTCAGTTTTTTTAAAGGCTTTATGTGTTGGAAGAAAGGTTGTCCAAGGGTTAAAACGTTTGGGAGAATACAGAGATGGTGAAGCAAAGGAGTCATCTGCCAGGTTCTTTACCTTTCTGAATCTTTTTGAACAAGGAAGATGCTCTGTGCCTTCCATGAGCTCCCCTCCATGTTGTCAGGCTCTGAGTGATTCAGGCCAGAATCAGGGGACTCAAGTGGAGCAGAAGAGTTTTTGAACTCACTGCTTGATACACAGCCCCAGCACAGTGACAGTTGCTTATCAGGCAGTCCAGAGTGGGTTAGGAGAATTGCTGGAGACCCGTGAGTCATGGCCAGGTGTGGGTTGGTGAGTTCTCGTTCTCTCTGGTCCATCTGGGAGACCATGGATGGCTGGATCCCAGCTCCACACCAGACTTTGACCTGAACATCCATGCATCCTGCTTTCCAAATAAAGGAGATAGAGACATGCACTGTAGGTGAGAGGTCACAGAATCACAGAATCACAGAATCACAGAACAGTAGGGGTTGGAAGGGACCTCTGTGGGTCATCTAGTTCAAACCCCATGCCGAAGCAGGGTCACCTACAGCAGGCTGCACAGGACCTTGTCCAGGCGGGTCTTGAATATCTCCAGAGAAGGAGACTCCACAACCTCCCTGGGCAGCCTGTTCCAGT
>Ga0065711_1044385_pt1 | contig 14132 bp, 10 predicted proteins | sample Hoacrofraction12_FD_59098 | JGI IMG/M metagenome (GOLD analysis project Ga0065711, IMG submission 59098) | Hoatzin crop microbial communities from Cojedes, Venezuela - Epithelial fraction 12 v2 (version 2) | ecosystem: Host-associated > Birds > Digestive system > Esophagus > Crop | place...
GGTGAGGGGACTGGAACATCTCCCCTACGAGGAGAGGTTGAGGGAGCTGGGCTTGTTCAGCCTGAAGAAGAGAAGGCTGCGAGGGGACCTAATATATACTTACAAATATCTCAAGGGTGGCTGTCAGGAGGATGGGGCCAAGCTCTTTTCAGTAGTGCCCAGTGACAGGACAAGGGGCAATGGGCACAAACTGGAGCAGAGAAAGTTCCGTCTGAACATGAGGAAGAATTTCTTCCCTCTGAGGGTGACGGAGCACTGGAACAGGCTGCCCAGGGAGGTTGTGGAGTCTCCTCTGGAGATACTCAAGACCCACCTGGACAAGGTCCTCTACAGCCTACTGTAGGTGACCCTGCTTCAGCAGGAGGGTTGGACTGGATGACCCACAGAGGTCCTTCCAACCCCTGCCATTCTGTGATTCTGTGATTCTGTGAAGCTGAGCCCGGGAAGAAGGGAGGGGTGGGGGGAAGGTGTTTTAAGATATGCATTTATTTCTCACTATCCTCCTCTGATTTGATTGGTGATGATTTAAACTCCCTTTTCTCCCCAATTTCGGTCTGTTTTGTCTGTGAGGGTAACTAGTGAGTGATCTCTCCCTGTCCTTGTCTTGACCCATGAGCCTTTCACCATATTTCCTCTCCCCTGTCCAGCTGAGGAGGGGGAGTGATACAGCGGTTTTGGTGGGCACCTGGCATTTACCCAGGATAAACCAAAACGGTGTTGAAAATGCGTCCCTATGCAATCCAGCTGAAGGGTCAGTATCTTACTGTTGCTGGAATTACAGATTTTGAATCCAATAGAAACATAATGACTAATAACAACTTCTGCTCACCCCTTGCATACTCACATCTGCGTACGTGATTTTTCCATGGGTTCAGTGTCATTAAAAGGCCACATCCTGAGATGATGCAAAACACCATAGCTCGATTGACACACCCAGTTGTCCCCTATTCTGTACTTACTTAAGCTTTTCTGTCTGTATGGTATCTCACACCTGTCCTTATTAAATTACATGCGCTTTTTTTCACAGACCACTTTTCCATTTTGTCAAGTTTGTTTTGGAGTCTGAGTCTCTCTCAGTCTCTTACAACTTGTTTTATAGGCCAGCTTAATATCTGTATTCTCTTCTCTACCATCCAAATAATAGGCAAAAATACATAACAGAAAAAACACTGAGGTTATCTCAGACTACATGAAAGTCTTCAAGGAACCTCTTCTTTTCTGACAATGAACCACCAACAGTTTTCTTTTTTTTTTTAGAGAAGTCATCCACCCAGCGTTATACCAGTGTTTTCTTAGTTCATTAAATTTAATGGTTCCAAATAGTTTGCTCCTGACTAATCTACAATGGCAGTTACTCAGTCTCTCCTTAGAGGCTTACAGTTTCATTTTTGCTTGTTCTGTTCCAGAGTTTTTCCAAGAATTGAATTAAGCAAACTGGCTGGGTGTTTTTTTTTTTCAATTCTTCGGTTTCTTTGCCCTTCTTTTTCAAGATGAGGCCTACATATGTCCTTTTCCAGACTTTTGGTCCCTCATCCACTATCCAGCAGCTGTTGCTGATAATGGACTCATTCAGGAACTGCTTCAGCCTGTTTGCTAAGCTAATCCAGAGACAAGGCCCATCAGACCTGGCTCACCAGAAAGCATCTTCCTCAGCCACCTGTATACAAGACTGTCCCTTCCTTAGGTGAAGGCTGTTATGAAGACACCATGTTGCCAGCTGTGCTAGCCACACGCTCTTGGCAGCTATGTCTGGAAGTCTTCCTCCCTCTCCCAAACAGTGGTTGGAAGACATGCTTAGAGGGCAAAACAAAGAGATCCAGATTAGATATATACTACCAAAAGAACCACAGCCTTGTGTGACATGCTTCTGGCCATCCCTGAGGAGGACAGGCAGCTTGATGGGACAAGAGGAGGAAAGTACTTCTCTACCCTGAAAACACAACTAGGGCAAGGAGATAAGGGGGAACACAACTACTTGCACATAAGACTAAAATTCAGCAAGTAGTTTCATTCTCAGGAGGGAAAGAGACAGATGAAAACATCAAAAATTTAATCTTAAATTTTTTTCAACAAATTAAAATCCCGAAATCGAAGGAAAACCTTTCATTTTGAACTGGACAAAGATTTGAATCCTGAAATGGGTTTTACTCTGTAATTATTTTGTCAATTGTTTAAAGGAGAAAAAAGAAAAAAAATTGTCATTTGACAGAAACTGCAACTCATCTCAATCTCAGTTCCTTGGGTTAGCTGAAGAGCTGAAAAAATCAGTTGTTTGCACAGCTCCTGTTCTGGAGCCTTGGAAAATTACCCTCTAGAGACAACAGTCATGGGAGCTATGGTGCAGAACACCATCACGGAAGTTTAAAGCAGAACAGACTGAGCTTTAGATCATTTTAGTAGGTGCCATCAGACCTTGGTTTTGAAAAGGGGCTAAAAGCAGTTCCTTGAGCAGTAATGAATATAGCTTGGCCTCCCCTATGCCTTTTCATCTGGCACTGCTAAGTGTATTTACCTCTAGTGCTCTTCATGCAAACAGCATCAAATGATAGGCAGTTTTCTTGTTCTCTAAGATGTATTGTTGTGTAACTGTGCTGCTGGGAAAGATGAGTTGCTTTTTCCTTCATTCACTTTATTTGCATGCATGGACACCAGAATGTAATGGCCTTCCAAGAAGAATTCAACTCCTCCTCAGAGTCACAGCAGTTCTGAGTTTGTCCATCCAGGCTCAGCAAATGGGTTGTTGCTTTCTTCAGACCTTACCTAATAAGGAGAGATTATTCAAGTGGTGAGTGAAAAAGTTGATGAGTCTAATTTGTTTTCCAGTAATATATCATTAGTGAATGGAATTAATTAAGAAACTATTTGGTGTAGACTTCTTTTTTTATCACCCAGGATATGGTCCATGGATACATATCTAAAAAACATGAACAAAAGAGATACAATGTGTAATTCATGAAGAGGAGTGGTCGGCGTGTTCTGTCATCGCTGTTAAGACAGCACTATTTTAAATTCTATTCCCTGTAAATATTATGGTTTTTTTTCAAATGTCTGACATCATGCAATATTCCCCGTAACTTTCCCCACCTTCCCGAAAAATTAACCCCAATTTCTACAGCTCTTTTGTGTACTCTTTTCCGAAAGGCTTGTGCTAAACCAATAAATTAGTGTGGGTATTAGGTAGGCCTTTTTTTTTTTTTCCTTTGAAGCACTAGTGTTTGCTTTTATCAACTGAGAATGCTGGTTTTTGACTGATGGGCATGAGTCATTGAAGAGTAACATCAAGTAGGACTGGTGTTTAAATTTGGACCCCAGGTATCCTGAACAGGATGCAGATGAGTTTACTTTTCCTATAGGGGCCAAAAGAACTTGAGCCAGGCTTGAGCTGGCCTTTTTTGCCATTGGAGGATATTATATATCAGGGACAGCATTTGGTGCCCTGGGTGGTTTGGAGATTAACTTGAAGGAGACACAGATTATGGTGTGGTCAAAACCTAGGAGCATACAAATGCCAAATGTGTGACAAAGCAAGGAGTATTATGAGGTAACACTCAGGGATCTCTGGATCTGCTCTGCGGTGCACTTGGAGTCATCACAGCGGAAAGACAAGGTGCAGAAAAATGATCCAAACAAGGAACCAGGACAGGAAAGCCGTCCAACAACATGGGTGGGGTGTGTGGGACAGCACCATGTGGTACCACTGGCTGGGCACTCACTGGTCTCTCTGCTCCCCATACCAACTGCAGCACACAATGATCTCCACAGCCCAACACAGAGGGACCAGACAGGGGCCAAATGGGAGAAACTCAGCTGATAGCAGGTCTCACAGGGTGGGGGTCAGCCGGGGCCACAGACCCACCTTGGCATGTTTGGAAAACGTTCCCCACAGCCACCAGTGAGAACCGGGGAGCCCTGCTCTGTGCTGTCTCTGGGTTGGCCCTGAGCACCAGCAGCCAAATCTGCAGGAGCAGTGATGCTCAACACCCTGACACTGAAAGGGGTTTTATTTGCAAATGCTTATCTGGACTTCAGGAGAGAGCAGTGTTAGCACACATTGCTCACTCATCTGCTGTAAAAACGGCGGCAGTTCCCCAGAAATGTGCTGCTGCAGACACTAATACTGGTGGCATTGACTGGCTTCAGCAATCACTCAGTGGGACGGTGTTGCTGGTGGGTTTTTATGAGACAGGTCGAGAATTTATGGCTGCCCATCACAGATCGTAAGCACCCCGGTGGGCTGCTGCCCCTGGTTCATCTGGTGCTGGGCCAGGGGCTGGGCAGGGAAGATTGACTGTTTTGTCCCAGTCAAAGCGATCACAAGGGAATTCGTGCTTGTCACTGTGAGGTCTCGGTGAAGGGAAGGCAGGACCTTCAGAGAGATACCCTGGTAAGGCTCTCCTTTGCCTTTGTCCATCAATGGATTATCTCATCTATGAATACCATTTCTGTTCATCTAGTTCACCCAGTTTATTAGTAATATAAGGCCATGGCCACTAGGAGGAACCCTCTCAGGTTATGAACTTCACTCAGGTTCAGCCTTGTAAAGAATTCATTCTGATGGTATATGGAGTGTCTTCTTCAGGTGTTGGCCATTCAGGGCCTTTAGTTGCCTCAGCTGCAATTAGTCCACATGCTTTGCAGAAACCACAGCTTGACCAGCTATGGAAATGATCTGTACAATAGCTGTCTTAATCGCTTGTTTTTCATCCCAACTGCAGAATGCAAAAAAAATAAATCTCTGTGTGTCTGTGCGTGCATGTGTTAGCTCACAACCAAACCTTCCTGGAGTTTGAAGTGAAACTGAAGAGAAGAAGAGATCTGCGTAATTTGTTTGTTGTATTCATCTGTAGTAAAAGCAGTGTACAAGGCTAGGGGTGGGACATGGGTTCAGTTCACAAAACTACAGAAAAGAGGACTCCCCCTTCATCTAGTGCTGAGAGCACCTCTTCAAGGCGTGAAGGACCTAGGTTTGTGTCCTTTCTCTGTCTGATACACACTTTGACAGTAATCAAGAGCTCCCAAATCCCAGAGAGGTCTCCGATCCCCACCCACTGCATCCTCCAAGAGGCCTTTTCCAGTCTCTGCTTTTGGGGCTCTTTTCTTTGTAAACAAGTGTTAACCAGTCACCGAAGTAGTCTTGAAGGCTAACATCAGTCACAGAGGTTGTCCTCATTAGGGTCTCTTGATAATCAGTGAACTACCTGTATCTGCAGCAGATATCTTGTTTTGATTTGAGTTCATTCTCAGAAGTGAGAAGTGCTGTCAAAATGATCCCCACACGAGGTCTGCACTTCTGAAATGCATTCCCTTTGACCTAGAAATGTGCCAGTTTTAGTATTACACAAAGTCTGATTCACCCTGACTGCTTTCCCCCAGCTCTGCTCAGGGGTGCACTGAATATCTGTATTATTAATAAAAGACAAAACTCGTTGGGATTCTGGGTACATTAACGTTTCTTGTAAATCACATAAAAGTAAGAAGAAGCAAATGTTGTAATGTCTCAGTAGCTGTTATATTGTATACAGACAGGAGAAAAAAGTATTCTGAACCTTACTGCGTGGAGTATTGTTTCTTCCATCCTCAGTAACAAGGAATGAAAAGTTAGCATTTCATACTTGTGAGTGCCCAGCACTTCCCCTTAGCAGGCACCCTGCGTAGTCAGGAACACGTCTTTTTAAGCTTTATCAGACGACTGCTTTTGAGAGACGTATTCTTAATGCAGAAATATCCTTCTGGGTTTTGCTTCTATTAATTTTACATAAGGCATTTTTGTTAACCAGAATTAGATAGCACCACTTATTTATAAATAACCCATGAAGGAATGTATGAGTCAATATGAGACACTTTCCCATTCCCTGGTGCTGGGCATTCACAAATCAAGAATGGCATCTATGCAGAACAATCACCAACAGAGATATTTCTGTGGCATACCTGGATTAACTTGGAATGAATTGTCTTCCCAGCTATTTGAGTTGCTTTCCCCAAAGTACGTTTCTCCCATAAGTAATGATTATGGTGGAGTTTTCTAGCTTTGAGTGGCCTGTTTCCTTCTACCCCTTTATTAAACGGTTCTAGTGACTGGTCCTGAAAAAAAGAAACATCTGGCACATGTTGTGATGGAGAAATGCCAAGTGATAATGGTAAAATCCTTGCCACTCACAAGATTTCTTGAGGTCAGCCAGTCCTGACTGATATGAAGTACAGGCTCTGTAACAGTCTTTCTTCAACGTCGTACTATTTATTCAATTCCAGAAATGGGCACAATGGCGAAAGACCTGAACAAAAAATGAATTCCAACACAGTGAAAGAATAAGTGTGATAAGCTCATGAAGGAAGTTCTAGCAACCACACTATATAGGTATGAATGTATGTATGCATGTGTGCGGGTACTCACATAGCCCTGGGTTGACGGTTCCTCACACCTGCACTGTGTCTCCTGAAACAATCTACTTAAGGTGGTCAACCTGTCCAGGACTGTTTTTCAGTAACTGTAGTAATGTAGGTAAAAAAATTTAGTTTCCCCTAAGAAAAATCTACAGACAGAAGAAAAAATATCTAAGCCATTCTAAACCAAGACTAGATTTCCATAGGTTGTTCCTCTGCCTTGATGAATTTCCCCTTTGTTCTCACAGGAAAAAAAAAAAACAACAAAAAACATGCAGTTTTGTGTCCTTCCTATCTCCCACACACTTGATTCCTTCCCCAGCTCTGCCCAAAATTTCTATAGAAAAAGAGAATCTTCTGGCCCTTTAAGCTCAAGTTTTCCAACCCGCCACATCTGGGATCTGCAGAAAAGGAGGGAAACAAGAATTTATGAGTTGCATCCCAGCAAAATGTGAGTCTGGAAGCTGGAGTGTAACACATGACACTACTTAGCTTAGTGAGGAGCAATAATGCCCCTTTCTTTCTTCCCCGCTTGAAACCTGGCATGCCTCACAGTCCAAATAAGCTAATAATACATTCACAAAGCATTGACAGCAGTTCATGAGCGACTTAGAGGTAGATTGAAGGCAGTTTCTGATTAACACAAAAGCCTGATGGACTTGGCTATGGGATCGGGCTATGATTTCCCCCTGGGATTTTGAATTACTTTCAAAAGAGGGATCAAGCTGAAATTCATAGGCTACATTGTCAAAGTTCACCTTATCTTTTCCCAACAATAAGAAATGACATTAAAAAATCACAGCTCAGAGTACTGGTGAGCACAGTTTAGGGCTGCTCAGACAGGAAGGTGGCAGCTTCCCTGGGAGGGTCAGGTACAGAAGCAGGTCACAGGCAGCTCAGAGATGTAACAAAGATTGTCAGTGACCTAGTACCACGTGATGTTATCAGCATTTAAGCAAAAGCAAGGCAATAATATCCTTGGCCTATTCACTGCTAGATTTTGGTCCCTTCTGCACGTGTGCAGTGAGACACTTCACAGGGAAATCTAGCACATTGACATACGGGAGACTGGGCATGAAAATCCTTGTGAATTTGCGCCATGCTGTCTAAGAACTTGCCCAAACAGCATTTTCTTTCTCTAGCACCAAGAATCATAGAATCATAGAATCACTAAGATTGGAAAAGACGTCTAAGATCATCAAGTTCAACCTTCAACCCAACACCACCATACCTGTTAAACCATGTCCTGAAGTGCCACATCTACACGTTTTTTGAACACCTCCAGGTATGGGGACTCCACCACTGCCCTCAGCAGCCTGTTCCAATGCCTGATCACTCTTTCAGTAAAGATATTTTTCGGAATATCCAATCTAAACCTCCCCTGACGCAACCTGAGGTCATTGCCTCTCATCCTATCGCTAGTTACTTGGGAGAAGAGAGGAACACCTGCCTCACTACAACCTCCTTTCAGGTAGTTGTAGAAAGCAGTAAGGTTCCCCCCTCAGCCTCCTCTTCTCCAGACTGTGACTTCTCCAGACTTCTCCAGCCCCAGTTCCTTCAGCTGCTCCTCATAAGGCTTGTTCTCCAGACCCCTCACCAGCCTCATTGCCCTTCTCTGGACATGCTCCAGCACTTCAATGTCCTTCTTGTAGTGAGGGGCCCGAAACTGAACACAGTACTCCAGGTGTGGCCTCACCAGTGCCGAGTACAGGGGCACAGGTGTGGCCTCACCAGTGCCGAGCACAGGGGCACAGGTGTGGCCTCACCAGTGCCGAGCACAGGGGCACAATCATCTCCCTACTCCTGCTGGCCACACTATTCCTGACACAACCCAGGATGCCATTGGCCTTCTTGGCCACCTGGGCACACTGCTGACTCATGTTCAGCCATCTGTCAACCAACACCCCCAGGTCATTTTCCACAGGGCAGCTCTCCAGCCACTCTTCCCTAAGCCTGTAGAATTGCATGGGGCTGTTGTGACCAAAGTGCAGGACCCGGCACTTGGCCTTGTTGAAACTCATAGACTTGACCTCAGCCCATCGATCCATCCTGTCCAGATCCCTCTGCAGAGCCTTGCTACCCTCCAGCAGATCGACACTCCCACCCAATTTGCTGTCATCTGCAAATTCAGTGAGGGAGCACTCAATCCCCTCATCCACATCACTGATAATGATATTAAACAAGACTGGACCCAAAACTGAGCCCTGGGGAACACCACTCGTGACCGGCCACCAGCTGGATTTAACTTCATTCACCACCACTCTTTGCACTCGGTCATTCAGCCAGTTCTTTGTCCAGCGAAGAGCACACCCATCCAAACCATGGGCAGCTAGTTTCTCCAGAAGGATGTTGTGGGGAACAGTGTCAAAGGCCTTACTAAAGTCCAGGCAGACAACATCCACAGCCTTTCCCTCATCCATTAGGCAGGTCACCGAGTCGTAGAAGGAGATTGGGTTGGTCAAGCAGGACCTGCCTTTCATGAACCCATGCTGGCTGGCCTGATCCCCTGGTTGTCCTTGACATGCCTGGTGAGCGCACACAGGATGAATCTCTCCATGATATTCCCCAGCACCGAGGTCAGGCTGACAGGCCTGTACTTCCCAGGACACTCCTTCCGACCCTTCTTGTAGACAGGTGTTACACTGGCGATCCTTCTGTCATCTGGGACCTCTCCTGTTAGCCAGGACTGCTGATAGATGATGGAGAGTGGCTTGGTCATCTCCTCTGCCAGCTCCCTCAGTATTCTTGGGTGGATCCCATCTGGCCCCATAGACTTGCAAGTGTCCAGGTGGCATAGCAGGTCATTAACTGCTTCCTCCTGAATTATGGGAGATTTATTCTGTTCTCCGTCCCTGTCTTCCAGCTCAGGGGGCTGAATACCCTGGGAATAATGAGCCTGACTATTAAAGACTGAGGTGAAGAAGGCATTAAGTACCTTTGCCTTTACCTCATCCTTGGTGGCAATGTTCTGTCCTGTGTCCAATAAGGAATGGAGATTCTCCTTGGCTTTCTTTTTGTTGTTGAAGTATTTGTAAAAAAAGTTGGGAGCGGCTGGGTAAGTTTTTCACTCTGTCCCCGGCAGTGCCTAAAACAACTGCAAGGAGCTACTTGTAGAGGGATCACACCATCCCTCACAGAGAGGCAGAAATTTCAGTGTGCTATAACCCCCTCAAAATCTGCAGAAGCATGTTTGTCTCTAATGTGTTCGCTCGAGAACACTGCTTCTCCATCCAACCATCAGGCTGCTCATTCTGTGTGCAAGTGATATATAACCCATAGCAATGCAGCATGAACGTTTATATCTGACTTGGGTTAAATTTTTTGTAATATAATACAGAAGGAGAATGCTGACTTGTAATTTGCCAGAAGCTTTCCATGACTGGTAAAATATAAAGTGAAATTAGAAAGCAGATTGAATACAGACTATGTGTTTTGGCTTTGGAACGCATCCAGCCTAAATTGGTGTATGTAGGCAGTAAAACATGACAGTGATTTGTTTTGAATTGACATTTAAATTACAAAGCAATTGTTGAAATTATTAGCAAGTCTAGCTTTAGAGCACATTTTGGTAACTCACAGACATAACCATCTAAAAAAGTGGGCACAGGCTTAATTGACAGGATCACTACAAAAAATCATGTCCAGAGAAACCTCACTTTCCCTGACTAGTAAGATAAAGTTCATTAATATGACTACTTCATAGTGATTCTTGGATAACTATGTGAATTTTACCATACTCATCTATCTCCACTAACCAGAAATTTCAGCTCTCAGTCAGCATCCCTGTAAGAAAGTCTGCCTTAGACATTTACAGATTTGTTTTAGTATTTCTGCAGTGCACATTGAGAGCGCAGGTAGTCACTCGGAATACATGGAATTTACGGTGATCCCTCAGACAGAGATGAAGTTCACACACAGCTGAAAGCAACCACTGATAGTTCAACTGGTTTAATGGGTCTGCTCACAGCAGTGAGTTCAAACCACATGAGAGATGACTGGAGACTCTAAGAATTAAGATCCTTAAAATTCCAATCCTCAAAATTAAGGTCAGTCATATTGGTCCTTTAGGGGAAGGGGTGAGGGAGAGTGTTCACCCTGTGTAATAAAACCAGCTTAATTCAGGCACAGAAGTTTGTACAAACAAAACTGAAACCCCTTCTATCAGAATAACGAGTAGAAATCTAGCTTTGTTGTGTGCAGAAGAATTACTAGGCAAATTCTTCAATCCTGTGGTTATTTTGTTTGCTTAACAATATTAGACACTCTAGTCTTCTGAAAAATGAATTTCAGTTTTTTCTTTCTCATTTCGCAACAGTTCAGCTGTTATTTCAGATGTGCTCTCCTTCCAGAATGTGAGGCAAGTCCAGTGATGTAGATACACAAGGCATACGCTAGGCAACCTGATTTACAGTAAATCGTTATTTTTGTTTTTAACAGACTATATATCTTTCAAAATAATCCAAGACCAAAAGTCCTAACAGTCTAGACCAGAGATTCATACAATCCTAAAATAACTCAGTTTGGGAGGGAATTCTGCAGGTCATTGCTCAAAGCAAGATCAACTCTCACGTTACATCAGGTTGCTCAGGACCTTCTCCTGTCAATTTTTCAGAATCCCCAAGGGTGCAGATGCCACAATAACATTCATGTGGCTTCTGCATCATATTGTTAACATGAAGTGATGCTCACAGTAGAAACAATTCTCAATTCATGTGATACAAACCATATAGTCACATTTACAATCAAAGAAACAGTCAGAATATTAGCTTTCTAGTTGAAGCCTGTTTCCCAGATGTTTAAGACTGGAGGGACAGCTGTGATAATGTAGTCCAGACTCCTGAGTAACATAAGCTGGAAAGTTGTCTTTGAACACACTGGAAAGTAGTATTCAGGCACCCGTATATCTAGCAGCTCACTGCTGTGAGGCTCTGAGATCACTTGTGGAAGCAAGCTTTACATTGTCAGTCACAAAGGACAGCTTTAGCTGAAATTCTGCAACTATTCTCCACTTGCTCAATCCTCTACTCATTTGTGGAGACTCCCTCATTTCTGTCTAGCAGGCAAAGGGCTCTCAACCCTGAGCAATCATTTCAGGTTAAATTTCAGCCCCTGTGGATTGGTTATGAAGTTGTTATTCAAACCTAGTTGCAGCAAAAGGATTACGTGCATGATTAAAGGCTGTGAGATTGGCCCCTTCGTACTGCAACTGTAAATCAGGACGCAGAAACAAGCTGTGTCTGCATTTGAATCAGCTAAAAGCCAGGAATTTCCAAATCTCGGCAGGTGCTGTTATCAGGAAGATTTTCAGAAAAGATCTAGTACTTTATAGTTGCTAGGTAGCTGAGGTAAGGAGCCTGTTAACATCTTATTTTATCTCCTGCTGTGCTGAAAGATGTAGCTTTCTTCTCAAACAACATTTTTGTCTCCGCATGGGCTAAAAAAGTCTGCTATGGATCATGTAGCGATAAGGCATGTTCTCCCGCTTCCAGAGTGCTAGTTTGCTGTTAGGGCACATGAGAAGCAGGAGCTGCTTCAGGATTGTGCGGCTGTGCCGCCCCTGCACAGCTCAAGGGACTGGTTCAGCACTTGCCCTGGAAACATATAAACGTGTGCCAGGCGCACATTTGCCCAATTTCACATGACATGGGTCCTGCAGCGATGCTGCACGTTTCCTGCACTGCCTCTGCAAAAGTACTTGGCTACAAACTGATAAATGTCAACTCTTGACTCCATTTTGTGTTGGGTGTTCAGCTGTCTTTTATCCTTTGCTATATTTGTAGGGTCCCAATGAGGCACATGGAGTTCTGGGCAGTGATGGCTCTGGGTTTTCAATGTAGTCCAAGTACAAATTTCAAGAAGTCTGAGTTATTTAGCTCCCTTGCATACCTCGGATTTCTGATTTCTTGCTGATGATTCTGCAAAGGCAGAAATCCTAAACTTCAGCTGGTGCAGACGTGTCTTTAAGATGTAGCAAGAGCCTTGTTTCTGTGCTACAAATGGTAGTTGTCTAATGTATCTCTTCACAAAATTTCCTTTTACATCCCACTCACACTGCTCGATTGCCTCTTTGGGCTTTCCATCACCCTGCCAGGAATGGGCTGGAGGCAAGAGTCAGGGCAACATGCTGCAGTAGCAATGCTCATCCTGCTGCAGTCCTGTGGTTCTGGTTCAAGCTAGTGCTGAGCAAGGGCTGCTTGAAGAAAGCAACTGCTTACCAGTATCCAATGAAGTCTGCGTATCTTCTCCTGGTTTGGAATGATCTATCTGATGTATAGCCATTGTCTCCTAATGGCACATTTTCCTTAAATAGGTTTCCAGTTCAAACCTAATGAGTGCTTGCTTTTCTATTCAGTGAAAGTCTTTTTCTTTTTTTGCTGTGCTAGATGGAAGTTTGCTGCTAGTGTGGGGTGAATCACAGTTGCAACCCTACGTGTTTCCAGCGCATCACATTAATTTAGGACTTGCAATATGGCACAAACTAACTTCAAAGGTGGGCAAAGAGACTCCAGGTTCAAGAAGACCACAAGATAATTATTTCCTTCGCATCTATGAATGGGACAGGGCTGTGAACATGCTGTATTGTAACGTGCTGGTTAAATTGAGGCTAACCAGGGACAAAATACATTTGACTGATATCCCAGCCTTCATGCCTGCCATCAGAAGTAGAAGAAAAGTCTGTTTCAAAGGTCACTGCTAAGTTACAAAGTTCGGCCGGATCTCTTTTTCCCTTCAGGACTCTGTTCCAGTTTACCCTGTGGCTGACGTGGAAGGAATTATTGCCTGCCCTGCTATATGCTAGGCAGTTTTATATCCTACTGAGGTATGACATCTTTAAAGAACAACTCACTTGTATTGTCCAAAGAGACTGCTTGAACAAGGCACAGAAAATATTTGCAGTCACCTTTGCTTATAGGACAGGAAAACAAACCTCCGTGTTACTGGAAGATGAGTCTTTTTGTGAGTGTTCTGGCAAGCAAACAGATTTTGCATGCCTCTCCAAAAACTGTATCAAACTGTCTGCGGAAAGTGTCTGACTACAGGGCATAAAGATTAATAATCTTTCTGTCCTGGATAAACATTTAATTAGCAACATGCCAGTACCAGGTAAGTGTTAAATCATTGTGAATAAAATATCAGGAAATAAAATCTAAGTATCTTTTTTAAGAACATGAGAAAAAAAGGCTATTATTTCTACTGTGTTATAGCTCACTCTGGAAATTTATGGTTCACCTGCCTGGACTACATTTTCCCAAGTACTATCGGTATTACAGATAATGACAAAGCTGTGGAATTCAGTTTTCATGGAGTTGCACACCAGGTCTGCAAAACTGTATGGAAACCTCAGGAAAGTGAACTTGCACGTAACAGTGATTCTTGGCCCTCTGAAAAACATGGTACTCTTGTTAAGTTTGCTCCAGACCCCCACCAGCACACAGAGACAAAAAAGTAATAGCTCAGTTATTTAAAGTATTTTGTCATCTCAGAGAAGATTTGTTCTGAGCAAAGGGTTGAAGGGTTGTTATTTGTATAAGCACCTTGTATACCTGCAATTAATGAGCCATGAAATATTTTGGTTTATTAATTATCACTGCTAGCTTAATGAGAAAACTTACCTTTTAAATACCCTATAACAACACAGAATCACAGAATCACAGAATGGCAGGGGTTGGAAGGGACCTCTGTGGGTCATCTAGTCCAACCCTCCTGCCGAAGCAGGGTCACCTAGAGCAGGCTGCACAGGACCTTGTCCA
>Ga0065711_1044386_pt1 | contig 14132 bp, 19 predicted proteins | sample Hoacrofraction12_FD_59098 | JGI IMG/M metagenome (GOLD analysis project Ga0065711, IMG submission 59098) | Hoatzin crop microbial communities from Cojedes, Venezuela - Epithelial fraction 12 v2 (version 2) | ecosystem: Host-associated > Birds > Digestive system > Esophagus > Crop | place...
AGATATTCCAGCCCCGCCTGGACAAGATCCTGTGCAGCCTGCTCTGGGTGACCCTGCTTGGGCAGGGGGGTCGGACTAGATGACCCACAGAGGTCCCTTCCAACCCCTACTATTCTGTGATTCTGTGATTCTGTGACTGGGTGTGATGGCTGCCTTCTCCCAGGAATGGCTCCAAGGGTGTGAAGCCGGGTGTGCAGCATGGGGTTCCCAGGGCTGTCCTTCTGAGCAGGGTCCCTGCATCCCACGGGGGCTGTGTACTGGGGCAAGGAAACTGCTGCCTGCCAGGGTCACAGAATCACAGAATCACAGAATGTTAGGGGTTGGAAGGGACCTCTGTGGGTCATCTAGTCCAACCCCCCTGCTGAAGCAGGGTCACCTACAGCAGGCTGCACAGGACTGCACTCAGCTTGCCCGAGGAGCTCCCTACAGCACTGCGAGGACAAGCTATGGGTGGAAGGAGTGACCCATGGCAGGGCAGGAAAGGTGCTTCTGCCTTTGAGAGGGTGCTGTGTGGGTCAGGCCTGCTCGGAGCTCCAGATCAGCCCCACGGCAATTGCAGTGGGTCCTTTTGAAGAATGACATGAAAGTAGCATTTATCTGAATGGGAAAGAGTCTGTGCTTTCAGTTTTCCACTCTTGGTTGGCTGGGTGGGCAGCAGCACATGGGAGTGTATTTCTCTGTTCTTGAAAGGCACTGAGACCCCAGTTCTCATCAGCGCTTGTCTGAGCTGCTCCTTAGCCCCTGCCCACACAGAGATGTCCCTGGGCAGTGGCCCACTGCCAGGAGATGTCTGCAGGGCAGAGCTGAGCACACAGCAGGTGGGATGGGCTCTGTGAGTGCAGACAGCGAGGAGACCCAGGGACTGCAAAACAGCTCCCAGAAGGGACAAGGTCCAGGCAGCAGAGACCTGGGCAGGGATGAAGAAGGATCTGCTCCAGAAACACCACAGGAAGGCAGATTCAGGCACCTCCCTGTCATCGCCTGCAGTGCAGATGCCTGTCTTGGAGCAAAACCATGGTTTCTTCACCCATGTCTGTTTTTAAGGCTGTGGGTGGTCAATCACCTTCTCAGCGGCCTCACCACTCAAAAGGAGAAATTATCAAACACTCCTCTGTCTGTCTTTCTCCTGGATCCATCTGCAGCAGCACTGTGACATTTCTCCCTTTTTCCTCTCCTGTCCTTGCTCACCTTGTTCTTCTCACTGGACCAGAAGGCTCCTCTGGGTCCTGCCATGCAGATGTATCAATGGGACCAAAGTGTTCAAGTCCTCTCTTGATCAGCAGGTTGAGGGCAATGGAAATGAGTGGATTTCAGGACACCCCAAATGTAGGATATTTGACTCTTTCCCTGGGGGTTCCTTCTGGGCTCCAGGCTGCCCTGCAGAAGCAAGCAGCTTTCCCCTGAAATCGCTGAGTTATCTAACAGTGCCATGGAGAAGAAGCTTTGGTGCTAAGGGTGTGGGAATGCATGTGCCCATGCATTGGCAGGTGGACAGCTCTAATGAGCCCTCTGTGTCCCTGGCTGGGAGGGGAGAGCTGAGATCCTCCTCAGGTTCGATGGGATGGGGTGAGAGATTTGTCCATCTGCACTTGGAAACTGGATTCCTCTGCTCTCAGCAGTGTCCATTTTCTGCTCAGGGGAACATATGGGGGCAATCGACCTCCACCTGCAAGAGGAGTCAGCACAGGGCAGCTGAGATCAGGCCTTCCAGACAGACTGGCTGTCCTCACTCTGCACTAAGGGACAGGCCCTTTGTGCCTCAGGACCCACAAGAGCTCACCTGGAAGGAACAAGGAATGCCAAGCCTTTTGCCTTAAAACCACTCCTCAGGTGTGGTGGGGCAAGAAGAAGAAACAAAAGTAAATCCCTCAGCTCTGCTCTGCAGTTGGGTGAATTGAGAGCAGCAATGCTGATAAGAACTTCAACATCTCAGGTGGATTTCATCTAAGATGATCCTGTGTTCCTATTTGAGTATTGCTGCATGGCTTTATTGAATCCTGGAGAGCCCCCAGCAGAGCCCCCTGCTCCAGTGAAGCCCTAAGCCAGCTCCAACCAGAGCTTGTGAAAAGGACCTGCCTAAAGTATGTCCAAAAGGGGATAGGTGGTTTGGGGATTTCTATGGGAAATTCAAAGTATTCTGCTCAGAGAAAACTGACCTAGCTTAATTATACCTTTTCCTCCTTGGACAGTTCCCATGCCCAGAGACAGCAAAGGTCCAACAGCAGCTCCATCACTGAGTTCCTCCTCCTGGCCTTCTCAGAAACGCAGGAGCTGCAGCTCTTGCAGTTTCTGGCTCTTCCTGGCCATCTACCTGGCTGCCCTCCTCAGCAACGGACTCATCATCACCATCATAGCCTGCGACCACAACCTCCACACCCCCATGTACTTCTTTCTCCTCAACCTCTCCCTCCTTGACATTGGCTCCATTTCTACCACTGTCCTCAAATCCATGTCCAGTTCCCTCTGGGACACCAGGGCCATCTCCTACAGAGGATGTGTTGCCCAGGTCTTTCTGTTTTCCTTCTTGGTTGGAGCAGAGTATTGTCTTCTCACTGTCATGGCCTATGACCGCTACACTGCCATCTGCAGACCCACGCACTATGAGAACCTCCTGGGCAGCAGAGCTTGTGTCCACGTGGCAGCAGCTGCCTGGAGCAGTGCTTCACTCAATTCTTTCCTTCACACCATCAATAGATTTTCCATACCCATCTGCCAGGGCAATAACCTGGACCAGTTCTTCTGTGAAATCCCCCAAATCCCCAAACTCTCCTGCTCAGCCTTCTACCTGAGGGAAGCTGGGTTTCTTGCTTTTAGTGCTTTTCCTTTTTTAGGATGTTTTCATTGTGCTGTCCTATGTGCAGATCTTCAGGGCTGTGCTGAGGACACCCTCTGAACAGGGACGGCACAAAGTCTTTTCCACGTACCTCCCTCACCTGGCTGTGCTCTCCCTATTTATCAGCACTGCCGTATTTGCTTACCTGAAGTCCCCCTCCATCTGTTCCCCATCTCTGGATCTGGTGATTGCTGTTGTGTACTCGATGGTAACTCCAACATTGAACCCCCTCATCTACAGCCTCAGGAACAAGGAGCTCAAGGCTGCTCTGAGGAAACTGGTGACTAGATATTTATCATCAGCCATAGACTCCCTACTTCCCTCTACAAATGTCACCCAGTGCAGGTCATGATAGGCCAGGACTGTCTTTGCATCTTCACAATTATTTTTTCCACTTGTCGTTTTCTTGTCTTTGAACAAATCTCTGTTTTCTTCCCCTCATTCTTAAGTATCCACCCATCTTGTGTGACCCAGAGACTTTGTTTAACTGGGGAGTATATTACTGTATCTAAGTGAAATAAAGGAACCTGTAGAAACTTTTTCATCAGAGTTCCATCCTCAGAGTACAAGGAATTAATGGGAGACAAAGCCATCAGCGTATAACTCATGCTGCGTGACCAGACCGGGTGAAGACTGACACCAGGGGTTTTGCAGTGCAGAGCCAGGGATTATGGAAGGCCTCAAAGCCATTCAGGTACAGAAGGAGGCTGGCTGTGTTCTTGCTGGCACGGAGAGAACAGGAATTTGGTCCAGGGCCTCTGTCACCACCCAGCCATTGGGCGTTTCTCACCGGCTGTTTCTAGAACTGGCTGCTCACTACAGGTTTCTGGGTAAGTTTTGCTGTAGAGACATCTCCATCCTCCTGCTGGGCTCAGGGCCTGTATCAGGGGAACGGAAAGCCCTGCCCAACCTCTCTTTTAGCCAAAACCCTGACAGACCGTGGAGCAGGGCTGGCTGTGAAGCCCCATGTGTGACATGGCCTTTCCAGGAGCTTGGAGAGACTGCCTAACAGGAAGGCCATAGGATGAGAAAGCACCAAGGACTGCTGTGGGCACCATGTCAGAGTGACCATTTCCCACCCTGAACACATCGTGTCCTTCGCTGTGCCTGCACGGTGGGGCCGTGGGACCATATATGAGGCAGCAGAGCTGGGAAGTTGCAGGAGAGGGCGCAGACATGAAGCAGCTGCCAGGGAGTGACAGCCAGGAGATGCGCAGACAAGGGATTTACATACATTGCCTTTGCTGAGCAGGTATGACTTTGGGAAAAGCAAAGCTCACCCAGAGTTTGTGGCCGCAGGAAAAGTCAAGAGCAAAGAGAAGAGCTTCCATAGCTGCGTTAGAGACCAAGGTTGAATAAGGGAAGTGCAGGGCTGCTGCTCAATGGGCAAGAGGATTCAGTAATTTGAATTATTAAAAGCTGTCAAAAGAGAGCTTCACTCCAGGGGAACTTTGAGAAACTTTTAGATTTGGTAGTAGAAGCCTGATGAAGTTTACAAGAAGTTGCAAGTCATTTGGTGGGGGAGAATAACTCAAATAAATGTGGGCAGGTGGGGACCTGAACAGCTCAGGAGTGACCCTGAGGAGAAGGGATTGGGTGTTCCAAGGGGTGCCATGTGAGTGAGTGGCACATGCTCAAAGTGAATAAAGCCAAAAGCATACAGGGCTGCATTAGGAGGAGCATGGCCACACAGACAAGACAGTGCTCAGCCCCCTTGACTCAGCACTGGTGTAGCCACATCTGAACTAGTGTGACTGCATGTGGGGCTCCTCATTCTGGAAGAATGGGGAGGAACCAGAAAGGTTCTAGAGGAGATCTGCCAGGATGGTTTTTACAGCTTCTGTGGAGAGGCTGAGGGACCTGGGCTTCTTTAGTCTTGTGGAAGCTGAGGGCACTGAAGTAGTAGCCTGCATCTGCCTGAAGGATTGTTTCAGAGATGATGGAGCTTTTCCTGGTAGTGTGAAGGCAAGGAAACCTTCACAAAATGCTGCTTGGAAGGTTCAGACTAGAGGTGAAGACAACGAAGTCTCCCTCAAAGGGTATCCTTGTTTTGTAAGAGGTCACCCAGAGGGACTCTGGATCAGCACATGGATTTGAATTTCAAGGAAAAGCCAGTGAGCATGGACAGACATCAGTGAAGTTATGGAAATGCTGGGGTGAGCGCTGGTAGGAAGTAAAGATGTGTGACTACAGGCTGAAGAGAAAGAAGAGCAGGTATGGGACAGTTTAGGACAGCCTGCAGTACAGATGACTAAGGACTCTGGCAGAGCTGAAAGCTTCAACAGGACCAAGGGCTTTGTTCCCTTGGCTATGGCAGTTGCCTCTAACACTGATGCCTACCAGGAGAAACTTGCCTTTGAGGCTCTGGACTTTGTTTCATCCTCATCTCTTCTTAGGGAGGCTGGGAGGTATCATAGAATTTACACTTGTCGTTGCTCACCCTCACATCCAGCTGCCCCCAACAAGAGCCCTGAGCCACAGGTGAGAAACAGGATCTGCCTTCCCAAGGCCTGGGGCTGAGGCCTTGTCCTTGCTGCTTCATCAAACAAACCAAGGGTTTGATCAGCATTGCAGCCACCTGCTCAGTGCCTTTGCCTACCTGCAGTCCTGGCCTCCAATTCTCTGCTCTGAGGAGTCCCTGGGGAGGCTTTGTCAGTAACGGCCCTCAGTGGGGCCAATCAATGCTTCCAGGTACTTTCATTTTTTCTTCTGCCTTCGCGAGCATTTTGTTCGATCTCCTCCCAGTATCTGAGGTTCATGGACTGAACACCAAGTTCCCCATGGGGCTCATTAAAATACAGAAAGTGCCAAGCTAACAAGCTCACGTAATTTTGTTCATGCCTTCAAGACTTGTACAGCTAATTGGAGTTTTTTCATAGAGTAGACAAGGAGGAGGATGTCATACTGTGCCTAACAAAAATATTTGTTCATTTTAGGGGATATTTTTAGTTGCTTTTCAGCTTACAGAAGAAGTGGTAGAATCATTCTCAAAGTGATACTGATCCAGGGTGTCTCTTCAGGAGGTCTGGAGAGGTAGGAAAAGCAGTCCCTTGAGGTCTGACACTGTATGGACAACTTTACTCCTCAACGTTTCTCTCACCGGCCACCTGGGACTTGTGTCACTGTTCCTGCATCAGACTCCTCCACTGATCTCTGCAGCTGGATGTCACAGCTCCATTGCACCATCTCCCACCTACTCTCCTTAGAGAGCTGGCTGCACACAGGCACAGCAGAAGCTTTGCTATTTGCAAGAAAAGAAAAATTAAAGCATAATCAAGTTCCATGAACAAGACACATTCTGTAAACATATGATAATTACAGTCTACGTCTAATGAGGTTGCCTTCCTATAAGGCATAATCTTATGGGAAATATTGTAGCTAGGTAGAGAAAAAAAAATAGTTATAAACACAATTACTGAGTTGGCTAAGGAGACAATTAAACTACTGAAAGGCCGGCAAACCTTTAACTCCCTGATGTCAAAACAGCAACTTGGTAGGTGACAGGAGTCCGAATGAACAAAGAGTAAAGGGAGGAGAAAACTGGAGAACAGTGGAAAGGGCCTTTGTCTAGGCAGCCTGCATCTTTAAAAAATTACTTTTGAAATAGTCAAGACAGGTGAAAATCTATGAAAGTTTCAAGAAATTCAATACACCATTTAACAGGCAGAATAGTGTTAATGAAGTTTTAGGGAGAGATCAACCCTTCTTTGGAATATCCCTTTCAAAACTTCATGGCGTTGGTAGAGGGTTCTTGCGAGTGAGGACAAGCCAATGTCGCGCCTGCTGTTGAAAGAAGTCAGAAAGTCAACCCAGGGAACCCCAGGCTGTACAAGGTCACTTTGGCATTTCTGTGCACCTAAGAAATAAGAACGTCTCCTAAACAAGTCAGCATGGATTTATGATGGGTCAACCATGCCTCTCAAATCTGATTACCGTCACGCTGAAGTATCAGCATTTGTGCATGAGTGAAGAACAGTGGACGCCATTTTTGACGCTTCTAACGTGGTCTCCCTCAATGTCCTTTTTCCCAGGTTAGGCCACTACAGTCTGGGTGGGTTAACAAAGAAATGGGTAAAAAACCAGTTGGACGCTCAGGCTGAGAGATCAGTGGTGAAGGAGTCATGCCCTACCTGGAGGTCACTGGGACGTACTGGGGCACTGTGGGACAGCAGAGGGAATTGTCCTTGACTCCTCATATGTTTCTTCCCAAGCTCAACTTCACTCCTAACTCCTAACACCCAAGTGTCATAGGGAGGATGTGGAATGGGAGTGGCAGTCAGTTCATAACACTCTGTTTCTGTACTTCTCCATTGTGGCTCCTTCCCACTGGTTGCAGTTCTCCACAAACTGCTCTATAGTGGATCCGTTCAACAGGGTACACTCCTTCAGGAATGGACTGCTCCAGCGTGGGTCCCCCACAGGCCACAAGGCCTGCCAGAAAACCTGCTCCTGCGTTGGCTTCTCTCCACAGGCAGCATTTCCTGTCAGGAGCCTACACCACCGTGGTCCTCCATGGGCTGCAGCTCTCACTCTCCTAAGGGATAAAGGCCAGCCCAGCATGGCTTCTCTTCTGGACCAGACCACCAGATGTCCTGAAGGATGGCTGTTTCCTGTGCCCGTGGGAGCTGATAAAACTCAATGCTTGTACCACTCCAGTGTCTTGACTGTTGCTCATCCATGTTTGCCTAGTGTCATGGTCTCCTATGTTTCTCACTCTGCTCCCTTGTAGTGAGTAAGGGGGCTGTGGGAAAGAAGTTGAGAGGGGACACAGCCAGGACATCTGATCCAAACTGACCACAGGGGTATTCCATACTGTAAAACATCATGCTCAGGAATAAAAGCGTGGGTCAGAGGAAGATGCGGAGATTTTTATTGTTCAAGGAATGTGCTGCTTGAAAAGTGACTGGGCATCAGTCTCCTTGTGGGAGGTGCTGAAGGATGGTCTTTATTTCGCTTGGTGAGGTCTTATCAGTCTCTTCTCTTCACCTATTAGACTGTCACTATCTTGAGCTGAAACTTTTCACACTTTATTTCTTCCTGTTCTCTGCCCTGTCCCACTGGGGAAGGGGAGGAAAGAATGAGTGGCTGTGTGGCTGCTGAGCTATTGGCCAGAGTCAACCCACCACAGCAGGGAAGTGCTTGATAGCTGGGAGTGAGTTCTCTGCAAGGCCACCAAGATGCTCAGGGGTTGAAGCACTTTTCCGGGAGAAGAAACTGAGGGCAAGGGCCTTGTTTAGCATGGAGAGTGGAAGGTCTCAAGAACCTCATGGCAGTTTGTCCGTCCCTATGGGGATGTTTTCATGAAGATGGAGCCAGTCTCATCACTATGGTGCTTGGCAGGAGGATAAGAGACAACAGTAAGATGTTGAAATAAGGAAGATTCAGGAGAGAGATAAGGAAAATCTTTTCCTCCATGAGGGCATCCAAGCATTGCAACAGGTCTTCCAGAGACATTGTGCCATCTCTGTCCTTGGAAGGTTTCCAGCCACCACTGGATGAAGCCTTGAGCAACGTGGCCTCCATAGCTGGTCCTGATGTGAGTGTTAGGCCAGAACAGAGACGTCTTCAAGTCACATTAAGGAGACCAGAAACCTAAATGATGCCAGGGATCCTTTCGCCCCTTGGTCTTCCCTTGACGACAATAGAGCAACATCTCAGGTTCCCCACAACCATGGACCTAAGTCAGATGTTAGTATAGTCAGACCAGCTGCAGCTTTCTGGTCCTGCTCCAGGCACTGGTGCTCAGACGCAAGGCTGCTTGATAAGTAACCCCAAAACAGTTCCCATAATTTCCTTCGCTTCCCCTTTCATTGCCTTTTCCCCCTTTCCCCCTCTGCAGTCCTACTCTGTAACCATCCTTATGCCCTCCTATGCAAAAAAAAAAAAGTCAAGTCATCTTTACATTTCCCCACTGGGACTGCATTTGCTCACTTTCTTAAATGATTGCCACAGTGTCTTCTACCTTGATTAGAAACTCCATGAGCACTAGTAATCTTTTATTGTCTTAATTTATGGTCATATTAGAAGCACCATGGCACAGGATGACGATCAGCACACATACATTAAAAGCTGGACAGATGGAGGTTTTGTCCATGGGGACCTCGATACACCTGGGGATTTGGTCAAAAGGAACCTGAAGGTTGAGAAGGAAAAGCTGCAGAACAAGTCCATGCAGCAGTATGGGAAGGGATCTGACCAGTGAAGGAGTGTCCTGAGGAGAAGTCCTGGGCATCATGATGACAGATGCCATAGGATCCAGTGGGCCTCATTTTTCAAAAGGAAAATGGAGAAAGTGGTGAGGGTCCAGAGGAGGTCTGCCAAGATGGAGTGAGGAGCCTAAAGCATGAGCTGTATGGAGAGTCTGAGGGAACTGGGCCTCTCTGGCCTGCTGAAAGGGAGGAATATGTTGCCCTGGTAAGAGCTTACAGCTACCTGGAGAGATGACAGAGCCAAGCTCTCCTCTGCAGTGGCCAATGCTATGACAGAAGCAACAGCCACAAAGTGTCTCTTGGGAACTTTAGGCTGTGCCTTAGGAAAAGTAAAATGGACTAGGCGGAAGACTGCTGTGATCTCTACATTTGGAGATCTTCTTTCAGCTCCACAACATCACAGCCAGCCTGGAGGCTGGACTAGACACCCTCAACAGCCTCTTCCTCACCAACACTTCCATGAGTCTGTTCCATTCTACTCATTCTACAAGAAGAGATTAATCATGAGATGATGTAGTCTACATTATAGGACAACTCAGGGTGGAACAGAGCTCAGGAGGTCTCAAGCCCAGTGCCCAGTGCCCAGCTCAAAGCAGGAACAGCTCTGAGGTCAGACCAGCTTGCTCAGTAAATGTCAGCATCCACAGAGAGTTTACAGATGAACCAGGTACATAAGCCCCCATTACAGAAATGGAGACAATGCATTTGACCAGCTCCCCGAACACAGCTATTGGTATTCCCTGCCTCCTGTGATTCCTCGGAACATCCACCTTCTACAAGCTTCCTGGAATGTCTCCCCACCACGGGCTGCTTTAGACTGTGAACAGAATTGAAAGCAAGGTTCTGACTTGGGTACTCTTAACATGATTGCTAAAAGAGAGCTAGGTGGAAGGGGCTCTTGTGCAAGATTTAAAGCCTCTGAGAAAGGAGCTGAAGATAAGAGTTTGGAACTAGTACAGCTTTTAGATCAGTCCACATGTGATGGCTCTGCTCCTGACATCCAATCTTTGACACCCAGAAACCTCACCTGTTCCTCTCCTCCCAAAACCTCAACAAGTGGTGGGAGGAAAGGAAGCAGAAAGACCCAAGGCCTCTGTGAATCAGCTGGAGTCTGGCACTTGGAGGGCCACAGTGTCATTTCCTTGTACATGTGTCTGAGAATAAAGCTGGGAAGTGAGTCTGCAAGCCCAAGTCAAGGAAGACCATGGACAGGGAAAGCTGTGTCTATGGCTGTGTTTGGAGACCTACAGCACAGATCAAGCTGGGGCTGAAACTCAGGCCTGGGCTAAAAGGGTCTGCTGGGCCCAAGTAACAGAGATGATGAGAGTGCCCCCAGGTGAGGCTGGTCAGGCACAAGAAGGCCTATGGATGCTCTCAGGGTCCTGACACTGCACCCATGGGATCCCACTTGCCAGTGCCCTCAGTAGGCCATATTCTCATTCCCTGATGTCCCGGCTCTGTGCTCTGTTACGTTCCCTCATCACTTCCCTGGGAATGGTCACTTTGGCCAAAGCTGACAATGGTCTTCACATCCCTGACCAGCTCATCCTTTTTTGGTAGTCCCTGTGCAAGTAAACCTCAGACTGGGTGGTCCATTTTGCAGCTGTGCTCAGAACATTTCCACAAACACCACAAGAAACCTCGTGGACTGTTTGCATGCTGCTGTCTCACTTGACCAGTGAATACTGAGGAGACTGAGGAGTCCCCCATCAGAGCCAGGAGCTGCGATTCACAGATTTCCTTACGTCATTTAAATAGGACATTGGCCACTCCTCACCCTGGACCTGGCTTTGATGGAGTTATGCTCTTCACAGCAGACCATACGGTGATCTGCTTTGGATTTGTGACTAAACCAGCACTGATAACACACCAGTGCTTTGGACACTGCTGAGCAGTCCTTGTAGAGCATGAAGTTTTTCTATTTTTCACACTCTGCCTGCACAGCAAGTAGGCTGGGGGTACACAAGAACCAAGGTAGATGACCCAAAGTGACCAGAAGAATATTGCATACCATAACACGTCAAGCTCAGCAATAAAAGCTCAAGGAAAAGAGGATGAAAAGTGAGCCTTCGTGGTCAAGATATTTCTCTCCCTCTCCCCATGTCACTAATGCCTGTAATGAAGCCCTGCTTTCCTGGCAATGGCTAAACTGCTGCCTGCCCTTCAGTGAATGTATTCCTTGCTTTGTTTTGATTGCACATCCAGATTTTGCTTCGCCTATTAAACTGTCTTTGTCTTGACTCATGAGTTTTCTCACTTTTCTCACTTTTGATTCTCTCCCCCATCCGGCTGGGGGTATAAGGGTTGAGTATGCAATTGATTCTGGGTGTTTAATTGCTTGCCAGGGTCAAACCAAAACTGATTCCTGCCAGTGTCCTACTTGCTGGTCTCTCCTTTGACCCACAGACAAGCTCTCATCTATGCTGTTGCCTGGCCCACAGACGAGCTGCCCATATCTGAACTGCCTGGAAATCACCCAGCACATCCCCGGCTCCTCATCTTCCCTGTCAGTCTCTGCTAAAGATGTTGTATCTCCATCCACCAAAAGAGCCATGGGAGCTGTCCTTCCTCACCTCAGCTCTTATTCCACTGATGTCACAGCTTTGTGATGGCTCTTCCTGCACCCCAGGCTGTGGGCTTTGGTGCACATCTGGGCTGCAGCTCTTCAACTGTGGCACCAGGGCCAAAGGTAGATTTTCACGTGGAAAGCTGGTACCAAGAGATTGGACCCCTTGCGTGAAAGGCTTGCTTCCCAGCAGAGGCATGCTGGAGTGGATGGCAGGTGGAACATAATGATGAATGAGGCCCCCACAATGAGAGCAAAAGCTGCAGTCCCCAAGGTCAGAGAGAGGCAGGCCTGGGCTAGGCAGCCATGGCAGGAGAGGGCTTTGCTGTCCCAGGTGACTCTGCAGCACAGTGGGACCTGTAGGAGAGGTGGAGTTGATCTCCATGGACAAGATGCTGTTGCTGAGATAGTCCCTGGGGGACGACAGCCTGTGATCCAGCCACACTGTGGGCATCATGCTGGGAGCTGGCTGGCTAGATAACAGCTCTGCAGAGCAAGACATTAGGGTCCCAGAGGACAACCACCTGAGCATGAGCCATCAAGGCACCCTCGTGCCAGAGGCCAACAGGCTCCTGGGCTGAATTATGAAAAGCATTGCCAGTAGATAGAGGGAGGTGACCCTTCCCCTCTACTCAGCACTGGTGAGACCGCATATGTGACTTTGTGTTCAGTACTGTGCTCCTCACTACAGTAAAGGTGGTGACCTACAAAAGCAAGTCCAGCAAAAAGCCATAAAGGTGCTTTAAGGGGCTGAAACATCTTTCATAGGAGGAAAGGCTGAAAGAACAGGGACTGTTGAGTCTGGATAAACAACTTGGTCGGGGGACCTTACTGATGTACATGAATACCTGATGGGAAGGAAGGAAGACAAGGGAGCCAAACTCTTCTCAGTAGTTTCCTCTGACAAGGTAAGGGGTGATGGATAAAGACAAAACCAAGTGATTCTAACTGAACCCAAGAAAAAACTTCTTCACTGTGAGGGTGGTCAAACACTGGAATAGGTTACTTGGAGAGGTTGTGGAGCCTCCATCCATGGAGGTATTCCAAACCCATGAAGACAAGGTGCTGAGTAACCTGTTCTAGCTGACCTTGCCTCAGCTGGGGAGTTGGGCTTGAACCCCAGAGGTCCCTTCCAAACTCATGATGTCTGTGATTTTGTGAGCATAAAGGAGAAAATTAAGACTGAAAGAAATGAGCAACACACAGCCTTGACCAGAAATCCAGTAGGATCCTGTGGAGGGGACCCATGCTTCAGAACGGAAAAAGTGTAAGGGAGAAAAAGTGGCAGAGATGTTCTGTACTGACAGTAACCCTCCATTCACCATCCCTCCTGCACCTCTCACAGTCCCGGTGAGTAGAAGAATTGGGAATGATGGAGAAATCTGAGCCTGGGAAAAAGAAGTGGGGTGGGGGGAATGGTCTTTAATATTATTGTTACTGTTTCTCACTATGAATGTCTATTTTAATTGACACTAAATTAAACTGATCTTCCCCAAACGAACTCTTCTTTGTTCGGGACAGTAATTAGTAAGTGGTCTCCTGGTATTTATCTTCACCCATGAGCTATGGCATCTCATTTTCTCCCTCTTGTCCTTTTGAGTTGGGGGTGTGAGTGAGCCGCTGGGTGGGTGTCTGGATGCTGGCCAAGGCTAACCCACTAGAGGAGCACCACTTCAGGACAGCTGTGTCCAGTCTGGGGTGCCCCAGTACAAGAGAGACCCTGACAGACTGGAGCGAGTCTTGCAAAGGCCAGAAAGATGGTGCCCTCGGTTTGGCCAGGATAGGGTTAATTTTCACAAGCAGCCAGGAGGGGACACGCCATGCTCCATGTGGCTGGGGAGCGTGGGCATCAGGCATCTGGTGGTGAGAGTTGCTCTGTGCGTTCTGCTGTTTGTTTTGTACACTCTTCTCAGTGTTTTTGTTGTTACCGTTCACTTCATTTTCTGTTCACAGAATCACAGAATCACAGAACAGTAGGGGTGGGAAGGGACCTCCATGGGTCATCTAGTCCAACCCTCCTGCTGAAGCAGGGTCACCTACAGCACGCCGCAGAGGACCTTGTCCAGGCGAGTCTTGAATATCCCCAGAGAAGGAGACTCCACTCCCTCCCTGGGCAAAAGTTCTGTTAAACTGCCCTTATCCCAACCCACAAGTTTTGCCTTTTTCTTCCAATTCTCCTCCCCACCACACCAGGGGGAGGGCTGATAGAGTGACCTCCTGGTCCTTTGTTGTACCACAACCAAACCACTACATTGCGGCCCTGCGCCCAGCCCTGCCTGTCTGTCTGTCCTGCCATGGCCTCCATGATGTCCCTCTCCTGTCCCCATTGTGCCCCTCATGTGCTCTTTGATGTCCCCATAGTATCCTTCTCATGTCCCCATAAGGTCCCCCGGATCTCCTCTCATTTCACAGAATCACAGAATAGTAGGGGTTGGAAGGCACCTCTGTGGGTCATCTAGTCCAACCCCCCCGCCGAAGCAGGGTCACCTACAGCAGGCTGCACAGGACCTTGTCCAGGCGGGCC
>Ga0065711_1044387_pt1 | contig 14132 bp, 12 predicted proteins | sample Hoacrofraction12_FD_59098 | JGI IMG/M metagenome (GOLD analysis project Ga0065711, IMG submission 59098) | Hoatzin crop microbial communities from Cojedes, Venezuela - Epithelial fraction 12 v2 (version 2) | ecosystem: Host-associated > Birds > Digestive system > Esophagus > Crop | place...
GTTTACCATGAGCCAGCAGTGTGCCCTGGCTGCCAAGAAGGCCAATGGGATCCTGGGGTGCATCAAGAAGAGTGTGGCCAGTAGGTCGAGGGAGGTTCTCCTTCCCCTCTACTCTGCCCTAGTGAGGCCCCATCTGGAGTACTGTGTCCAGTTCTAGGCTCCCCACTTCAAGAAAGATGAGGAGCTACTGGAGAGAGTCCAGCAGAGAGCTGCAAGGATGATGAGGGGACTGGAGCATCTCCCCTACGAGGAGAGGCTGAGGGAGCTGGGCTTGTTCAGCCTGAAGAAGAGAAGGCTGCGGGGGGATGTTATAAATGCCTACAAATATCTGCAGGGTGGGTGTCAGGAGGACGGGGCCAAACTCTTCCCAGTGGTGCCCAGTGACAGGACAAGGGGCAATGGGCACAAACTGAAACAGAGGAAGTTCCAGCTGAACATGAGGAAGAACTTCTTCCATCTGAGGGTGACGGAACACTGGTACAGGCTGCCCAGGGAGGTTGTGGAGTCTCCTTCTCTGAAGATATTCAAGACCCGCCTGGACAAGGTCCTGTGCAGCCTGCTGTGGGTGACCCTGCTTCGGCAGGGGGGTTGGACTAGATGACCCACAGCGGTCCCTTCCAACCTCAAACATTCTGTGATTCTGTGATTCTGCACTGTAAAACGAGCTTACAGCCTCCATTACTCAGACCTCCAGACCAAATGAGTTTGTACACAGTTTTAAAAGCACTTGCAGGATTTCAAAAGGCCCTTGTCAAACCTAGACCTAAAGAATGTTGGAGCTGTGTCTGTGTTTTACTCCCTGGCAACTCCATTTCTGCATCTTTCTTGCTCTTGTGGTGTTGTATAAAAATAATCTATGTAATCTTATCTGTGGTGTCCTTGACCATGTGATGGTCTCTTTTCCTCCCAGCTCTCTGCTGAAAGAGAAGACTTCTCTGAGCAGCACAACTCTGATGATCAATGGTAGAAAGTCAACAAGCAACAGAGACACCAGCACCTTCTTTTGCTCCTATACTTTCCTAGATGCTCAAGACCCTCCTATTTCTCTCCATCACTTTCCAGGTTCCCACCGAGTTTTCATATCACTTCACCTCCTTTATTGCCACACACCTCTGTTGCTCTGATGTTAATCATCTAAATTTTAATGCTAACTGTGGGATTTTTTACTCATAAAACCCTGTTTTTTCTGTGCCTAGATAACTTTCCGCTTTGCTGGGTGTCTCTGTTCTCACCCTCCCCTCCTCTGCCTCGCTCTGCTTTGGGTCAGTTGCTTGCAAAAGCAGCACTGGTTTTTCCTGGAATCATTCAGAAGCTGACCTGTTTCACAAAGCTGACCTAACTAATTGCTCTCACGAGCGGTAACCGTGTTTTTTCTGACCTTTAAAAGGTCTGAATACTGAGTTACAGGTCTTTCTGATGTGAACTGTGCTTGTAGCAATGAACCACCTGGGGTCACCGTTCCTTCCAGTACAACAACTGACTGTACATTGCATGTCCTTGCTAGGATAAAAACTCATAATTTCTAATAAAATCTTAGCGGCTATTATCCACCTAAGTGAGATTTGCTGCTTGAAAGCAAATGGCTGCTTGAAAGAGGGAGCACGTCTCTGCTCACCTGATGAAAAAAAGACCTTTTTTCAGCAAAAGGAAAGATTCAGCTTGTTGAGAATCTAAGTCTGCAGTCCAAACTGCTGCCCTCTGCCCAGAGTTTGCAGTCGTTAATTGACTGTCAGGATTCTGAATAGCTGAGAGAGGCAGACTGAGCTGAAGGACTGCAGAAAAGGCCCCCCCCATCTCTGTCTCCATCATGCAAATAGCTAAGAAATTAAATAGCTTGACAAGGCCAGAAGTACAAGGAGATGTTGGAGAGTAAATCCTTGCACCTCCAAAGAAAAGACCATGTTTAGTAGGAGAAGAACAAATTGTGATTAAATGTCTGGGATTTCTTTCTGGGCAATGTAACAAATGTGTTTTACCAACCCAGATGGCTGCAGTTCTGTATATGTAGTTGCATATCTCCAGGTATCTTGGGAAAGGTGATGAACTGGGGTCTAAGACTTGCAGACAGATGTTTCAAGAGCAAATCTATCCAAGTCCTTCAGTAAGCTTTGGCATGAGTGTTTCCTGTTATGCTATTAAATATTGAAGATGATTTTGTACTAAAGCAAAGGCAGTAAATATCGGTGGAGCATGGAGCAGCCCAGGGTGAGCAAAGCACGTTACCCACAGCAGTTGCTCCAGAATTCTTACTTGTTCCCTGTGCCCTGTTCCATTTAGGTTTGGGCAGTAACCTCCTGGCCAAAGCCTCTGTGCCAACAGACCCTCCAAGAGCACTTGGCACCTGCATCAGTGAGGCTGCACAAAAGCTTTCATGAAAAGGGCAAAGGGAGATTCATCAAGAGAGAGTGAGCAGGGGCTGTAGCACCTCTTCCATCTGCTGCTCTCATGAGCACTGCCTGAAGTCTTGCTTGCTGCTTTCCATATGCTGTGGGAGAAGATGCACCAAAAAGGCCTGTTTTGGGTCTCACTCCAAAGAAGCTCCCGTGTGTCAGCTGCCTTTCATAGGACCATCCCCTTTATGGGTGTCAGGACAGAAGAATCTCTGCTAGTGAGGAACAGGCAAGAAAGAGATACTAACACAGCATCTTCTGTGTCTGTGGCTGTGACTGATGGATGCAGCTGCAGCGGCATTTAAAAATGTATCACATCTATTTCTTAGCATGCCTGTTAGGAAGACTTCATTCACAGAGGATTTATAAAGGAGAAGTAAGTGTCCAGCATGTGAGACAATTATGACAGAATACCATAGACAGTTTTAGTCTGTTTTTCCATAGTCCATCCCAACTAATTCTCTAGGTACTATCAGATAATAATTTCTGTGGAAATGGCTGTAGAAAAACTACATAAAGTGTGATACTTCCTTGATGATTTCCAGTTTTCCACTGATATTTGAAAGAACCAATTTCACTGAAGCATGGAAAACCCAGATTATTTAGGAGCAAGAGAAACCCCTTCCAAACCTGCCAGCCTCATCCTCATAGATTTTTTTTTTGACCAAAGTGTCCATCTTTCAGAAGCTCAGCTGTCACTCAGAGAAGCTGCAAACATGCATATATCAAAAAGACAGATGGAGTGTGGCTTTATCATCAGTAGATGAAGACCTCAAAAAAGACAAATTGATACCCCATGGGACCTTTTCTTTGTAGGCAGAGCCCACAAATGGTATCTGAGGTCCATCATCATACACCAGACAACTGTCCTACAGCGATGGTCCCTCTCAAATGCCTGTCCAGCCACAGATTTGGGGTTGAGTGGTTGCACAAACCCATTAAAATCTCACCCCCTTCTACTGACCTCAGCTGTAGTGGAACAGCTCTGGAGTCAGTAGCTCTGATGTGTCAAACCACTTCCTACACACGACGGCACGCTCCGCCACACTGAGCACTAAGTTTGATTTCCTGGATAAAAGCTACTAATACCTGAACAGAGAGCAGCCTTTATTCTCTCTTGCAGAGCCAGCCAGCAAAACCATGATTTGCTGACCAAAGAGCAAAGTCCTTGTCACGCACGCAGGGTGATGCTCCCCATCGATCTAACCAGGCAGTAAACGGCTCGTCGGCTTGGTCGGCACCAGCTCATCACTTCTGAGAAACTTCACCATCCTCAGTGTTGCGGAGAAAAGATATGAACAAGTCCTATGGAGCTCAAGTGCCTTTTGATGTGGCTCTTGCTTGGATCCGTCACGGGGAACAAGCCAGGTAAAAGACTATTTCTGCCTTTTGGGGAGGGAAAATATGGTTTGCTTTTTTGTGGTGGCTGCTGGAGGGTGTTTGCAACATCCTGACTCCTTTCGGGTAAGGAAAGATGTTAAGAGCTTAGGGAATTTCTGATTATAAGGAAATGAGAGAAATAGGGTTTGTGCCCACAAACCCTCAACTGCAGACAATCCAGAGCACTACAGGATATTTTCTGTCTGCATAATGTATGTATCCTCCAACCCGTTGTCAGAACAGTGGGCAGATCAAAGAAGCCTCATGCACCTTAGGTAGCTCTTTGAATATTTTTTTTCCATTTTGCATCTAACTTTAGGAAATATAAAAATAGACACTGAAATGTCAGTACCTCTGTAGGTAAAATTGGTGGCAACACTGGTCATTAAAAGGTGCCATCCACCTTTGCTATGGGTACTATAGGTACCAAGTATTCTTTCAGCCACACCTCCCAACCAGTAGTGCCTATAAACTGTGAACGGAGGCAGCTAAATCATTCAGCATAATTTTACACATTTGTAAATTGTGATACTGCTTATATTTGGCTTATTTATGGTGACAAGTGTGTGCATTGAGAAATGGTCTGGTGATATATTAGCGTATTTGAATTTAAACTGCTTTGTTCAGAGGTAAAACAAAGATATCTTACATTCTGAGTGCCCCATAAATGTGATATTTCCTTCTGTATCTGCTGATGATGTCCAGGTTGAGAGGTGTGAGCAGATACAGCCCAAGGGAGGTTCTCAGATACTCTGGTACTGTAACTGCTAATGGATTATCTCTAGCAGGGCTGAAGATTTTACTAAGGACAGGGCATCTCTAAGGAGAAACAGTGTTGTTGTAACTGAGCTCATTAATGCAGGAATTACCTTCACAGATATTTAATGCCCAGGTGATTTATTCTCGGTATTTTGCCAGTAAACACTGTACCTTTTCCTCCCTGGGGGCAATTTTAATTGCCAAATGAAGTACCGCTGCCCACGGCAAGCGTTTAAGTGCTGCGTGCGACAGCATCACTGCGAGACTTTCAGCCAGAGATATGTAAATAGGACCGGTTTTGGGATGAGTCAGGTCCCCGATATCGCGCTTTCTGTATTACTGTGCCTGGGACACGTTGTGAGGGTTCTTGTTGGCAAGTCTCATTTATCAGAAATCTTTCTGGTTTTTGGAAAAAATGGAGGGGTGTTAGAGCAGTTGCATTTTATGCTATTTGATGTGATTTAATTCTCTGATGAATGAATAAATGCATAGCATTGAACTCTTCACTGTGTCACTAAGCTCTTCTTTCCTCAGCTTCCTGTATTTATTCTCAATGTCTCTCCCAGTGTTTAAACATAGTATTTTCTTTTTTAATTTCTGCCTGCAAATAACATGCTAAGGCAGAAATACCACCTTTTACCATTTGAGGGTTTTTTATTGTAGAGATGCCCACAGTATTGTGTAAGACCTATTGTTTTTAATTCCTTAGAAGGATCAACAAAGAGACCTAGGAACCAACATAAGCCAAGAAAAGGGAAAGAGGCAAGGTCAAATCGGTCAAAGATCAACTATGTCTTGGTACACACAGCGCTATTCATATTATTTTGCCTTGGTCTTTTCAGCTTGTCCCAGCGCTGGAAGTTCAGTTTTCAGATCCTGCCATAGATGCTGTTCGCAAGAGGGTTTCCGGCAAAATGCACTATGAGGAATAAGTATAATTAGGGGAAGATGAAAATAAAAAGTCTTTGTTTTACAGAACACTTTCACTGACAGATCTCAAAGTGCTTTGCAAGGGCAAATTCCTCTGATATATATCTGGGGAAACTAAGGCATGGGGTGATCATTCATTTTGCAAAAATTAAACTACAGATTAGGGCTAAAGAGGACAAGAGAAATTTGGATTTTCTTGTGAAGAGCATCACATTTATTTTATTTATGCTGCACAGCAGCAATGCCTAGAAGCTGCAGGCATGGATGAGGCTTGAACTATGCTAAGTGAGGGTCAAATACAAGATAAAAGCTGGTCTGTGCTCCTATGACCTTTCCATCTTGGTATTCATCTTACAGGAATACACTGAATAGTTTTGCAAGTTAAACCTGGAAAGGATTAAAACTCACAAAAGAAAGAATCTCATTCAGCTGAATTTCATTCACACAAGATGGGTACCAGATCTCAGTCATTTAAATGAGAGGAATTTCTTTCCCATTATACTTGCATATTAGTACTCGCTTCCATGGTTTTGAAATGCAATGCAGAATAAATTAAAGTTGTCAAACACATACGAGTGTGTCTTGTAAGGTCAACCAGAGAGCAAATACCTTTAGAAACCTTCCAGCTACAGTGGCCCCCGGCAGCAAAGTGCCCAACATACAGCAACAATCCCCCAAAATTGTGGAAATTGTGATCCTGCTGAGGAAAAGCAGATGTTACAGACAGAGATCCTGCAGTATCTGCTTCTGCCTTCAGATGGAGAAATCTTCTCCCCACCTCATCAGAGATGAGATGTTATGTCCTTCCCTTTTATAACAGCAAAAAGCCCACTCTTTAGCTACTACTAGAAAGCCACTGCCTCTGACTGCTCACTATTGCCTTCATTACTGCAATTTTTGTCTCTCAGCTTTCTTCCTTCATGTTCAGCTTTGTCTCTCCTGTTGTTCCTGTTGCATTAATTGTATCTTCAAAGACCAGCTTTTGGATGTCTTCTACCTGTTGTTTCCATCTCCTGACCCTGGTCCTGAATCTTGGAACAACCTGATTTACCGAGGGGTTTTTTACACCTCTTCCAATGCTTCCTCAAAAGCCACATTTCCAAAGTCCTTCCATGACTTTCTTCACTTGACTCCCTCCCTGTTTCTCAGCCCTGCCATGGTAGCAGCACTCTGTCATCTGCTGTTTTTTCTTTATGTTCTCCATTTGTAAAGTGTGAGCCCCCAGATAAAGAATATACAGCCCGCTTTATTTAGTATTTTTTTTCATGCATTACAAGGTCAGAAAAATCATCAACACTAACAAATAATTTCCATCCCACTCTTGAGAGCTCTAGTGAAAACCTCAATGAGGATGCTAAGACTGCAAATCAAATGAGATGAGTCCTAAAGCCACATTTGAAATGAAGAGTCCCACCAGACTTTTTTCACTGTTACCCAAGACTGGGACGCATGCTTGTCACCCAGAATATCACAGAATATCACAGAATAGTAGGGGTTGGAAGGGACCTCTGTGGGTCATCTAGTCCAACCCCCTTGCCGAAGCAGGGTCACCTACAGCAGGCTGCACAGGACCTTGAAGTTCAATTGTTTTCAGGGAGGATATTCTCTTCTGCCCTTCCAACCCAACAAAACACAAGGCTGAGAAAGTTCCAGCCAAAGAAAAGGATCTGAATTTCTGCTGCTGTTTAAAAAGCCAGTTTCTTCCTCAGCAATGTGTTTTTCCCTTTAGATGAAAATACCGAAGAGGCAGGTGCTACTGAAGTCATAGATTTAAGCAAAAATGTAGCCAAACATTTTCAAAACCCAAATGTCACACACTGAAACAATGCTTTCACATACGATGTTCTCAAAACCAGGCACTGTGTTCTGTTGCCATACCATGTGCAGTGGTTGCCTTTCAAGAGTTGGAGCTCTGTGGCTTTACCACAGAACCAAGAAGGTTATAAACACCCAGAAACAGCAGAATAAGAAAAACAAATGTTCCCCATTCTCCACTTCGTACATCTCCTACGCAGTGCACTGTGCTCAGGCTAGTTTTCCTCCCTCTCCCTGCCACAGGAAATGCTCTGTCTCTTTCCTAATACTTCCTCTTCCAATTCCAATTCTACATTTGCCATTCCCAGCCCAGCCTCCCCACCAAGGCAGGTGTGAGATTTATCTCGCTTAACTTCAGCCGTCTGCACCATCAATATTTCCACCGAGCTGGACATGTGGACCCACTTCATAGCCAGAGGAGAGACAGTAGCGCTTTCAGGGCACAGTTCATCTACCAGATCACAGATAAGGGTGCAGTGAATCATATCCTGTAAATGTCTTTCTAGTGACTACACAGGGAATTGAAACATCTGCTTTTTGTCAGCTGGGTGTCACTCAGTCCATGCCTGAAAACAGGAATGAGTTGGTGATGAAGGGAGATAATAGTGTTTAAGAAGAGAGGAGACAGATATTCAGTCAAGAAACATCTGGGTCAGCAGAAGACTCAACAACCTTTGCAGGCTGCTTTGCTGGGAACTCGCAGCAAAGTGAGCTTTAAAATTATATCAGTGCATTAGCTAAGCCTCACTAATTATCGATGTGAGCATTTCACCACTGTGGCTGACAAAAAGAGAGAAGCAACTTCAGAGCATTGCTTTGGAGAACTGAAGTTAGGTGTCTGCCGTTCTCTAGAGAGATCTGCCCAAGTGCACTCCTTACAGAAGGAGCTAAGAAGGCAGATTCCTGAGGATAAACTATGCTTGTGAATGACCACTTAGCATAAGAAAGCTTAGTTCACTGTCAGAACAACTTTAGCCTTGCTGTATAGGGAAGTGTTTAGATGGAGAACACATTTTATATCTCTGTTGCATTAGATTCCACTGCCTTGGTCAATGGCAAACAGCTGGTTAGCATGAGTAAGCCAAGAGATAAGAGAAGCACATCTCTCCCAAGCCTAATTTTCTATGGTCCTACAAAGAGTTAACGGACAGCTCCTGCCATTTCATATCCCAACTTATTTTACACTGTCTTTCCAACAGAGACATCTTCTAGAGCCATCAAACTCAGCAGGCATTGAACTGCCTAGTCCTTAGAATAGGTCACGCCTCTTCTCACTGCTAGGAATATTAAAACCCATCTCCTGCCCCATAAGGCTTACCTCTCCTCCATCGCTGTTTGCATGAAATCTTGTGCCTGGTGATTTCATCTGCATTGTATTTCTGTCACTTAAATTGCAGACTCATTACTACTCAGATGACTTTGTAAGAAAATCCCTGTGTAATCTACAGTTAGCTAATCAAAATCTCACAAGAAAATTATCATAAACTTCAGGTCTGTACCCCAGCCCCACATCTGGGATCTATTGCCAGCTTAAAAATCCACATAGACAATAAATGACATTAATCAGAGAGGAAAGAAGCAGGCAGAGCTGTAGGCTGCCTTGTTAATGGACCCTTTGGGAGGAAGTTTTGAAGTTAGAAAAAGTTCATTACCATTTCAGTCCAGTTGCTGGTATCAATTCCTTCTCTTCACCTGTATCAGTTTCATCTTCAACAGACATGCTGTATTTAGAGAGCACATAGTTTCAGACAGTGTATGAACCCGCACAGCTGAATTAGCTTTTCAGGCACATCTGGCAAAATGTCTTCATTCTGGCATGGTTCGACTTCTTGATATCTCTAGGGATAGGCTCTCTTCATCTCTGAACTGGGCAGGTGTGTGAACTGCCTGGTTTCTTCCACTGCTTCTACCCCGATCTTCAGAACAGCCCAATCCCGTCTTACTGCCTTTGTATTTAGGGGAAAATTGTCCTATTTTTGCGCCTTGCCTTTTTAACTTGACATCAGAATAATGTCAGCGCTGGTGACACACAGCCACAAGACAAAGGAAATTCTGAGTTCAGGTTATCGTGGCATGACTCACTGTCTGTGTTTATCCAATACTAAACATATCTGTTGTAAATTTTCCCCATTCACGTCTTCTGGACAAAAGGTGTCATTCTGATGCCTTGTCTAACACTGCTCTGCCAACTCAGACATGGCAGAGAAATAGGCAGGACAGCTTCATAAACCCTAATACTGCCAGCATGTCTAATATGAGCAGTTTTGTGTTGGATCAGTAACTCATCAGAACAGGAAACCTCAGGGAAGAAACCCAAGCACTGAAAGAACTGGTGGCAATTTAGCTAGTGGGTTTCTTTCCCCTGAGCCTACGTAATGATGCTAGATGCTGAGGGCAGCCAAAACCTGGTTGCTGAGAGTAGCCGACGACAGTTAAGCTTTATTTAGCACATGGCAATGAACTCGCAAAGGACACCATGGCAGGGTATTCTGCCTGGCACCAGCCTCCAGTAACTCCTATGTGATATCTGACAGCTTATGTGGAGGTCCCAGATGCTCTAAAGACGCCTCAAATCACATCAGGCACTGTTGTTGAAGCAGGAATAACAGGAATCCCAGCCATCTTGTGGCTCAGATGACAAGGAATGGCTGGCAGGTCTCAGAAACTTTATCAAACTCTATTTTGGGAGAACAGCAGAAGATGCAAGAACTACTTTTCGATTTTTATGTTTCATGGGTGTCTATCATCTGAATTCATTAGTCTCCTCCTAATTCAAAGGGCATGTCTCCACCCACTACATGATAATATCTGACAGCAGTTCCAAAATTTCCAGAAATGCTGCAGGCACCAAAATCCACTAATATGGGGAGAAAGGCAGATTCCCAGGTGCTGTAGAAGAGTTACGTGCTCTAGCAATTCTGCAACCGACAGCAGTGCTAAATCCCATGAAGGCAATTACACCAACCTCTCTGGCCCATTTCAATAGACCATGTTAGTACCTCTAAGTGCAAAGAAATCAGGTCACAGGGCACTTTTGGGGTGTAGGAGATGAGAACGGTAGGTGGGGGATGATGAAGCTTGTGAATGATGGAAAGGGAGGACAGAGAACATCGGGACTGAAAGGGAAGGAAATAGGGACACACTGCACCTTATCATGGGGATGGAGAATGGGAGGATGTGGGGAGGGAAAATGAGGAGGCAAACAGAACCCCAAGAGGAGATTTGATGGTGATGTGAGGGCAGTCTTTTAAACCAATACTGGTGGGCGTGTACCCCTGGAGCTGCTGTGGAGGGATGCCGAATCCAGAGAGAAGCTGGGCTGCGCAAAGCTGAGGCACCAGAGGCTATGAGGCAGGTTACACCTAGGTGTGATTTTCCTATCACACCAACTCCAATGACTTGACAGACTAATTCTCAACCAGGTGCGAAACAGCAAAAAAAGCAAAGTTAATAATCTCCCCTAAAAATACAAAAAGTCAGAAATGTAGTCAAGGAGTAAATTTATCCTTCCATTCCTTACTTTCCTGGCTTCTTCCCATCCCTTGGCTCTTTTATCACCCACATTGCAGGCATGTTCATTTTTTAGGGGCAAACCATGAAGTTTTCCCAGTCACAAAGACTGAGTGAAGTTCTAGGGATCATAGAATCACAGAATCATAGATTCATAGAACCATTTAGGTTGCACAAGACCTTCAAGATCATCGATTCCAACCATTAACCTAACACTGTCAATTCCACCACAAAACCATGTTCCTAAGCTCCACATCTATACATCTTTTAAATACCTCCAGGGATGGGGACTCCACCACTTCCATGAGAAGCCTGTTCCAACGCTTGACAACTGTTTCAGAAAAGAAATTTTTCCTAACATCCAATCTAAACCTCTCCTGGTGCAACTTGAGGCCATTTGCCCTTGTCCTATTGCCTGTTACTTGGGAGAAGAAACCAACACCAACCTCACTACAGCCTCCTTTCAGGTAGTTGTAGAGAGCAATAATGTCTCCCCTGAGCTTGCTTTTCTCTAGACTAAACAACCCGAGCTCCCTCAGCCGCTCCTTGTAAGACTTGTTCTCTAGACCCCTCACCAGCCTCATTGCCCTTCTCTGGACATGCTCCAGAAACTCAATGTCCTTCTTGTACTGAGGGGCCCAAAACTGAACACAGCACTCAAGGTGCGGCCTCACTAGTGCTGAGCACAGGGGGACAATCACTGCCCTGGTCCCGCTGGCCACACTATTCTTGACACAAGCCAGGATGCCGTTGGCCTTCTTGGCCACCTGAACACACTGCTGGCTCATGTTCACCCAGCTGTTGACCAACACCCCAAAGTCCTTTTCCGCCGGGCAGCTTTCCAGCCACTCTTCCCCACGCCTGTAGCGTTGCATGGGGTTGTGGTGGCCCAAGGGCAGGACCTGGCACTTGGCCTTGTTGAGCCTCATGCAGTTGGCCTCAGCCCATCGATCCAGCCTGTCCAGATCCCTCTGCAGAGCCTTCCTACCCGCAAGCAGATCAACACTCCCACCCAACTTGGTGTCATCCGCAGACTTACTAGGAAGCACTCAATCCCCTCATCCAGATCGTTGATAAAGATGTTAAACAGAACTGCCCCCAAAACTAAGCCCTGAGGAACACCACTTGTGACCGGCCACCAGATGGATTCAACTCCATTCACCACCACTCTTTGGGCCCAGCCATCCAGCCATTTTTTTGCCCAGCAAAGTGTACGTCCATCCAAGCCATGAGCAGCCAGTTTCTCCAGGAGGATGCTGTGAGAAACAGCATCAAAGGCTTTGCTAAAGTCTTGGTAGACAAAATCCCCAGCCTTTCCCTCATCCACTAAGTGGGTCACCTTGATATAGAAGGAGATCAGGTTAGTCAAGCAGGACCTGCCTTTCATGAACCCATGCTGACCAGGCCTGATCGCCTGGTTGTCCTGTGTGTGCCGTGTGATGGCACTCAAGATGAACTGCTCCATAACCTTCCCTGGCACCGAGGTCAGGCTGACAGGCCTGTAGTTCCCTGGATCCTCCTTCCAGCCCTTCTTGTAGATGGGTGTCACATTAGCCAACTTCCAGTCAACTGGGACCTCCCCAGTTAGCCAGGACTGCTGATAGATGGTGGAAAGTTACTCGGCGAGCACATCCGGCAGCTCCTTTAGCACCCTTGGGTGAATCCCATCCGGCCCCACAGACTTGTGCATATCTATGTGGTGTAGCAGGTCACTGACCATTTCCCCTTGGATTCTGGGGGTTTCCTTCTGCTCCCCATCCCTGTCTTCCTGCTCAGGGGGCTGGGTGTCTGGAGAACTGTTAAAGACTGAGGCAAAGAAGGCATTAGGTACCTCAGCCTTTTCCTCATTCTTTGTTACTAAGTTTCCCCCCGCATCTAATAGAAGATGAAAATTTTCCTTCGCCCTCCTTTTGTTGCTAATAATGTTGGATGATTCACCCCAGAGGTCATTCTGTGTAGGCAACATGACCCAGACCTCACCAGGTCTGCTTCCTCTTTGCACAGTCTTCCCACATGAGGCCAGGAAGTGCAGTGCCATGAAACACACCTGCACACCTATATGCCATGAGTTGTTATCACATCTACTACCACAATAAATGGAGTCCTGGTTGATAGCTAGGAGTCATTGGTGTTAGGTATGGTACAAATAGCTGACCAACAAAGGAAGTTTAAGTTTGAAATGTCAGAGAAGCAAGTACAGAAGTAATACTAATCCCCATGTTAGGTGCCCACCTGTTCTTGAAAGTTGAGTAAAAGACCACTTAAAGAAAAGCACCTCTGACGATAGATAAGATACTTGAAGACAGTGAAGGGGAATAATGGCAACGGGTATCTTGAAATATCCATATTCATGCATGGCTCCTCCCAGTGTGCAGACTGGTACAACAGTAAACCCTAAAGCTGATGACTTTGATATCAAACACATTAGTGAGGAGGTCTACTATGGGAAGAGAAGTCAAAGTTTTGACGGAGAAGGTTCTTGAAAATGGGAGCAAAATAGTGAAGCAATTAGAAGTCAACAGAAGGAAGCAAACAGGTTAAAATGAGATCTAGGAAATTCATCTTTCCAAATGCTTTCTGGGTCAGAGACAGGAATGTTGTTGTAAAGGCCAACGAAGTCAATACTGCAGTGGTTTAGATGTGAGAAGACAAGAATTTGAGTGATGTGGATGAAATGAAAAGGCTGGATCCTAGGAGTGTTGCGTGAGATCCAGCTGCAGTGTGGATGAGTTGATCCAAGACTGCCAGCCTCACGGGTATTGCTCGCTGTCACCCATTTCTGCACAATCCTTAGCTGATGTGTGCAAGTTCAGAAGAACCCTAACTTCATTTGATCATCGATTAAAACAACAGTTGCTCTTTATGATGAGTAGGCTAAATGCTGTGGGTTTTCTTAAGAAGAGACTAAAGAGTTGTAGGTTTGAGTGCCTTGTGCTGAGATTCAGATCTGCCGTCTGCTTCAAAGACGCTTTTGAAGTCTTGAGGGAGACATGCTTTTAGCTTTCAGGGAAAGTGAGAGTACGTGATCTCAACTTGCTGCTAATCTGATAACTCTTTAATTTTAATCACCCTGACAGTCTGTGGTAAACCATGTGGTTAACTATTTCGGGTACAGTCGCTTCTCTCGAAGCCACAGTCTGATGCAGTTTACAAGGCGAATCCTTCGATAACACACAGATACCAGGGGATTAAAATATTTTAATCTTAAGCTTAACAGTAACACACAGATACCAGGGGATTAAAATATTTTAATCCCCTGGTATCTGTGTGTTACTGTTAAGCTGCTCACAATACTTTTCATCATCGCCTTCCCCAAACTTTGTGACTTTTACTAAGCAGCAAGATAAC
>Ga0065711_1044388_pt1 | contig 14132 bp, 6 predicted proteins | sample Hoacrofraction12_FD_59098 | JGI IMG/M metagenome (GOLD analysis project Ga0065711, IMG submission 59098) | Hoatzin crop microbial communities from Cojedes, Venezuela - Epithelial fraction 12 v2 (version 2) | ecosystem: Host-associated > Birds > Digestive system > Esophagus > Crop | place...
CCAGGTTGGACAGGGCTCTGAGCAACCTGATCTAGTTAGTGGTGTCCCTGCTCGCTGCGGGGGGGTTGGACTAGATGACCTCTAGGGGTCCCTTCCAACCCAAAACTTTCTATGATTCTATGATTCTATGTGCACTGCCTGTCTCCTTGTCATCACATCCCTGCTGAAACATTTCTAGTAGTGAAGTGGAAGCAGAAATGTGCTACAAAACTGCATATCTTGAATTTCATGCTGCTGAAATGGGCATTTTAGTGAACTGCCCAAAGTCTGGAAATGATTCATGCTGACTATTTGGGAAATACTTTCAAATAATGAATAAATTTGCAGGAATCAGAGATGGCTCGTGAAAGATTAATAATAGTAGAGAAGACCTTCCCCCCTCCCCCATAAGTTTCAGTATCAGGTCTCTGGTTTGTACTTCTCCTGCTTTTGAAGTTACTGGAACAATGCTGATTCATGCCAGAGGAGAATTAGGCTCAGAATAATTTTAGGGAGTACATTATACTTAAGGGTGTGGAATGGGGGGCAAACCCTCTGATTTTCTCCGGGAAAATATTACTTCTAATTCCAATTTTTGCTTTTATTTTAATTTACCACCTCATTTTCTTTGTAGTGGTTAATTAAGGCTGTGCTATTACTACAAGTTATTTCCTTCTCATAATTAGAATATGATGTTAATTTTATTAGCCTGTTTTATTATGGTTGGTATTCATTTCAATGCTTAATCATTTCTCCTCCTGTCTGCTTATGAATTTGCCACTTGTTTAGAACCACTTGTGCTGGCATTGGCGTTGGTTTGTTTTCCTCCAGTGTACAACACAATCACCTTTGCTCTGGGCTATATTTGGCCTATCGATGGAGAAATCTGGTTTTAGGACAACAAATGCTCAACCCTCCTAGCTAAAAGTAAGTAGAAATTGTCTCCTTAACACTGGCATGTGTAGGAAATGCAGCTGGGGATACATGATACTGTGTGTTATATAAAATATATAACTCACTGACTTTGTCCTGTTGCACAGTTTCAGATAGTCCAGCTGTGAAATAGGATCTGTTGAGAGCCTTCTTGTAAAGTATTTCTAAAGGAATCACAGCCAGAAGGGCCTGATGGTCCCTGGAGAGAAGGACAGTCCTAAATAAGCTGTGGGAAGGCTGTAACTGGGGCTGAGAGCTGAGCTGTGGTGACAGGATTCGGGAATCCAGTAGAAAAATCTGAAGTGTAAAGCCTCAGCTGAAGGTGCGCTGACAGAGCCAGGTGCTGTGGCAGGGGCTCAGGGTGGCAACATCCAGGGTGAATCTGACTGATAATGAAGAGGATGCTAGGGGGTGAATCCTGTCTGCGTGAAATCTGTGCTACTTGTGACTGCATGGCCTTGCAGTCAGTAAAGGACCTTGTTGATCAAATTGTGGGATTTCTGAATCGGAGACTTAAGTCCTACTCGGCACAGTTTGTTTCATTATCCATAATGATAGGCTGGACTGCCGTGCATTTCCAGCTATTCATTTTTTGCTCTGAGCCATGTTTGAAAGGATTGGTGTAGTTTGGCTGATAACTGTAGAGCAGAAAGAAAATGGTTTCTTAAAAATAGCTGAGCCTACACTAGGGAGCTCATTATTTTTTGCTGTACTGAAAGACACTTCATTCACCAAGACAGGCTTCCATCAAAGAAACCATCAATGCAGCCTGCCATCATCTGTCAGAATACTTTGTTCTCTTCTCCATAATTAAAATACAGTATGTCCTATTCGTTACCCACTTGGCAGCATGTTCCCTGCTGCTTGGCTTATGCAGCCTTGCTGAATACAGGGCCAAATGCTAAGAGAGAATTCTCAATGAGCTGCCCTGAGATTGATACGCAAGGGGATTATAATTCCTCAGTAAAGGTAAAAGTGTCTTTGAGCTGTTACAGGGGAACTACAAATACATCATTTCAATTCTTGCATCATAAACCACTCATTCCCATTTTGCATTGCACTGCAGAGGGTGAACTTAAATGTATGTAACTTATCATTACTTGTGTTTCTGCGCTGTTTGAGGCAACACAGTCTATTCATTGTTCGGTTTTCTTGGCTTTACTAGTCACCAAGGGATGCGGCATTCTGTGAAACCAGATGGAGTGTGTGTGAACTGCCGGACTAACCTCCTAAGCAGATTTAATGGATGACAAATATTGAGCAGGAGTGAAAAATGCTGCTCCATTGTGGTAGATGAAACCTAAACAGATCTTAAACTCCTCTGTGATCTCCTGGCTTCTGCTATCTTACTATGCAATTCAGCTTTTAACATCCTAGAGATGAAATTGTCTGCAGTACGAATTAGAGGATGCCCATTACATTAAAATACTCGGCACAGTGTGGATAATTTCTGCAACACTTATTTCTCTAGCGATCAGAAAGTCAGTGCCAAAAGAGAAAACCTTTTTTCTCCTCTCCCTCCTCTTTTTTCTTTTTTTTAAAGTAGAATTCATTGGTTTGTTCCTTTTATAAGCAGATATTGGAGCTAATAAAGACAGAAATCAAGATTTTCTAGAAGCAGCCAACTGGGTTGACAATAGTTTATTTGCAGTACAGCAGCAGTCCATTTTCATTGCATACATGTATCCTGAAAATTTATTTCTGCAAAATTCTTACAATTAAACTTTGAAATGAGGAATACATATTTAAATAACAAATATCTGCAGAAAGGACTGACTGGATGTGCACTGAGAATAAGCTTAAAGCATCAGCAGACTCTTTTCCTACAAAGTTTATTAAGGCACAAATGGAGACGGGAAAAATGGATAGAAAAGGATGAAGCGTATGATTCATAGTTTGGAAACATGGAGTTCACAGAACGAGTCTCTAAGTTCAGTAGAATTGGAAGGTGACACTGGCGAAAGTAAGTTCTATTGTCCAAAGTGAGAAAGTTTCTGCTGATAATGAATGTGGTAATGGCAGTGTTGAAATTTACCTTGTGTTGATTATCTGGTATGTTGATTAGCTGCTCTCTGCAAATGCCATCCAGATCCAATTAACCATCTTTTTTTTCAGGGTCACTTTTTGATCCCGTTGCCCTGACACACTCTGCAGCTACATTTACATTTCTAAAATACGATATTATTGGTGCAAGAGCTAAACATTGAACTAACCTGTGCAGCTCCCTTTTCTGACACTCCAGTGGCAAGAATTTGATACAAAAGAAGGGTGTATGGTTTTTCCACTGAAGTGTTCCCCAGAGAGCATTTTCTAAAATGGGAAGCTACCATCCAGCTCTCATTTTTCAACTACCCGTGTAGCTGCACTGATCTTTTGTAAGCTGCAGCTTTCCACCAGGGTAGCATTCCCTGTTTTTGTGCTGGGTGAATGTCCCACATGTCTGTCCCAGAGATGTGCACTGGCGCAGCTGTGTCAAGATTTCACCGTTAATGAAACTAGTCCCAAGGGCAGATGATCCCTCATTCTGCCAGGGAGTCTACAAGACCCTGTTGGCAGCGGTTGAATCGGGGCAGTATCTGGCCGGGTCCGCTTTGCAGACAGTACCACTGGGAGGCTGTTCCCAGGGGCATCTGTTTGATGAAAAAGGAGATGCAAGGTCATCATCGCATTGTGAGCCTTGGGAAAGACTGTGCGTGTCTGTTTCACGAACAGGCCTCCAAATGCCTCCTTTCTTAAAGTGGTAATCTGTGCTCTGTACTCCATGGACCCTCTGCAAAACACCGATTGCCTCAGGCACGTGTGAACCTGAGGTTAATGAGATGTGATCCCTGAAACACGGGAGAGGTATGTCTGGCTGTGATAACAAATGACAGAATTGGACAGAAAGAGCTGATTATCATTACTTTTTTTTTTTTTGTCCCCCCTTCACACCTCCAAGATTATTCGCTGTACCTTTGGAGGGTACGGAGCTTAAAATGAGACCTTTGTCTCCCTGAAGTTCCCTTTTTAGATGCAAGTGGAAAAAACCACACTTTTTTGTAGCATACAAGAGGAAAATACATTCTTTTTCTTTGCAGATAGGTCAGGCCACCTTGCTTGCACCTTCCCCTCACTCTGAGTTATTACAGAAAGTGGTATCTGGTAGTGTGAATAATGCTGTGCTGCTGCCAACAGGCACAGAACACATTGGCTATAGATCTCATAAATGTCAGAGCTATATAAGGAAGGTAATTGGGGATAGTTCAAATCTGGAAAACAAAGGGGCTGAAGTGCAAAGCTTGGCTTAGCTGATGTTCATCCTGAACTTTTATAGACTTCTGAGATATGGGTGTTCTTGAAAAGCAAATTGCAATTACAGTTTAGCACTGATTTATCGCAAAGCATCTTAACGAGGAATTTTCACTGAATGCTTTGTGGGCTGTTGCTGAAATGCAGCATTAAGTCTTCCAGGGACTGTGAGCACCCCCACGCTGATGCAGGCCTCTTATCAGCAGTTACTCTCTTACCCAAGAGAAACTGCAGGCAGAAAGTACTAGGAGGTTCCGAAGAAATCCTAGGACTGTACTGAGCAGACATTAGATACCCCTGGTACTTTTCTTGAGAGAAGTAGTTCACTCAGTTAAACCTGATTAAATATTTCTACTTTTCTCATGTTTATATAATAATGGCTGCAGCCTGGCACTTGAGGTATGTGAAGGGGCACTGTGAATTTCTTGGCATTTTGGGGCAGTACGTATTCCTCTTTTTTAGCGTGAAGTAGTCGTGATCATCCAAACCCTTCTCAATGCATAGGTACTTCAGTGCATTTCTGATCCTTCTCCGGAGGAAAGTCTAGAGAAGCCTCCACAGAGTCCCAATCTTTTAGCTAAAAGAAAATCTTAGTGCTTATTTTGTTCTCCTTCCTTATCCTGTCTCTAAAGGTGTCACAGCATCTGCCTCCTACTTATCCATTTTTTCACCTCTTGCTCTCAAAGCATCAGTGGTTTTCAGTTTTGCATCTTCCAGGCCATAGTTCTCCCCTTTTCTAGAGCTGTAACTTTACTGGGTCTCTGGTTATCTGTAGCCGGTAGCTTGCTGCTCAAGTTAATTCTCAGACTTTAAATCTGTGCTGCTTTTCTCACTTTTCCCATCTGGTCAACCATGGGTATCACCAGGATGTAGGAGAGGGGTGTATTTGGCAATGGGATACTGTTACTTTGTCTCTGGTTAACTATTCACCCTCAACTAGCAAGTGCTGCTCACTGACTGTGTCAGTGACAATACCTGCCTGTCACCTTTCAGGCTATACATCCTCACGCCATGAAGTTTTTGAACAGGGCCTATTTTCATAGCACAGTGAATGCCTCTGCAACTGGGGCTTTTACTTAGTGTTGTCGGAGCAGATATTAATGGCAGTAGTGTAATTGAGGTCTGGCCGCAGTGCGTTAGAGCAGAAAGGGCAACTGTTCATCATTTCACAGTAAGAATTTCTTCCAGCACGATAGCTTTGGTAACTGTTAGAAATCATGCTCTGTTCCCAATTACAGAGTGACTCATGATAACTCTACCATCCTCCAGATAACTCTGCAATTAACTTGTGTCACTGCTATAATTAGTTAAGTATGATTTAATAAAAAGAGACTAATTTTTGCAGCTCTATTAAAGGTACATTTGGTTTTTCACTCAATAGGCTCAGGAAAAACACACAGTCTTTGTTTTATTTATTTCAGGCTAAATGAAATGTAGAAATCTCATGAAATGTAATGGGTTCAATTACTCTGTGAGGAATGCCTAATGTTTCATTTTGTATCCTTGTGTTCTATCAGGGAATGTACTTTGCCAAGGGAAGCTGCTGGAATGCGGTTGGGACTGCTCATTGCTTGGTAGAAGAAACACCAAGGATTTAATAAGGGTGGGTGAAATGAAAAAATCAAACACAGAATGTTCCTGTAGGGTTGTATTTTCAGGGTTAATTCTGCTCTTGGCCTCAGCAGTCTGCTCACTTTGGCCTGCTGCGCTAATGAGCAGAAGAGGGGGAAGACTCTGAAAGCAGCTCCCACACCTGGGGCAGTGTCTTTACTCCATATAAACCATCTATGCCTTTTGGATAGTCACAAAACAAGCATTCCAATACCTAGAGCCCCACCGGTTTTAGCAGCAGGCTGTATATTACTCTCTTGAAATGTGAAAATAAATTTGAGTCTTTTTCGGCAGAGCTCCACTCACCCCAATTTTCCCTTGTACTGAAAGGCATCTTACTAGTGGGGCAGAATCCAGTGGCTGAATTGGCAAAAACACAAGTGCCAGGCAAAATTCGTGAATCTTTGGCAGGCCTGACTGAAGTTTGGAGACCAAATGCGCAATGGTTGGAAACAAGGATAAATTTTTTAAAAAAATCTTCTAATGACTTTAAGTAGTTACTGTGCTTTTCTCTGCTTATAACATCACCGTATAATAATAAAAAAATAGCTTTGCAAGATGAGTTACTGTTGCTGCAAGTGTTTTTCATGGAGCTTCAAACTGTTCCGAAACTTTCTACCAAAAGTGGCAAAGCTCAGATTCAGATTTGTATTCGAAGTTTGGTTACGATTTAGCATTTCTTGTCTACTTTAGGCTTTTACAAGTTATGAGTTAAATGGTGAATTAGGCGGTGAACTTCAGTGCTTCGGTAATTCAGAACAGTCAAAGTTATTCAGACGGTTGTTTCTGGCTTGTTTCTAGAGGTTAGAGGCATTTCTACTCTAGAGACACTGCTGCTTCTCCCACTTTGAGGAGTAAGATGCAGAATATGATGACAACTGGCAGCATGTTACTGCAGCATGTATCCCCTGGGTTAATGTAGAGCATTTTCCTCCTCATCTTCATCTCCTTCGTATTCTTTTAACTTGGTAGGTTGAACATGTCTGAACAAGTCTTTAAGAATTTTCTGTGAACTGCTTTGTTTTTCACCCATTAATGGTGACATTTCGGTAACTACACTAGGAGAGTCCTTGGGGGTTTTGCTCAGGGTTGTTATTTTAGGGACGAGTAAACCTTTGGACTGCTCTACAGGTGGCATCCAGGATGCAGAGATGCTGATTCTTTCTGTCTTTAGATCGAGATTTCTTGTGAATTTGCAGTGGTATTGTAGCGCCAGGAAATAGATGAGGAGGCTGATAGAGATGCTTTTAGAATGAAATGCTTGATCCCATCTCTCTAGGTCAAGATAGAAGCAGACTGGTAAAAATGTTGAAAGGAACTTGTTCTGCCCTAGCCCATAAGGTACCTGCACTGTGCAAAAGTGCTGAGATCCCTTTAAATGCAATACTCATTGAAGCGGGCATCAGATTTTTCCTGCTCTGTTACCTGGATGAGAAGCAGCTGCAGTCTGTGCAGCATGAGTGGATGAGGAAACAGACTGAATCCTCTACAGATCGGCTGCTACCACTTTGCCACCGCTGCAGGACTGATTCTTGGGAATCTACCCAGGCTGCAAATAGATGTCTGTCTGTGTCTGTCCTCACAGAGAGGAAATAGGGTTGCTATTAACATTCTTCTTTTCTTTGTAATAAATATCTTTCCACTTGCCAGAAAAGAGGCTTTTACATCTAGCGGTTTGTTCTTACAAAAGAAATCATATTGAAGAATTAGAAAAGGTGCAGGAGAGAGTAACTAGTAGGATAAAAGGTCTCAATGGTTTCGAACTGTGTGGAGAGGTTAAGAAAATTAGGCTTGAATTCATTAGAAGACAGGAGATTAAGAGAGGACATGACTGAAATGTAAAATTCTGGATAGGGAAGGTGGATGGAGCCGAAGCTGTGTGGGAGCAAGCTAGAAACAAGAGCGTATGAACTGAAACTGAGAAACAGAGGTGGAAGAATATAGGAAAACTAATGCATCAAGTGGATTTTTAAAAGGGAATGCAAGCAATAATTTTTAGGTGAAAGAAGAAGGAACTGGAAAACCTAAGAAAATGGGGAGACCAAGGGGGAAGCATTGGTAGGATGCCACTTTAGAGCCTCAAAACCAGCCTGACTGCAATATGTATCTACCTGTTATCAGTATATCTCTGTCCTCAGCGGAAGCCAGGGCTCAATATGGAAGTTACAGCCCACACATGACTATTATCTTCAACACAGGGGGAAGTGCTGGGCCTTACTTGCCTTAACAACCCAAAACCGTAGTAGGGGCTACCTTGCCCAGCTGGCCACAATAGCACCAAGCCAATTAGGCCCTGCTGTGTCAGCACACCTAGAAGGTGAGGCACCAATACAGCTGTAGGGTGCAGTGAAGACAAGGTAGCTCCAGAACGACCAGTGATGGAGCAGCAATTTGATCGAGAATTTCTGCAAATGGACTATGCAATTGTAGTGTGCTTGGACTAGTGACAGTTGGCATAAATTGACACAGGCATAGCACCACCCTGATTAAAACAAGCCTATGACACAAAAAGTCCTCCCATAATGATGGTGACTTCATTCTTGTAGGTACTGGGCCTGTCCTTATGGTCTTAATAGGTCTATAGCAGTTGGGATTCAGACTGTGAGTCCTTTTGGACTGTGTCTCATGTGAAGACATAAATGTGCCCATGTCTTGGTGTGAGGCCAGTTCCCTGTCCTCATGTGCTGTGTGTTTGACTGCTGGATATGGGTAAACTCAGCAGTTGTGCTCGCAGGGTTTTTGATTTTGTTCCATCTGTGCTCAGCAAACCCTTGCCATTAATCAAAACCAAATGACTGCCTTTCACAGATGGTACCCAACTCTTGATGAGAAACTACAGGAAATTAAATGAACCTTTTTCTCACCTGTACACAAGTCATTTTAGAACCCTCAGGTGATCTTGCAGCTCATGAGATTTAAATTGCAACCAGACCAAGAACCAAGCACTCAATTTGCATATCACATTGAATTTTACCCCAATTGTAGTGGAGTTCAAAGATGCGTATTTCCAGGGGCTGGCATTTCCTGATGCCAGGAGCTGGCACTAGAAGGAAGGTAGGGACACAGCTGCTGAGGATGTGCTGCCTGCAGATGCAGGAAGGAAGGGAAATTTAAAGCCTGGAAGGATGCTCTGGACTATCATTTGCAGAAACACTTCAGGGGAGCCTACAACGAATTCAGTTTGTGTGTCAGATTTCCCAGCCTCTCTGCTATTTGGAATAAGAGTTGGAGACACAACTCCCATGGGGCCAACAGTATTTATGTAGCTGACAACTTAATGGACAGTTAACTCTACAAGCAAAATGTCCTAGGGAGGTGAAAGGGCTGTTGTAATTGGCAGTCCTTCTTGCTGAAGTCACATTGTCATGATGCACGCTGATGATTTTGGAAATGGCCATGCAATGAGGAAGAGCTCACTGCAGGCAGTTCTGCAATTAATGTTGTGGAAGTGGCCGGAGCATGGCCTGATCTTGGAAAGGCAGCCTCTCTTGCCTATCCCCTTCGTAGTCTCTGTAGGGTCCTGCTACAAATCCACCAATTGCTCCAGAAAGGAAGCACCAAAACTGTCTTAAGTGCAGTTTGTTCTACATACCTTCCATAAAACCAGCTTGCATGATTATAGAAGTTCATTATAAGGATATCTTAAGGTGCCCTCCAACTACCTGCAGCTCTTAATGCATGCCCATGCTGATTTCCTCAAGCACTAGTTGCTCCTGGATTCAAGAGTGGTCCTGTGAGGACAGTGGCAATCAGCGTACGTTGAAGCAGTCCCAGGCACCAATCACAGCATCCAACCCAGTGCCTGAACGCTTTAGGTCAGGTACGTGTGCAACTGTAGCTAAAAGATACCTTTGTGTCCCCTGTTGCCCCTGTGGTTTCCATCTGGATCAAAAGCTCTGATGGGATCCCCCGTAAAGCAGATGCAAAAAGCAGAGCCCTTTATGTGCCCCTTTGGGTCATATTTGCTCTCACACTTCGTGCTTGCTCCAAAGTTGGAGAGATTAATATCCTGTTAGCTCGGGGCTTCTTGCTGCCAGCCTTATCAAGTTATTAAATGTAATGCTGGTTTGCAGTTGAATAAGAAAGAGCAGAGTTCTGAAAAGGTTGAGAAGCATGGTGTTATCCTGCATTCCCACAGCATCCTTCCTTGGCTTGTGCTGGCTTCCTGCAGTGTTGAATTGCCGTTCTTCAGAGCAAGACTCCGTGCTCTCTCTGGGAGAGAGGTGTTCAGACACATAATTGCCCATGTGTGCGAGCCTGGGGGAAAGGTTGCATCTTCTTTCTAGCATCTGCCTGGTGTACAAGCTGGATAAATAAATAAGCCTGCAGCCTCTCATAATAAAATATGCTTGTTGCTCCAGCTCTTCTGCTGGTTTATAACTTTGGAAGTCAGCATAGCCTCTGCATCTTCTGTATGAAATCCGTGCAACTGAGGTTTGTGACACAGAGCTGTATTTTACATAGGTGAAGCTCCTACTATAAATTGTACCACATTAACTGCTGAGCTCTTTGCTTCTAGGGTCTGTTTAACATTTGGCAGCATTGAAAGAAATAGCAACCTAAGATGAGAATGGGAGCACTGTATTTTCAGGTCAGCTATAAGAACTGTGCTGTTTTCCACTGCCTCCGTTCTTAACACCAGTATGGTTGCAGCTACAAACCTGAATCTATCTGCAAGAGATGATGTGATCAAACACCTTTAATTAGTGGAAGTGCCTTTACCATTCTCTGTATGACATCTTTTATTGGAGAGAAATCAGTCTGTAATTTTATATGATCATGTACTGCTTTTATTCTGTTAAGTTCATGCCCGTTATTGTTCAGCTTCTTTATATCTACTGAAACTTTCACTCAGTAAAATTCTACATGCTGTCATTAGTATCAATGCAAATCAGAGTGACTCCAGTTAAGCCTAAGATCCCTGGCAGTATTGACCCTGTTTTTATTGTCTGTCTCCATCTGGGAGTGCATTCTGAGTTTACCAATGTACCAGACAAAGGGGACTGTAATAGAGTTTCTCAGCATCCTTTGGCTGTCTGTGTAACCTTGGTCACATCACTTTGTCTGACCATGCCTTGCTAACAAATGTTTCATCTGTCATTATGGTGTATTTGTGTGTTATGCTTTTGGAGGCGGAGTCTTTGTGTAGCGCAGTTGGATTCCATCTCTGCTGCGCTGCATAGGTGGTCTTTGTCACAAATATCAGTAATAAATACTGCTAGGGTGATAGGAGAGAGTTATATTTTCTTCCACGTGGCCATGTGTGTACGCAGACCCGAGGGCAGAGTGAGAGGGGAAGGGCTGTGCTTTGTCGCTCATTAGAACTGGTGTATCGTTTCTTGGCACTGATGTTCGCTAGCTCTGTCCCTGTTCATTTAGTTTCCGGAGTTAAATGGTAGCTGTTAATTACTTTGCACATATGCTGAGTTTTCACTGCGATGGGTGGACTGCCTGGCTCAGCACAGCTACGTGCCCTTGATGAGGAGAGCTTGTTTCCCCTGGCCGTGTGTCAGACGTACACTTTTCCAGTCAACCTGCGTGGTCTCAGTGCCCTGTTTGACATCACTGGGGTTTACAGCACCGCAGCCTGCTAGAGTCCATCTCGTGGGTGCAGCAAGCAGTCACTGAAGTTCTTTCCAGAAATGGAAACACAACACACAACTGTTTTTCTACCGCATCAGAAAAGATCATCCTGTGCTAGCAAAAGCTTTCACAGGCCAGCAGGCAGGAAAAATGTTCACATCTCCTCAGGCAGAAAGCCATCAGTCGTGTGCTGGTGCTAATTAGCAAAATTCTGATGAAGTCATTGGAGCAGGGCCAGTTCGCACCAGCTGAGGAGCTGGTCCGTGTGGAGCTGGCCGGTAGGGCATGCTAGAGCATGGGCTGAGTGCGCCCTGGGGGTGCGGTAGCGGTATGCTGGAAGCAGAGCCCAGACTCGCAGCAATGCAGTCCATGTAGCAGTTTAGTCTGGGTTTCTTTTCCAGCACTTTATTTACTTATCATAGATCTCTACATAGATATCTTTTTAAAAAAGAAATAATCTTTCTATGTGTACACAATATGTGCACGTACCTACCTTTCCAGTGTGTAATGAGGGGCTGTGAAAGCCTGCAAGAGCCAGCAGCATGTGGTTAAGCTGCCAGCTGCACGCAGACATATTGGCTGCCTTGGGGGGATCCCCCTGGGGAGAAGCAGTACGGGCACTGCACTTCAGCCTTAAGGGAGCTGCTTTAGAAACAGCTTTATTCCCCCTTCAGCTTACCAAATACTGCATTTGTAGGAAAATCAATCAAATACAGCCAAAACATAGTTGTTAAATTTTTTGAAAGTTTTGGAACGCTTTTCAGCTCCGATCATAAATATATGTTCTTAATATAGTATCTTAACATTTCAAATTATCCATCACTTTAGTCTTCCAGTCATCCCATACCCACACAGATATGTTATTCGACTTTAGTGTCTGAAAATGTTTCTAGATTTAATGAGTGAATCATCATCTGTAAAAAGACACGAGTTTATAGTGTTTTAGCTTTCTTGCATGAAACTTTTAGAAAGATTGAGAGATACATATATGTTTCTTGATTGTTACTGGTATCTACATTCAAGCATGGTAAGCTTCAAGGGAAAGGTTCCTGGGGCAATATGTTTGTCCTTGCAAGTTCGTTACAGAGGTGTATAGTTCAGCAACGTTAATTAAAAAAAGTAAACTATGATATTCTTAAAGCACAGAAGTTTCTCTTCCTCCTCATCTAGCAAAGCCCACAGAGTTATATGCTTCAAACTCATTCAATGAGAACAGCACAATATAGGTTTGAGCTTATTAAATAAATGGAAACTAACATATGGTCTTCTGTTGTCCTAACATACTGGAGAAATCTGTCTTCAAAGCAGATGTGCCTCTAGTAGTGGACAGGCATGGGTGGAACTAATAATTTTTGTGCTGTTTGTAGAAAATCTTCCTGATGACATACTATTTAATGGCAAAGTACTATTCTTATTAGGTACCTGCCTACCAGGACCTCTGATTTTAAGGTCAAGCTAGGCTGAGTTGAGAGGTAATATTTTTCAAGCTATGGACTAAAAAGCCTCTTGTGTAGCTACAGTGTCAAGGAACATACTGGTCTGCTGTGTATGTTCCCTCTTTCTGGGGGTCAGATGCCCAACCAACGAGATGGCCCCTGCTTGAAAAGCTGATCTGTGAAGCATCATGAGCTCTGGTCATCGTGATATCCTTAGTCTCACGCTGGCTGGTTGTACAGGGTAGAGCTGGCTAATCTGCATGCATGTGAATCTCTCTCCTTATTTAAGCGGTGAAGCCTCTGGGATGAAATGCAGAAGCTGTTTTAAGGCTCTGTAGCAGTGCTGCATGGTACTTGGCTGCAAAAAAAATCAGTACATTGAAAAGACAGACTATCGGAAGAGAACAAAAAGCTTGATCATGTGGAGTGATGGACAAGCTGTGATAGTTTGTCACCATATCTCTGGAGATTGCTCTGGTTTACCTTCTCAGGAAAATGAGCATTTCAGCTTCGTTTGCAATTTCTAACAAAGATAAGAGGTGTCATTCAGTGTTGTATTGTCATACTGGAAGAATGTTGGTGGCTTTTGGCCTGCCGGAGACTGAAGTTATATTTTGAGTTGTTTTTTTTTTCCAATTTTTGTGATGGATCCCAGCCAATTATTTGACCGACTGAGCACAGTGAAGGTCCAGCAGGTGTGTAAATGCTCCTGAGTGTTCATGAGCAGTTTAAGAGAATCTGCTGAAGTGATGGGGTGGAAATAAAAAGATGTGCACAACTGTTGTAGACATTTTAGCGTGCTTGCTGCCATCGGAGCTTCGGAAAATATAGATTCAGAGTCTGGAAGTACCATTTATCTAGGGCTATGGGACTATCAGCTTAAGGTTGCAAGGCTAAAATACATGACTGGCTAGAAAGACGTGATGGAAAGTGCTCTGGGAATGGATTCAGCTACTGAAGAGCCCTTGGATGCAATGAAGCTAAAAGTGTAGAGAGACAAGTCAGTGACCCTTTAAGGAATTGCTTTTCCAAATCATCTGTGAAATCATCAGAATGACAGTTCCCACCTCATAGTCGGCTGGTGCTGGAGAATTACAGAAAGCCTTAGATACAGATTCCTTTTTCAGCTAGTTAGGGTGGGAGGATGGCTGACTGAAGCTTGCGGTGTCTGTAACATTCAAAGGCAGGTCTGCATGCGTCATGTAAAATAAAATCAAAGGCCTGGGTTTCAGGTAAGCAGTTCAGTAGAGCAGTGTTCCATTGTAGCCTATGATATCATCTCACTTCTTGTGTTAATGAATG
>Ga0065711_1007787_pt1 | contig 14131 bp, 5 predicted proteins | sample Hoacrofraction12_FD_59098 | JGI IMG/M metagenome (GOLD analysis project Ga0065711, IMG submission 59098) | Hoatzin crop microbial communities from Cojedes, Venezuela - Epithelial fraction 12 v2 (version 2) | ecosystem: Host-associated > Birds > Digestive system > Esophagus > Crop | place...
TTCTCTCTTTCTCTCTTTCTCTCTTTCTCTCTTTCTCTCTTTCTCTTTCTCTCTTTCTCTCTTTCTCTCTCTCTCCTTCTCTTTCTTCCTTTTTTCCTTTCTTTCCTCCTTTCCTCCTTTCCTTCTTTCTTCCCTTCTTTCCTACTTTCCTTCTTTTCTCTCTCTTTCTTTTTTTTTTGTTCATACTTTAAATTCTTTCCTTCCTGTTTTCTTGCCTTTCTGCCTTCATGCTTCCCTCCCTCCCTCCTATCTTCCCCTTCCTTTTCCTCATCCTCTTTCTTTCTCTTCCCTTTCTTTTCAAAGACTCACAGAATGGCTGAGGCCAGAAGGGACCTCCAGAGGTCATCTTCGTCAACCCACCTGCTCAAAGCAGGCTCAGCTAGAGCTGACTTCTCAGCACTACTTCCAGATAGCTTTGAAGATCTCCAGGGATGGAGACTCCATAACATCACTGGGCAACCTGTGACAGTTCTAAGTCACCCTCAGAGTAAAGAAGTGCTTCTTGATGTTCAGATGGAACCTCCTGTCTTTCAGTTTGTGCCCATTGCCTCTGTTCCTCTCTTTCTCTGCCTCCCACCCCTCTTCCTTCCCTTCTTTTTCTTTCTCAATTTCTCTCTCTTGCTTATTTGACCTTTCTGATTTTTGAAGCTTTTTTTAGAGTAATTTCACTGTTTTTGACTAATTATTAAAGATTTTATTTGTTTTTTCAGAACTTTCTGGAAAAATACACAGTGAAAATATATTCTTGATCAGTGTCCTCATGTCCATCATATCATCACGGCTAAGAGAGAGGGAGATTCTGAAGAATGAGATCATTGTGTCACAAAACATTTGGTTCATGTACTGTGATGACCAAAATACTTTACTCAAAATTGCAAAATCACACATTCCCCTAGAAAGTAACTTGGGCTATCCTTCTATATGGTCACTGCTTTTTACAGCACTCTCCATGGACGGCGAAGATATTTATTTGTGTTCAAGAAACTAAACTTCCTGCCTCCAGAGTAAGTATTCTTATCCTAAAGGTATTCTGTAAAAGCTAGGTGGTTGCCCAACCAACTCCTCTAGCTGTTCTTTAAAAAACAAGGGTAAAATTTTCCACCTATAGCAGACTCTAGGCTGCAAATCCTGTTAAAACCTTAGTCAGGACTTCAAGTAATTGTTTTCCAGTGCTTTAAGTGGAAAATTCATACAGAAAATGTGTTCATCCTTGTTATAGAAAAAGTCCTGCTCCACAGTCTCTCCTCCATATGTATTTGGGGAAGGGTAACAACAACCTCGGGGGAATGAAAAGTCCTTCTTGAGTCCAGTGTGACTAGTCAATAGTACATGAAGTCTTCTTGATCTCTTTGATTTACCTTTCAGAATGTTGAGGGTTCTTTTTCTGTTGAATACAAATTTACTGTATTTATTATCAATACTGCACTGTTTTACAGTTTTGTAATAATTTTGACAGATAGCTGAATGTTGTCTATTTTTACAACCATTTCTTTTAAATAATCAATTCTGCTTACATTTTTAATCAAGCTTTAATTGTTTCATATTGTTAGTGGGTAACCGGGGATAAACTGTACTTCCTGTTATTTTTTTCTTTCTTGTAACAGACAATTAACATTTTTGGGATACTTACATATTTACATGCTATCTATTCTGTTTTCAAAGGAAATTACTGAGAGAACTTCAGTAGACTCCCTCACCTCAAGTATCATGCTACTTTCCCTGTGAATTGATCTTCCTTGGATAAATCAGTAACCCTTGTCTAAACGTCCTGCACTACCCAGTCTCAAAAGAATATCTGTACTTAATTCTTGTTTGTCTCTAAAATATTCATCCTGGGACCATATTTTCAAAAGGGAGTTGCCATGTTGCATTGTTTTTTTAATTACAGTCTACTTTTGAAATTAATCACAAGGAAAATAGTATTTTACCAGTAGAGGGAGATATAATACTAGCAAAATATTTTTGTTTTACATGATTTATCACATGCTGAAGGAAAATTTTTTATTAGGATTTCTTTGTGTTAATTAACCACAGTTTCACAAATATTTCTAGGGCTGCAAAAATATAAGCATCCAAATGGCTATGTTAATGCAATATTTCCTGGAGACTAACTGAAATTACTCATAAGAACAAAAATTTCATCAGACATACTTGGATCAAGATTAAAACCTTTGTCACTAATATGCTACGCCCATTAAGCTAACAAGTAGTGTATATACAAGCCATGTGAAGTAGTCCATATTGCTTCAGTATATGAGCTTGGAAAAATTTTTATCCCAGTAAAATTGTACAAGCCTTATTTCCACTGCACTTAGAAAATTACATTAGACCACCTGTCTGAGCAGAGGCTCTGTCTTTCAATAGAGACAGGCATGCCCAGAAAAAAACCCATCAAGTTCATTCACACTCCCCTAAAACCCCAGATGAGCTACCCTGCCCCCAAAGGTTTTTATTTACCCCTATTAATTAGGGAGTGAATCAGTTTCTTGACTCCTAATCTAGAGCACCTTTTTAATCTAACACTTTGTGCATCTTTACATTTCTGTTCCTTCCCCTCCCCACCTTTCTTTATTTTAGCTTGTTACTTTGCTATGTCTCTGCAACAGACTCTCCCTCCTGCAATAAATGACATCACAGAAACTCAGTAACAAAAGACACAAATGACATGCCTTATTATTGCTGTAAAAATAAAACCAGCAACAGATCCCTTAAGTAGAAAATAGATTACATTCATTAATGTGTTCAAGTACAATCTTAATGACTACTGTATTAGAAGGGCTACATAAATATTCTCATGGGACAATATTTTAAAGACTTAGATTGTATGCTCCGTGGACTGCCATATGGATTTCAAATGAACTCTTTAAGCAAATATAGTAGAATTGGGCACCATTATTTATTCTCTCTCTTCTCTCCCATCTCCTCCACTCCCTAAAATAATTCATGTGGTTTAAGTGATTTCAGAAGGGCAAAGACTTAGAGGAATATTATTTGCTATTTTTTGATGGGAAGTTCTCTAATTAGTATAACAACAGCAGTGTTAATATTATTATTCTTTCCGTAATATTATTTATGAAAAAATAACTTCCAAAAGCAGAGAAAGATAATTTATCATCTTCACTAACTTTTACATACAAGCATGTCACATATAACTTCTTTGTTCTTCATATCATCCTCTACATGAAGAACATGTCATCCATGTTCTCCAGTCTTTTTTGTTATTAGGCATTTAATTTGATATGACATTAAATTCTGTATCTATGGCTTCATTTCTTTTCAAATGGGAATTCTGCAATTATGTCTGCAGAATCCTTATGTGACAGCAAAACCATCCATATAGTGGTGTACAGATTAAAAGAAACTGTTCACCTCTGTGAGCTTGCAACTTGAAAGTTGTCGTACTTTATTTGAAACAAACATTCCTCTGTCAGCTGGTAGATGATACAATTTGTTGTTTTACTGTCTATGCTTCCTGGAATACAGAATATTTCTTTGGGTAGCTGGTTTCACTTTTAACTCAACACGGAATTTTAAAAGCAGCAGAACTGATGGATCTTTCAATAATTTGGCACATTAACCTATCCAGTCTTCTCTGTTAGTGCCACAGGGAGAAGTGGAAGATAAAATTAAAAAGCGATGTACAATGGCTAATGGGATTCAGTTTTTTTGAAAAAAATATTAGATAACAACAACAGCAAAGTATACTTTTGACGATCAAAATTTTTGTGTGGGCTATTCTCATCTCAGTATCAATACAACAATTTAATCATCATTTTGAGTACATTTCAGTAAGTACTTCTAAGAGCTTGAAGGCAAAACTTAAATATTGCCTAAATTATTCTTGCTTCAAATGATGTTCACAATAAGATAAATGATATAATCAGAGATGTACATTAGAAAAGTCCATTAACTAAAAAGAGATTTATTATAGTTATGCTACATAAGAAATATCAGTATATGTTTGATTTATTTGTGCTGTTTATCTATCACTGACAAACAGATTACACAAAAATACTGTTCGCTTAGCAGCTGATTTTATTAAAACTGCAAATATTGCATCTAAGTGTTGCTGAAGGGTAACCTTTGTTGCTTAGTAACACCACATAAAATCCAAGTGGTGACACATAATGCTAGAATCCTGCTGACTATTAATCACTGAATTTGCTATGCTTATAAACAGATTGCTTGGTTTGGTTTAGTGTATTTTGCTAATTGCAATATTTTCTCATAAAATTCAGCCTTATCGTTAACACTGTCTTTTTTACTTTAATCTGCATAAATTATTATTTGATGTTGTATAATAGAGTGCAGCGCATTTTTATGAATATATGAAAACAAGCATTCTGGTATATAATAAAAAGGGAAAGTGAAGAGCTTTATCTTCCTATACAGAACATGGAAAAGAGAAATTTTTTTATCAAAGATTCTTATTAGGGAGTGATAGGCAAAAAGGGTTGTGCTTCTAGTACCATGGTTTTATTTAAAATCTGGTCACCATCTGGCACTGAAAATTTAACATACTGGAGTCTGGTTGTCTAGCATTATATTCTTTACTATAATCTGTGCAAGATACAAAGGTAAAAATATTATAAGAGATTTTGAAATGAGGATTTGGAAGGAACTAGTATTATTTGCATGCTGGCTTTAAAAAATAAATCCCTCTCTTGTTGTCTCCTGATATTTCTTGATAATTTATTAGGTTTTCAGCATTTATATCAGAGATCTAACAGGCTTTGGTTTTTCATCTGACCAAGCAACTTGGGACTACATCAAAAGACCCAATTTCTTTCAGATATTGGAAATTAAAATGTAACAGAAGGCTAACTTCCGTGGAAAATGCATCACCATTCAGTTACCCTAACTGTATGGAGAAGATATTTGAGAACCATAACCTTTTTCCCTTAGGAATGGCATTTTGAAAGAACATAGATAGTGCCGTCATACATTGATATGCAACATGAGTTGTGATTTCAATTATAAATACCTGTTTTCTGGAGTTTCTAACTTGGTCACAAAACTTTTCTCAGGGCTAAAAAATGTTGCACAAGGTATACATTTACAGAATAAGCTATTGGAAGGGTTTTTTTTAAAAAAAGGGCATATAGAAGAACCAGTACTATTCATTCTAACTAAAAAAATGACTAAAGATAGTTTGACTGCGAGTCAAAACTATATATATAAAGATTCCCTGATATTTTTCTTGTATTGGACAGGGAAAACAAATAGAATAAACACCGGGACAGGTGATATACAATGACGATATATAAATTGAAAACATTACATGTAAAATGAAAACAAATGTGCTTATGACAGAAGAGCAAGACAATCTCCCTTAGAGAACTCTGGAGAACCAATAGATGAAATGTCTCACACTGTATGTGAAAAAGTATGAAAAATGATTTGCAAATACCGATATTTATAAAGAGGACAAAAAGTCATCTATATTCCTCTGAACTTTTTCTTACTTTATTTATTCATGTTTGTAGAAGAAATATTTAAGGAAAAATTATTAAAGCCTCAAGAAATTAAATAAACATATGATGTGAACTTACACAGGAGTACACAGTGTCAGATGATAATAGCTGTTTTGTAGTATTGAAAAGAATATATTAGAATGTAGAGGAATCATAACTGGAATTTATTGACAACTGGGAGCAGTCTCAGTATCTCAATCTTCAATTCTGACCTTGGCTCAAAAGTTGAAGTGAGGTAATGAAATTAGATGATATCACAAAGTTGGCAGTCATTTTTAATAGAAGGGAGCAGTAAAATATTATACATAAATAAATGAATAGCCTTAGGGAGTGAAGTAATAGGATGAGGTGGAATTTATGAGAACAAAGAGAAAGTCCATTCATTCAAACACTCAGAACAAGAATCTATAGTGCAGTCTCGGACCTGGAAAAAAGCTGGAATTTTCTCAACTAGAAACAAGAAATGAATGGAAAAAACATATATTTGTGAATTTATAAAGTATGTTTGTAAGGATGATAGTAAATCAATAATGGAATAAAGCTGTGAAAAGGGAAACTATGGTCCCCCAAATCACTAAGCAAGATGCTTCCAGCTAAGCAGAAGTCTTAGTACCTTTGTGCAAGACATCAATGATACCTCATTTAGAGTCAGTGTACAGATTTAGTTACCCTAAAATCACAGGCTACTATGTAGAATGAAAAATCTAAAAAACATAATTAAAATCAATGAAAAAGAAACTAGCAAAACATGACTCAAGTAGCAAATGAAGATTCAGAGATTATGTCTATCCTCCCAAGTAAAACACACTAGGGCAAAAGATCCAGTAGTTGATCCCGAACTATCAGCACTGCTTAGCTCCTTGATTCTAGTTTGAACTAGTCCAATTAACTTTTTTCCACGTCTTGCCATTGTTCTGAAGATAATTCGCTCCTGTGATCTCTCTTAAAAGTCAGCATGGACAGCACAGAGGCAGATACCCTGCCCCTTTTTTTTGTCAAAAGCTCTATCAGAAGGCTTTGCACCACAACTCTAACATTTATCGTTAGTTTTATACCATAAAAAAAAGGCTACACTGTAGTCTCAGACTTTCTATTGGAAAAAAATAAAAACAAACCATAACTAAACTAAGTGTTTTCTAGAGTCACAGCAGTAGCATATCAAGCAGCCAGTCTACTCTAGAGTAAGCTTGCTCTAAATTTTGTCAACATACATCTCTGTATTCTTCCTGACCACCAGTAGGAGGATGACGCCCTGGAACTGATATGTTTAACAATATAGACGCAGCCAGAGGAAACATATTTGCTCTCTAGAAATGTAACAGGGGATAAACATTATGAAAAGAAATATTTAACTCAAGAACAGTGTGGACACTAAAGTGTAAGTATATGCATAGTCCCAAATATACTGCAATATATAATGCAATTATTTAATAATAATACAAGTGATATTCTGGAGCACTAGCCCAAAGAAAACAGTGAACTTAAGAAAATACAAGTAGATTTAAGACAAAACACAATGAATTCTTGAAAGCTATTTTATGAGATGCTTGTCTACAATAGAAAGAGATAGGACTAAACAACAGGCGAAATTGTTCTCAGGCTTATGTTCATAACGTGAAGAACATTCATGATCAAATAAAAAGCTTATAGTTTATGTTACAAAGATTCATATGGTTCTGATTTTAAAATAGCACTAAACTTCACAAACTAGAGAATAACTTTAGGCCTGTGCTTCCCAAAATCTTGTAAACCTCCTTAACTTTAACTGTCTATGTACCGAGCAACTCTTTTGGTATAGTGGTAGAGACTTTCTTCAATGCCAATAGAGAAGAGTCCTTCCAAAACAGTTTTGGCACCAACTTAAGGTGTCTTACTTCAGACTCACCTTCTGAATAAACCCTTCTTTCTCTACTGATTAAAACATGAACATAGACAGTACAGTTACCTAAATATTTAACTTTTACACAAATATTTAAGATACGGTATAAATAAAAAGTAAATGTTTTTGAAAGGTGCATGTTTGAAACTCTACCAGTTCAACTTCTCAGATATCATTCAGTATGAACAAAAATATAGTCACTAATGTTGGATTTTATACATTTCCTTACTTCTTATTTGCATTTGTCTTTTTTATGTATATATATGTGTGATTCTATATTAAATTTTAAATTAACACTGCCACAGGATAAATTCCTTGAATGTGACCCATGACGTCAATTTTCTCCTCTTAAAATGGTAAATATTCTCTACATTTTTAGTCCCCAAAATTTCAGGGCTACAATAAAATGAAATCGGATTTCTTGAAGCAGTATTGGAGGAGAAAATGAGACTAATAAAGAAGTCTCTAGAATCTCTTATTTTTTGAAATGCAGACTCTTTCTGGAGGAAGGTTTGCATTGACTGGAAGTGTAGAAATATCACAGTGACTACTCGCTACATAAGACTATTCAAATTCGTACAAAAGTGCAACTGTTCAACATAGAGAGGATATAAAAATCCTTATCGGCTGCAACATCTTCCTCTTTCCCAGGAAGAGTGACTAGTCTTCAAAACTCTTGAATTTGTGAACCTATGTAAAAAACATTAGTTATTCTTCCTTGTTTTATCCCACTGTCTTACACCTCTGTCATTTCTTACAGACATGAAAATCCTTTTATTGACTTTTCAGATGGAAGATCAACTGAGAGTTCTGTCTAGAGANGTGAGCAGCAGAAAAGACGAGGAGACATCACCAGCACAGAACAAATATAGGATCTAGATTAACAGCATTCTCTTTCAAGCTGTTCTGAATTGTGCTTCAGAGACTTTGTAAGTCAGAGGTGGTGACTTCATATTTGTAAAATACTTTTTTCTACATCAATTTATGCAAGCACTGTCTGACTACAGATAAGCACATGGACTTCTATGCTGTATTAGACCAGGAATCCAGATCTATGGTATCTTTTTGTGAGAGGAGCCGCACAAACAACCCAATGACATGACACGTGTTTACAATGATTTCCTTAATTCTTCTCTTTGACTGGAGTTATCTGCAGCTCAGTTACCCTCAATGGATTTACTTACGTACCTAGTTGTCCCATTTGTATTCCATTCCGTGTTAAACCTGAAGTGGATATAAACTTCAAGCATCTTTGCAGTGAGTCTTTGGTGCTGAGTTCTGTGTGTTTACTGATTTTCTGTACAGTATCAACTTTAAGTACTTCGCTTAGATGCTAATAGATTCATTTGATGTTCCCTATTTCATGTAAAAGAATGAAATATTGACCTATCTGTACTGTCACTTTGTCAGACTTTAAATTGTAGATTTCTTTCCTATCTTCCTCAAGGGGTGTTTTATCACTCATTCCTCATGTGAAAATTGTTTTACAACTTCATCTTCCTTAATGGCCCTATTCAAGATCTGTTTGAAACAGGAATTTACACTGGAAAATTACTTGATTTTTTTATTTCTTTCTTAATATTTCCCAGTATTTGCTTTGATTTCCTAACTACTGCTGCACTGGTGCCAGATTTTCTTTACTACAAGGTCTCACCTCTGAGGCAACAGCCATTGCCGACTGCATATGTTATACATTTGCTTTTTTCCAAGCCACTTTATTCTTGTCTACACTGAGATTCATTTTCCACGCTGGTGCACAGTTTGTTCATGTCATAAACTCTGTATTTGAAGGTCTTTCTGCAATTCTGCATGGTCTGACTGTATGTCCACATTATCTAGAATAACTCAATACTGTCAGTAAATCTTCTGCACTTGTTGCTCACATTTGGCTCATTTATGAATGTGGTGAACAGCACATATCCCAGTGCAGACCATTAGTGAGCTATAATGACCTCCAGTGACCATTTGTTTTTACCCTGTTTTCTGAGTTTTACCCACCTGTTTACCCATTCAAGGCCACTCTTTTCTATTCTTTGGGTGTTTAGTTTCTTTAGAGGTCCTGAATGAAGGAATGTGTGTACAGTCTTGTGGAAATCCAGTGAGACTAACTGAATCATCTTTCTCCACATGCGTGCAGACCCTTTCTTGTTATGTCAATAAGTTTGTAACATAAAACTTCCTAAAAATAAAGTTACATTTATGAAGCGATTAACTAACTTAGTTCTTCACAGTGTTTTCTATTAATTAGTGAGTAGTTCTCCAGAGTTCTCCTCAGAAAATTTTTAAAGAGTTGCCATGACATTTGCCACCTTCCAACTTCGGGTGTTCAGGAAGCTTTAAGAGACACCAATATTAGGCTAACATCTTCTTCAGTTGTCTTAGGCCTCTTTGATGAACACTGGTAGATACCCACAATTAGTCATTATTCATTTTACGTTTGTTCCATGACATCTTCTGCAATGACTTTATATGATGAGTCCTCCACAAGTAAGGGTCAGGGCATAGAATCATAGAACAGTTTGGGTTGGAAGGGACATTTAAAGATTATCTAGCCTAACCTCCCTGCAATGAATGGGACATCTACTGCTGGATCAGGTTGCTCAGAGCTCTGTCCAACCTGACATTGAATGGGGAATAAACTTTCTTTCACATTGTAAGATCAATATGAAGAAATTGTTTTAAGCTTCTCTGCAATGGCCTGGTGTTCCCTGAGCACTCCATTATGTATTTTGGCCTTACAGATGCCCTAGGAGCACTTTTTCCCTTCTGTCCTCACAGAAAACTTCAGTACTGCATTTTATCCCTTTTGATATCTGTTCTGTAAACAATTTGTGGACTTCTTCACTGTGCTTTCGCATTTAATCTGTTCTAACGATTTCTTCTGTTTTCTTAAGTTGAATATGCTATCAGGTTTATTTGAAGGCTGTTTTCTTGTTTCTACTAAGAAGTTATCATGAAAACACTTCTGGCTTCAGAACCATCAGAAAAAATTTTACTATTGCAAATGGGTTCTATTTATATTCTGAAGAAGGAGGACATACATATTTTAACATGGAATAAAATGAAATTATACATGGAAGAATCAATTTTCATCTTACAGGGTAGGTTTACGTTCCGATACTTGTTTTTCCTGAAGAGAATTTTTTCATTACCATTAGATACCTGTAGAGACTTGATAACTAAAATTACAGGTATGTCAGAACTTTGGGCAGATGGCTAAATCTGACATTTGTAAAGCTATATATATTGATTTACTACACTGCAATGAGTGTTGTTATTTCTACCAGTGTAACAGGGTTGGATGTTAACCTGAGAGAAGAATTTTTTTCAATATTACAAAATTTAGTTTTCCCATAGTGGCATTAAACCAGAGTGCCAACAGAAAAAACAACAGCCTTTCATAATTCTAAGATAATTAGAGGATGAAAGATCTCAGCATTTCTAGATTAAAGTTTATTTCAGACCTGAACCTCCTTCTGTTTCCTTTGTTAAACTGGACGATTTCATTATCATTATTGATGGTGATTTTTTTCTGACTGCCCATTACATGCTGGAGTGTCCTTAAGTAAATTGTCTTAATTGCAGCAACAGTGTAACAGTGATTAATAGTTGGGTCTATACCAGGGCCAGAAGGGAAAATAAGTTGTAGGTACAAAATGAGACAAAGGAAAAAACATTGCAAAATTATACCTTTGCTAGCACTCATGGTCATATTTTAATTTTTCTGTTTTTAATTTTGTTGTGTAAATTTATTTAATCCAGTTTTATTTCTGCATAACTCATTATGCTAAAGTGTATAACAATTCATCGTTTTTCCTTTAGCAAAATGCATTACCATGTCTCCATAATGTGCATAGTACATTTATACTTGTGAATAACAAGGTCTGTAACATTTTTTTGTAATACATTATTGGTACAGTGTAATACCACTTAATAGCATAACACATGTTTTAAGCCTCTTCCAGCTGGCATGGTCAGCTACTGCTAACTCTCAAGTTGCCAGATAATGTGAATTTGATTATCATTCTCTGTTGTAGAGATACAGAAGTGCATAGCAATGGAGCTAATCACTACTTCTGTATCTGTAGTGTTCCTATAAAGATTTGTCACAATAACATAGGCAGGGAAGGCCTGACTCTCATTTAAAATGCTAACACTCTACTTCTCTGCAATTTCAACCCTATTTAACACAAACCAGAGGATTCTGATGAGTACTAGCAGAAAGGAGAATCAGGTCAAGATGATGTAAGAATATGGGGAAAAATTAATGGACTTCTTCCATTTTTTTCTTTTTTTTCTGGCAGACATAGCAGTGATTTACATTTGTACATGGGTATATATCTGCTGTCTTTCTTTCCAGGCAGTCTTTACAAATGTGGATCATCCAAGTACAAGAAGACACTGGTAAGGTGAATAGATTACAAGAACCCTTCGGCCAACTAAAATGACAAGAAGCTTTTTCAAATTAACATATGTGTAAAGATTTGAAATAATTATTAATGATATACAATATGAAATCTGCAGTATTAGTCTAACAAAGAAAATACAGAATTTTATTAGTGGAAATATTATAATGTTCCTATCGTATCTGAAAAAATAATATTTTAAAAGATAAAAATGACTCACCTTTAAATATTTTGACATCCACAAAAAAATCAATTTGTGGATATTTGATTTCTTATGCAAGTATGGCATAATAAAGCAAAATACTGGGAAAAACATGTTTCAGTAATTGCATTAAAATCTTGATGAAGTGAAGCACTGTTGATATCATAGGTACACTCATTATAAATGTTAGCTTTATTTTTCATTATATGTCTGTTCCCTGCAGTTCTAAATGGAGCATTATGGATCAACAGAAATTCTTATTATTTGACCACATGACTAGAGAATAGCTACACTGGGCCTTAAAATACCTCTGCTAAAGACAACATGTTGTGCTGGGACTTCATATTTATTTTTGATAAATCAAAATTAAGATGACACTTATAAAATGCAAAAATTCAAATAAGAGATCTGTGGTAAGGTTTCCTGTGGAATATTTTTACCTAATATGAAGTTATTTCTAAGGCCATCCCAGTTTCGGCTGTGTAGATATCTAAATCTTGATTAATCAACTAGATTCTCTTTATAATTCAAGGAGACACAAATTACTTCCAAAACAAAGTTCTTCTAACCATTTTAGATATCTGTATTAAATAAGATGAACCATGTTCTATAAGTACCCATTTTTATTCAGGGAATAAAACCTCCAGCTGGCAAGCTCAGAGGTAACTGTCTCCACCATAAAAATTTAAAAGTAGATGAGATAAATCCCACTTTATTTGACTTATCTCAGTGGAAAGGAATACGAATTGCTACATATTTCTTACTAAGTATCTCATGTGCTGTGGAAGGAAATGACATTATCAATTGTATTAGAAATAGCGGAGCTAAAGATAGATTTTTGCTGTGTATGATGACTGCAAGTATTACATGTATTTCCTCTGTTCTAGAGTATCATTTTGAAAGTGAAGCAAGTGTTAGGGTTCTGCCTGAAGAAGCCTAAGGAAGAAGAGGGCTGCATAAGTTATTCTGGTGCCATCAAATTAAAAATGCCCTAAGCTTATTCTCTGACAGTAGTCACATAATGACTGGTACCCACATGGCAAAACGTGCTGATATATACAGCAACAGTAGATAAATCAAGATTGCATTTTGATAAAGGTCCCTGGACCATGCTGACTCCTGAACCATGCCCACCAATTGGATGAAAAAGTGTTAGAAGGAAATGGACAAAGGTTAAAGGTCTGTTCGACAAGTTTGACTTAGATCAACACTCAGAGTACGGGAATATCCCCTAAAACTATTTGTACCTCTAGCACAGATATTCCTTTAGATCCTATTAATATCTGATATCCTTAATTATAAAATGGGAATAATGTATGCATGAGAGATTTTATGGCATACGTAGTTTCTAGCTTGCATTTTGGATAGAAATGTAGAGGGAATGGAGAGCAGACCACAGAACCACAGAATCACAGAATCAACAGAATGGTAGGGGTTGGAAGGGACCTCTGTGGGTCATCTACTCCAACCCCCCTGCCAAAGCAGGGTCTCCTAGACCAGGCTGCACAGGACCTTGTCCAAGCAGGTCTTGAATATCTCCAGAGAAGGAGAATCCGCAACCTCTCTGGGCAACCTGTTCCAGGGCTCCGTCACCCTCAGAGGGAAGAAGTTCTTCCTCCTGTTCAGACAGAAATTCCTGTGCTTCCGTTTCTACCCCTTGCCCCTTGTCCTGTCGCTGGGCACCACTGAAAAGAGTTTGGCCCCATTCTCCTGACATCCACCCTTCAGATATTTGTAAGCATTTATAAGGTCCCCTCGCAGCCTTCTCTTCTTCAGGCTGAACAAGCCCAGCTCCCTCAGCCTTTCCTCGTAAGAGAGATGCTCCAGTCCCCTCATCATCCTCCTAGCCCTCCGCTGGACTCTCTCCAGTAGCTCCTCATCTTTCTTGAAGTGGGGAGCCCAGAACTGTACACAGTACTCCAGATGGGGCCTCCCCAGGGCAGTGTAGAGGGGGAGGAGAACCTCCGTCGACCTGCTGGCCACACTCTTCTTAATGCACCCCCAGATACCATTGGCCTTCTTGGCAAAGAGGACACACTGCTGGCTCATGATTAACCTGTCGTCCACCAGGACACCCAGGCCCCTCTCCGCCGAGCTGCTCTCCAGCAGGTCCGCCCCAAGCCTGTACTGATGCATGGGGTTGTTCCTCCCCAGGTGCAGGAACCTGCAC
>Ga0065711_1044389_pt1 | contig 14131 bp, 10 predicted proteins | sample Hoacrofraction12_FD_59098 | JGI IMG/M metagenome (GOLD analysis project Ga0065711, IMG submission 59098) | Hoatzin crop microbial communities from Cojedes, Venezuela - Epithelial fraction 12 v2 (version 2) | ecosystem: Host-associated > Birds > Digestive system > Esophagus > Crop | place...
CCCCCGGCCCCGCCAGCCCCGCACGCCGCTCCGGAGGGCGGCGCGACGCGCATGCGCGGCATCCGGGCTGTAGGCCGCGGGGGCTGTGGGCCGCGGGAGGGGGTCGGCACCTGCCGGCGGCGGGCCGAGCGGCTCCTCGCTTCTCCTCCGCGGGTCGGGTCTCGGGTGGTTTCTGCTCCGAGCTTTCCCGGCGGCGGCTGCGGCGGGGACGCGTCCCGGGGTGAGCCGGGAAGCCCTCTGGCCTCGCCGTTAGCGAAGGGCGGCTTCTGGAAGGCTTCTGGGCCACCCGCTCCCAAGGCCCAAGGAGAGCGGGGAGCGGCGTCGCTGGCTGGTGCCTCCGCCAACTCGGCTGTAAGAAAGAGCGCGAGGTCCCCAGGCAAGCTTCCTGAAGGGGAGCAGAAGCCTCTGAAAGGATCTCTGTGTGCCACAGTTTTCTAGGATGGTGACACTTCCCCTGCGCCATTATTGTTCTTCATTTTCACCTTCGGAGGAAGAGAAGCCCCGTGCCCCGCAGCTGGCCGCCTCTGCCTGGCACAAAGATTGATTTCCAGATGATGAAAAAAAGATAGGGCAGCTGCTCCTTTTCTCTGCACGGGGTGGTTTGGTTTTTTTTAATCCCACAAAGGAGGAGGGAGGAGGACCAAAAAAGGAGGGCTTCCACATCGATCTGTTTTCTTTCTTGGCTATCCATTTGAGCAATAGTTTGAAAATTACCAGTGTTTAGTTAGAGTTATCCTTTTCAAACAGATGGCTAATTAAATGTTAATAGCACGAGCAGGAAAAATATTTTAAAGACCATAAAAATCACAAATGTTTGAGACGTTTTGAATGCTGCAGTCTAGAAGCAAGGTAAAGCCAGAGCAATCTAGACAAGGGGAGATCATGGCCTGAAGCTTCCCACTTCTTTGACTACTTTATATAGGCAAGCCTCATTAAAACACTGTATTTTGAAATTCTCTTTAAACAGTGATGGCCTCAAGGAGAGCAGGTAGCTTCTTTCAATTAGTTCTGCTTTCCTTAATTCTCTCCAGCAATCACACTTGGAAAAAAAAGAGTTGAGTAATTCTGATCATGTCATCTCTGAGTCTGAATAACATAACAGAGGTAAAAGGGAACTTTTTATTGCACTCAGGCAAAAGGAGTAGGCTGTAATGTAAGAACACTGGAAGAAGAGGTAAGGGAATCATTCCAGGTTAAGTCAAAGGGAGAAGAGTTTGGTCCAGTACGGCACGTCCGGTAAAGCATAGACATTACAAACAGAGCTGTCAGGGTCAGAAATACGACCAAAGCTCTTGGATTTCTCTGGCATCCAATGAATTCCAACATCTTTTTTCTTTCCTTATCAGACAAAACTTACTTGCAGTAGAGAACGACTTTCACATGCCAGATTCCACTTGCCATTTACTACCAAGCACCTACAGCAAAGGACCTGGAGAAGTCACAATGGCTGGTTCCTAACCCACACCTGTAACTCTGATTTTCAGACTACAGAGCCACAGGTATAGTATTAAACCAGCAAGGGAGCACTGAAGGACCACCAGTCTGATAAACCAAGGTGTTCCATGGTCTCTCCCTTTCATTATTCCTGATTTTTTTGGCCTGTTTGCTGCCCAGATCACAGTATCTGAAAACCAGGACAAGCTTTTATCATCTTTTCAGACACCTGTGGAGAAAGTTTAAGAGCAGATGGCTAAGATGGAAATGGGAGTGAGCGCAGTTCCTCTCCCCCCTGCTCTTCAACAAGTCATAGATTGGTGTCAATCAATGCACCTGGCATTGCTCTTTAAACAGCCAGCAGTGCTCTATAAGGGGCCAGCGAAAGGTACTGTGATAAAGTTACCTTGTCACAATCAAGCATTTCTCAGTAACTCAGCACACAATAGATGGAGGCTCGATTCAACAGCAGAGAATGAAAAGCAGCATCTGGAATCAAGGCAGCTGTAAGCTCTGGGGGTTAAATGTACTGCAGAGAACCAAAATAACATGACACAGTAAACAGACCTGGTTCAATAAGGCTTTTATTATCTCCCTGTTCCCACACACCTTTGCAGAATATACCTAAAGTGCCAGCTCAATTTTCCCACCCATCTTGCTTTGGTATGGAATCAGCGCTGGTCGAACCTCCTCCTCCAGGAACTTTGCCACCTGTTCAAGAAAGATGGGAAAGAGAACATTTGCAAAAGAAAGGGCTTGGCTGCTTCTCCCCATTCAGACCTGCTTATCTCCCTGGGGTCTCTGTTTCATTGAATCATAGAATCATTAAGGTTGGAAAAGGCCTCCAAGATCATCACGTCCAACCGTCAACCCAACACAACCATGCCTGCTAACCATGTCCCCAAGTGCCACATCTACATGTTTTTTGAATGCCTCCAGGGATGGTGACTGGACCACTTCCCTGGGCAGCCTCTTCCAATGCTTTACAACCCTTTCAGCAAAGAAAATTTTCCTAATATCCAATCTAAACCTTCCCCGATGCATCTTGAGGCCTGTCTCTTGTTTCACAGAGACACCCGGCAGTCTGATGTGTCCAGGGTGAAGCCCACAGGGAAGAAAAACAAGAAAGCCAAGGAAAAAAAAGAGAGAAATGTGTCTGCCTTAGTAGTATGGGCAGAGGTTCACAGTATGTACACTCTCTGGCATACAAAAGGACGTAGGATTAAACAACACATTGCATTACAACCCATAGCACCCGTAGCCTCTTTCCACTACTTTACCTGTTGAGGAGCACGTCCAGTGAAGGAGGAGGGATCCAACAGGCTTTCGAGTTGTTTATGGATAGGGCTGAAGTAAGGATCAGCACGGACACGGGCAATGAAGTCATTATCACCCCCTTCCTGTTTCACAACAGCAGCTGCTTGCTGGGAGAGAACACGAATCTTCTCGTGGCAATCCTGTAGGAGCAGGCGGAAGAGGAGGGGAAAAGAAAAAGTCGTTCCATTGCTACTGACAGCACATGTTCATCCCACTAACTTGTGTGGAAGGGAGAAACACCAGAGCGTACTGCACTGGAAGCATACAAATGAGACACAGCTTGGACTGCAATGTCTCCTATACCGCTATATGAAAACCAGATTTTCTTCATCTTTCCACATCTGCCCTTTGAGGCTAAAACAGTCTCAATGACACATATGTTCCCTGTTCAATTATACCACAAACTTATGACACTGGAATCCTTTACACTTCCTCAAATTACCCAAATACTCTTAGGAGTCACTATAGGATTTTTTTCAGTTGTAAACAATGTAAAACATCTACAGACTTGGAGAAGGAAGGAACCTGTCCAACTTAAGCAGTGAGACTACCCAGGCTTACATATGGACAGACTGAAGGGAAAAAACCCCCTCACAAACGCGAGGGCCTTAAGACACTCTCTCCCCCAGAGAACCCTCACATGGCACCAAGACTGGCAAAACCCTTATAATGATTTTTCTAACAGAATTCCTAATCCCTTGACTTCCTGTGGAATCGATCTACATAACCAAGGGAACCCAATTGTAGTCAGTGACCACCTGCAAAATCAGATGTGGACATGCTGGCCCTAAAATACTGTCATGTGGTTGCGTTCACAGCCCTGTAGATCTTCTCCTCCAAAGTATTATCCTTGACCTGTCTTCAGTTAGGAGGAAAATAATCTCCCGTTCCTTGTTTCCTCCATCCAAATGCCATCTTGCTCCAGCACTGACCTGCCTCAGGTGAGCAGATCTGTCTTCTGGATGTTTAGAGGAGGGAGCTGTTTAGTAGTGGGGAAAGGAAGTGAGTTTCTATGCTATGAGGTGGGAAAACACAGAAAATGTCCTGTTCCAGAGTTCCCAGCACATGAAAACAGAACATACTAATGTGAATAAGAACAGATTTTATAAGTGTACTAAACTCTCTAGATGTGTAATTAAACAGCACCAGAAAGAAGGCAGGCCAGTAACAAACACAAATGAAATTCACTCTTCAATCTAACCAAAACAGAGAGAACTGTTTAAGTAAGTATGGGATACTTTAGAGAGAGAACCAGCTGAAAAGATAATGAAACTTATCCACATGACGTGACCCTTAATACATTTAGTTTGGAAGCTTACTGACTGACCCAGTGACAAACATTGGGGGGCGGGGGGGGGTGGGGGTGAGGAAAAAGTATATTTCCTGACTAATATCATGGGCGAGTTGCCACAAGCGTTTCGGAGAACTAGAACAACATATCCTGCTCAAAGCTTCTAACAAACCCTACCGTTTTTACTATATTGCAAGTTTAACTTCTGTCCTTGATGTGGAAATAATCATAGAAGGAAAAATTACTATCTGAAGGCAAGTGAAAAGATGCTGGTTTATTAAGATGTAAATTTGGTTATCAGTTTTAAGCTGAATTGTGAAATTAAATGATGAGGAAATATAATCTAATTATGGCTGGATTTATTTACTAAGGAAAACATTTAATTTCAATTTGCTTGAACACAGAAAACTGAACGAAGGACCACAAACAAAACTAATAATAAAAAGCACTATACTGAATTAGGGAAGAGTGACACCTGAATGAATGGTTCAGAATGGTCTTACTTGCTTTTTCGTTAACAGCACTGATTCATTCTTTTAATTTACAAGGTAGCCAACCGCCAACACGTTCCATTTAAAGAAGCCTGGCCTGTGTCCCAAGTTCCTTCAAACATTTACAAAAGGAAAACGCCTACTAGTGTCTAATATAAAAATAGGTCTCCCTCTTCTCCAGCACAGCCAGCCAGATTAGCTCAAACACACAGTGTTCCTAACACAAAATACGGATCTCCACAACTGCTCTCTCCTCAGAGAGCAGAGTCTGGCTTTGCAGCACCAGTGCGATATTAATAACTCTGTGGGAGCAGGTGGAGAACAAAGAAAGGTGAGACAGGCAGGACAAGAGCCCAGATATGTTTGTTTCTCAGGAGTCAAAAGCCAGGCAGTGAACAAAGGTATTTTGGATTGCATTTGTACCTGACGATTGCCCCCTGCTTTCACCATCGCCATGATTATATTCTCTGTGGCCATGAATGGCAGCTCCTGCCGGATCCTCCTCTCAATCACCTTGAACAAAACAAACAAACAAAAGGAAAAAGCATTATAGAAATTATGCAGACAACTGTGACTCCTGGTGAAGCTTTCTTCTCCCTTTGAATCTCCAGGACTGGACAATGATGCAAAGATAACTTCTCTTTTTGACCTTAGCTCTGGAAATCCAGGTATTGAAGCAGATAATACTTAGCAGTTATACCTTGTAAGGGACATTACTGTGCAAAAGATGTACAATTTTTTTTTTTTTAATGTGTATGTAAGTTACAGGACTGTATGAGATCTGTCTTGGCAGTATCCTTTAATGCTAAGTTATAGAGATCCATTCTGTAGTTCAGGGAAAAATACCCTTTGTGAGAAGTTTTGAATTCACTATCTTTTGTCTTCAACAAGTACCCTTTCATGTCTGTCCTGCAAACAGTGAGAACCTAGCAAGAACAGACAGCAAAATTCAGAAACCATTTGAACTAACAGATAAAAATGTAATCCCTTAGAGTGGGAGGACTTTTATACGCTTTGGTATAGTTGCAGCATTATCAAGGATGCAGCACTGCACACATTATCTCCTGCTTTACCTTTGGATATACCACAAGTCCCTCGGAGATATTCTGCAGTGTACTCAGAATGATGTCAGCTGTGAGGAACGCCTCAGCCAGACAGACGCGCCTGTGAAACACATACCCAAGGCCCCAGTTAGCAATAAAGGCCATGCTCCAGCCGATCTCCTGTCCATCTCACTAGTTTCGGTACATAATTCTGTAAATAGCATTACTGTGGCCCTAAAGCTGGAACTGTTCTCTTTACTGGTGCTTCTTGTTGCTTATACGTCACAACCAGGAAAGCTAAAGAACATCTTATAGCAGTGGCTCTCAAGCTGGGGAGAAGGGAGGTTTTTTTTGATTCAGGGTTTTTTGGTTTTTTCGTCAGCGGAGAGGGGGTGAAGGCACACATAGAAAGCTCCAAGATAATTCAATGATTACATAGCTAGGAAAGAGGGCAGCAATTTACAGAGCTAGCAAACACATAAGTATCTTCCCCTATGTGTTTCACGTTTCCCTGTCTACTGATCCTACCCTCCAGGAGTAAGACATACTGCACACTGATGCTGTGCCTGGCTGTGCTCAGTGGGGAACTTCCAAATCGACCCACGCATTTGGTGGGGGCTTCCTTCAAGAGACCAGCTCCTGGTCACAGAGGACGCTCCTGACAAAAAGCAACGACAAAAAGGAAAGGAGGGAAAGGAGAGGAGTAGTGGGGACCGAGCTGTATCTGGCAAAAGGCTCTGCATCACAATGCAGCAATTACAGTATCATCCATCTGTGACAGCAGTGCCTGGCCCATTCTAAACTGTAATCTTTTAAAATATACCAGTACTTGAAGGTTGTGCTACGTTTAAGGCCCCCAATTCTATGACACTGTCTTCAGAAGGACTTTGCTGTTTTGTAGCTTGATTGCATTTTCTCTGGCTTGCTCTCCTTTCAAAACACTATAGCTTTAAGAAGAAAAATCCAAGGCACAGAATTTTTTAATTGAATTCTGAAGTGGACAAATGACCTTTTCTATTAGATGAGGTGCAAATACAATTTTAAATATTCCATCTCTCAACACTTGGTAGCTATTGGGAAATAAACACATCATATCAACCAGTATCCAATTTCTTAAATATACATTGTTTTCTGCTGCCTATGCAGCTCTTTTCTTAACAAGATTGGCAGCTGTGGAGTAAAGTCCTTTTGGGAATTACTCTTTAAGAAGTGAAGATGATCAGACTGAAAAACCACATTCAAAACAAACAGGGAGGAAAACCTGAGAAATGTGAGTACTGTTACACTATATTGTTGAAACAGGAAGACTATGAGAGCAGTTTATTACCACGGCTTCTGCACCCCTCCCTCTCTTTGCTGATTTACTTTGCAGAAGATCGTGACATTAAAAAAACCTAACAGTTTTCATCTGATCTTACAGAGGAAACCAGTTTTTAGTCTACAGATTCTACTGAGACTGCTTTTCATCAAGGTGGTAACTTGTGGTTTTAGTTTCAAAACAGTATTTTCTAAATATATCAAAGGACCTTCCTGCACAAGACCTTCTGAAATTGCTGCATTGCATGATCTAAACAAACCTGTTGGCACTGTCATCCAGCGTTCGCTCAAACCACTGCACCGAGGCTGTTTGGAGGGGATCTAGCACCAGAGTCATCAGGTGTCGAGCCAGGCTGCAGCAGCGTTCTGAACGCATTGGATTCCTCTTGTAAGGCATAGCACTTGAACCTGTGAAAGAAGAAAGAGCAATGGAAACAGGGCAGCAGAACTAGTGATTCAGGAAGACGACATGAGAGTCCTCCCCCAGAGAAGAAAAACGTGTCAGGAATCATGTTTTTGACTAAAGCCTCAAAACATGATGATCTTCTAAGGACAAAATGGAATAAAGAAAATGACACCACCACACTTCCCCTTCAGAATAGAAACATCCAAACGCGGGGAGAAAAAAAGTGAGAAGACATTTTGCAATTCTGCAAACAGAAGAAGTACTACCACATAAAAAGAACAAATGGACTTATTTTTTAATGCAGTATTTAGCAACATCTCTATAGGCTACACATGGCAACTTTATCAATGTTTAAGACCCCATCTGCTCAATAACGATGTCCTCCGAAGTCTGATACGTATGCTGCTGCCTGTTGCTCTGGTGAATGAATAACAAAACCGTCCCAAGAATGTAACATGGTTCAAGTAACAGATACGAGTAAGGCTTAATTTGCTGATTTAGTCCTATGCAACTATTTTGGGGGCCTGAACTTTCTTCCACCCAAGATCCAAAATTCTACATTCCTTCTTCACTTACACTTATGTCAGAATCACATCACTGGTATTCTTCTGGCAAGTGTCCAGCCTACTTTCATTGTTCCAATTTTGTCTGTTTATAAAGACCAAAATGCCAAGTCAAGCTGAAAACCAACAGCTCTAGTCAGCTTCATGAGGAACAGAAAACAGTAAGTACTCCTCAGACCCAGATCTTCCTCTGTGGGGAATGGGGCATACATGACTGCTTCTGCTCGTCCCACAAGCCCAGTAAGTGCACGAATGCAAATCTGATTTTAATTACTTAATATCCAGAAACCTTTAGGTAAAGTGCTTTTTTTCTTTTTCCTTTTTTTCCTTCTTTTTCTTTAGAAAGGACCCAAAATACTAACAATGTCAAACCCCAGTTAATTTAAAGCAACTCCTGTCAGTGACATTTCTAAGTTTGCTTAACAGGCTGCACCAACACAAATGAAAAGATATATACATTGGTCCAAGAAATGTCTCCTATCCCTTACCAATCTGATCTTTCTCAAAAGGCTCCTCTATCTCCTTCAGGTTAGCCAAAAGACGAATGTCAGTACAAATCTAGAAAAAAAGCATAAGAAATTAACAAACAGAACCAAACTAACATACAACCAATATATACTCCTGTTAGTGTTCTTGGAGAATTGTTTGCATGTATGTCTGAGAAGTAAACTACGGGGACAGTGAAAAATTTGACAAAAAAAATGACATTGCAATCATACTTCCTGGCCTAAAAGTCCCAGTCAAGAAAATATTATGAAAAAAGCATGTCCACTGCATTAAAACACAACAGGACTCCATGAAGGGCAAGTATTTGCAGGAAATGGAAGACAGCCCAGGAGGGAACACTGCAAATGCACAACAAAATTACACAGTGATTTGCAAACACAGATAATGTGTGCTCACTGAACTAGCCAGCCTACAAAACTAAAACAGAAGAAAATACCACAGATCACTTTAGCCCAAGAGACGGAGGAGGGAGGGAACAGAGATAAATCAATGAAAAGAATCCTCAAGGACAGAGAGAATAACACCATTATCAGAGAAGCAATTAGCGAGGCACAAACAGTGAAATTTAAAAACTCTGCACCACTAGGAAAGACATTTACTCTGATTGGATCAATTTAGCATAGATTAGACTAATATCTGGTGTGGGATTTATTAACCCATTTTAGAATCTGCTCAGCAAACTTGATATTTGCCACTTGTCTTAAGACCTTTGAGGTTTAATTACTAGGCATGTACCCAGCAGTGAATTTACATGATCACAAAAAGAAAAGCTGAACAAGGAACACCAACTGATATTTCCTGAGAAAAGCATTCTGCACCATGAGCACCTTCTCTTCAAGATCTAAAATGTTTCCCCCTCTTCCAGATGTGTACAAATAGGGTGCTCACCTTGTGTATAGATGCCCCTAGACTGGCCAGCACAGACAGGACTTCAATATCTACCTTGCGACTATAGGTCTGCCCTGTGACCATGTAAGCCCTAGAAATAAACACAGAAGTTGAGTGCTCCAGACAGATACAACAGTGCTGCAAGACTCTGAGCAAGGAGTGACATGACTCTTCAAGCGGAGGGCTGTCGTTCTCCCCTGATAAGAACAACTTTGGATGCGGGCTGTCAGTTTCTTGGGGCAGCATGCAAATGGGAGAGAGAAAAACAGAGGAAAAATGGACAGCCATGTTTTGACAGGGAGACAAGCAGAATTGGCCTATTTAGGAGGTGAAATTTCCTGCGAGAAGCTGCAATTGGGAATGGAAGATGTCAAGGGGAGGTAAGTAAAAAGCAGCACAGATGTCAGTTTGGCAGCTAGGGCAATCTGGGCCAACACGGACAGCAGGAGTCACACATTTATAACACCAAATACAGCTGAGTAAGCATGCTTGTTACATACCGCTTAAATCCTGCTTTTTCAGTCACTAATCTGTCCAGCTCTTCAACCTCAGGGTGAAGAAATAAACAAAACAAACAGAGCTCAGAATGTAACAACTCAGGAAGGTCAGCAACAGCAATAAGGATCCTTTGCTTTTCTCAGTTTCCTGTCAACAAAGGTTTTACTTGCTGGGAAGCACCTCCATCCCAAATTCTGCTCACTTTCACACACAGCCTTGTCAGTGGGTCCCAGAGGAATCACAGTGCCCTTGTGAATTTGATGCCGGAATCTCCATGTTCCCCCAAACAAAAAAGCGTTCCAGAGGGGAGAATTACCAAGACTGCAAGCCTATGCCCTGGGCTGTCTGACTTACTTTACTATGGTCTCCCTCAAAGAGCTGCAAGAAGCTGGCTTGAGTGCCAGTGGTGCCTTTTACACCCCGAAAGCGCAGGTCATCTCGAGCCCGCTCCAGGTTGTGCAGGTCCATGCACAAGTCCTGAATCCACAAGCAGCAGCGTTTCCCCACAGTGGTGAGCTGTGCAGGTCTGAAAACAACCAAGAACAGAAAGTGACTCATTGACAATTTGCACAATAACTCCAGAAGGACACACTTTGCTGCTGAGTCTACTGTTAAGGCCTCCTTGCAGGCTGGTCTCTCTGACTCCTCAGAGCAGAAATGAAAAAGACACCAGTAAGTGGTACTGAAGATGTGATCATTCTTTTCAGGAATTAGATGTAATTACATCAAGAGAAAACAGTAACTGTAGTTTCTGTATGTGTTAGGTGATTAGGAAATAAGTGAGAATGGGTGTCTGAAGGTGTTTCACTACTACAGCTTCTGAGAGTGTCTTAAAGAAAAGTGACCTGAGGCCCACTAGTCAGAACATCTAACATGGGTTTCACAGCATTGTCCCAGGACTCTGTGCAGTGGAAAAGCCTCAGCCCGCGCAAGAAACACAATGTCCCGGCCGCAGCCCTGCTCCTGTGCCTGGGGCTCTGGCTGCTTGTGAGGGAAGCTGGAGGGCTGGCGAAAACTGGGGGTGCATCTACCCCCAACCCCAATTCTGCTCATATAGGGGGCATCCTGGCTATCTTACAGCTCACTGGTATGAATTTCTCAGTGCAGAAACACCTGTGTACACGTTGTGGTTTTTAGTGATTCCTCTAAGGGACTGTTCCTTTTTAATTATAAAAATGCATTCCTCAGCCTCTGGGCAAACGTGCAATCATTAACAATACTGTTAGTCAACATCTTTTGTAAGACTTCCACCTTGAAACAAATATCTGCAAGCTTCAACCACACTGTCCCTCTGCAAAAGCTTTGAGTATTAGCAGAGCCTAGAAGTGGAAATATTTAAAGTTAACCACGTGAACTCCAAAGACAACCTCTATACTATTTCAGAAAAGCACATGCACAAGAACAAGGTGCTCCTGACTAAGCTCAGACATACAAAGGAAGCACGCAAGGCGTGCAAGCAGGGATGGGCAATCCAGGAAGAATGCAAAGAAATTGTCCAAGGGCGCAGGGATGGGGTTAAGAAAGCCAAAGCCCACCTGCCGTTTAGTCTGATGTAGGATGTGAAAGGCGACAAGAAGGGCCTCTGCAAGAAGGTAAGCAGCAAAAGGGAAGGCCAGGGAAAACGCGGACCAGTTCATAAATGGGGCAGATGTCCTGCTGACAAAGGACACAGAAAAGGCTGAGGTATCAATGACTTCTTCACCTCAGTTTTTATGACTTCGCCTTGCATACACTTCTTGAACACTCCTTTATACTCATTCCAAAAGCGAAGATAAAACTGATGCTAGAGAATACTCCTCTGAAAAGCTGTAGATGAAGAGGGACCTAGGACTAGAACTGATGCAACTGACATGGCATCTACAGCAAGACAACTAATCAGAGACCTGACCTGATGCTCTCACCCTCCTTTGGGAGAAATTCTGAAGTGCCGGACACTGAGCCTGACATGACCTGTGCTTAATTTCCTTGGCTCTGGTGTTCCATATCACCAGGGTAGAAGCTCCAGGCTTAATTCAAGGTGTACAGTTTAATGCCTCTGAAAGCAAACCAGCTTTATGAAGCAGCAGATTAATCTATGCCAACAACAAACTTGTCCAAATCTCATTGTCCTTTGACTCAGTAGTCTGCGTAAAAATACTATACTCTCTTCTATCCTATCCTGAAACCAGTCATGTCAGAAGTGCTGCACAAGAAGTGTAAGTTTCCCAAGAGAGAGAAAACAGTATCATCCTGTTGAACAGAAGAAACTGTTTCTGATTCTTCCCAAGGATCCATACAGGATGTATGAAAACTGACAGATCCCGAATCATCACTTTAGAAGGAAGCTTCAGCTATAGTGACAGAGTAACTTTAGTAACAACAGCCAGTAACGAACGTTTCTAAGCTGCAGTTGAAACTAACTTAACTGACAGAAAAATGAACATCAAGCAAATGTGACTGGAAGACAGGCTTATTGCAATTCCCAGTCGTGCTTTTTGAAATAGCCCAGAATATACACATGTATGTTCGCCAGGAAGTCGCTCCTTATGAAGCTGTGCTAGAACAACTGCTGACAGCCAGTCAAAGCAAACAGTTCAATTTCCTGAGACAAGGCTGGAGTTAGGTACATACTCCTTTTCTGAACCACGAACAATGTCTTAATGACTTCCAGCAGTATCTACTGCCACTGGTCAGAGATGGGGGAAAAAAGGATGAAAGAAAGCAGGAGGAAGTCAATTTAACCAAAGCACAGCTGACAAAATGAAAGCAAAGGCTGATAGCTACTTACTGGTAGTGAGTGAAGCCCAAAGTAGGCAGGTCAGCATACTTCTCAGCAAAGTCGGCCAGCCGGCTGATCACCCTTGCAAGCTGGTGGATGCAGGAAGGATAGAAGAGAGGTGGAATGAGAGAGAAAAAAACCAAAACCCACAGCAGAAGCTAGCATGCTTAAGCACAACAACATTGTGAGAAAAAAGGGAGGGAAACAACTGTGCAATGCTTGAACACCCCCTCTAATTGTAGAATGTGTTATGTTTCATTTTTTCAGGGCATGCATATAACTTTTGCTTGCTATGAAACTCAAGCAAGAGATGATACGAGTGGCTGGGACTTCAGCTCACACTAGTCTAGTCCTTGTGCCCTGTCTAATCCTGCAGTTGGTTTATCCCTGAGTATTTTCTTTATTCCTGGAAATGGTCAGAAATAGAGCTGCTTGGGCTGTAACTGACACACATACAGTCCAGGGCAGATTGGGTGCGAAGACACTCAGGTCAGATAGACAACACTGCGCTACACTCCCACTATATCTGACCTCAGAAAATTGAATGCTGACACGCTCCTAGGAAAATAGTCAAGGGGATCCCTAAGCTGACCCTGACAGCAATACAGTTGTTTTCTGAACCTAGTACCTGTGGCACAGATAAAGACGGAGTTGCTTATAATTCCCATAGTGAGCAAAGAAGCTTTGGGGAAAGACTTGAGAAGGGCAAGGAAGATAACTGCTCACTTTCGTGAGAATAACCCAGACAGACAGCTCCTCCTAGCTTCCCAGCAAGGTTTAGGAAAATCCAAGTTAAACACAGGCTATTCCACAGCACATCAGCGCTGCCCACTTCTGAGACACTCTGCACAACTGCCTTCTCACCTTGGGTAGTAGCAGGTTAAACCCATCACGGAGGACAATCAGATCCTGAAAGAAGCAAAGAAAGGAAGTTTGGGCCATGTCTGAAGGACCAGACATAATGGCTTCTCTGAGAGAACACAGATAATTGAAATATGCTCTGTCCGCTCAAAAGTCTCTTTTTAAAATGAAAGCTCTGCATTCCTCCTTCTGCCAAAACTTGCAGTGAACTTGCTTATGACAAAAATGTCATATGCATCACTGCTCCTTCTATACTACCCACAGAAAGGCATACTGGGCAGAAGACGATCCATTTCCACTGACTGGGTATGGATGATTATTTTGAGACACTTGGGACACCCATGGAATGACAGACTAAATCATTCATCCTGGGTGGAAAATGCAGGTGCTGTAGGCTAAAGACAGCAGGAAAGTAAGTGGACTGATCATGCAGCAGCTGTCTTTACTCCTTTTTTTAAGACTGAGGTACAGCTAAGTGCAAGTGTCACAAGGAAAGTGGTATTAGCTAAAAGCCAAACAGACTTGCATAGGAGTAGGGAAAAAATACTCATGCAGCAGCTTCTCATGCGACAAAAGCGGTTGTGAAGCTGCAATGACTTGGACACAGGGGAACAGCAATATACACTGAGAATCACAGAATAGTAGGGGTTGGAAGGGACCTCTGTGGGTCATCTAGTCCAACCCTCCTGCCGAAGCAGGGTCACCTACAGCAGGCTGCACAGGACCTTGTCCAGGCGGGTCTTGAATATCTCCAGAG
>Ga0065711_1044390_pt1 | contig 14131 bp, 8 predicted proteins | sample Hoacrofraction12_FD_59098 | JGI IMG/M metagenome (GOLD analysis project Ga0065711, IMG submission 59098) | Hoatzin crop microbial communities from Cojedes, Venezuela - Epithelial fraction 12 v2 (version 2) | ecosystem: Host-associated > Birds > Digestive system > Esophagus > Crop | place...
TATCCAGGTCACGCTGAATGGCAGCACAGCCTTCTGGTGTATCTACCACTCCTCCCAGTTTGGTGTCATCAGCAAACTTGCTGAGGGTACATTCTAACTCTTCATCCAGGTCGTTGATGAAGAAGTTAAATAAACATGTGGTTTTAAAATGGATTTATAATTCCAGGGCTTTCAAACACTTTTGTTGCAATGAATAAAAACAGACTTTCCTGATTCATTTTGCAGGGCAGAAATGGTTGTTACATGGTTCATACTGTATAAAATGATACAGAGCAGTTCTCTCTGACTATTAAATGACATACTTAGTAACAAGCATAGATTGTGAATGCAAAATTCAAAACTCTTACGGTAAGGTGTAGACTGTGAGACATATAGAAATGCTTAGCATACCAAAGGGTGTGAACCAGATTTGGAAATCTGATAGTGGTTTTTAACACCTCTTTAAAAATAAGGTAGATGCAGAATAATCTAATCAAGATGTATGTTCAAAGTATGGAATGAAGTCTATTCTGAATCCAACATCCTGCATTCAGGAACTGCACATCCATGAAGCTCTCAAATAAAGCAATGTACAATCCAGGTTTCTTCCTCTTAGTGGGCATTTAAGATTCTAACAGTATGCAGATGCTGTATTTTTTCAAAATTCTGCTTTAAAAGTAAACATTGAGAGCAATTGCAAGTGCAGAGGCAAATGTGCCATCTCATGTGCTGTCCATTCACATCAAGTCAGCTGATTATGAGTAATTATAAACAAGCTTTTGATTGTGGTGGATAGCCAGGCCTCATCAAGGCTTTGTGTGGCTTTGTGGATTTGCCAAGGCAAAGTGTTTGAAACTACTTTTAGTCACAGCAAGACTGCTGCAGGACACAAACACAAATTATGTTCTGCCTCTGTGAAAACAAATGCATTCCTCAGCTTTAGCATAAGTTTGTTTTGACCCTGGTTAAAGTAGATTGAAACAAGGCAAGCTCTTTCCTTAGCATCCAATGTGGGGAATGCTGGGGAGAAAGGCAGGTTTAAGCATAGAATTGGTAGGGGAAAAAGGTCTCCTTTTGCCTTAGCAGAAAAAAAGAAGTTACCTTCATTGCTTTCTGTCCTTTTCTCTGTCTCATCTTTACACTGTTAACCTGAACATCTTTTAATGTTACGTAGTTCATCGTTTTTCCTAAGATACTGACGTAGGGCTGGGAGGTATGACACAGGACTTTGGGCAAATCTTTGCTCTTCTGAAGCATCAGTGGTTATGCTAGGGCATCTCACATGGGACTAAATCCTTGCATTTAGTCCATAGCCTAAACAAATTATCTTGGCTCCTTGTGTGGTCAGAAAAGAGAGAGCTTGGCTCTTTTAGAAGATGTTGTGCATGCCTGTCTTAGGCATGTAGACAAGCCAGTCATCCCCTCAAAATATTTGTCTCTTCTACCATGGTAGAAGTTAGTTATGGTAAATCTTGTCCTTTGTGAATAAAATATGGAAATTATGGAGTTTTAATATAAAGAGTTAGATTTAATAGTGTTTCTGAGATTTATCACTTACAAATGAACTATGGGAAGTCCTGAGGATGAAGCTAGCTAAAACTCATGTGAAAGTTGCAACTAAAAATCTGAATTATAACTTTTATCCTAGAATTAGTTTGTAGAAATACAGAAAGGCTTTTATTTGTTTAATCAATCAGGGGAACTTTACTCCAAGTGTTACTGGAAGATACACATCACATATATCTTTTCATATTAAGCAATTCCTCTCAGTTTTACACTGGCTTGCTAACTGTCACCTGTCTAAAGTAGATTTGTGACAGTTGTGATGGTGTGGGGATACAAATGAAGCATTATTTGTGAGAGGTAATGTTACATTATCTTTTAATAGACCTGCCACTCTAGCAGGAAAAAACAGAAGAGCATTCAGCACACAACCAGCTCTTTTAGGTTCTGCAAGCTTCTCTGTTTTCTTCCATTATTTCAGTGCAGCTATTAAAAGATACTACTCCCCTTACAAGACTAGCCTCATTTATTACTGTCTTAAGGAATGCAAATCTATTAATAGCAGAAATGAGGTAAGGAGGTCAGGATTGTGAACAGAACACAAAATATAACCTTTAGAGTTGTCCCTGTCTCACTTCAATTAGACTCAAAATGATAAAAAGATTCCTTTGACATTCTAAAGCAGCACAGGAAATGCAGCAGTGCAGTGTAGTGTGATGCAATTTCCAGTGCGATTTGAATGCCAACAACACGATTCTAAGGTTTGGCCAAGTTACTCAGCACAAAGCTCCAAGAGGGAGAAAAGGACTATTTACGTCAGTCATATATCCTGACAGATTCACACAGGGTGCAGGGTGAACACACACATCCCGTACCAGAGGCAGACCCTACACTGTCTTATGGTGCAAGTGGGGCCTTGTGGAGTGCAAAGCATAATAAATTCCAAAACTGGAACTTTCCAAATTATACAAATAAGTATAACAAATTATACAAATATGTATAACTTCTTGCTTAATTTTTTTATCACCTTTCTTTGCCCTTTTAAATATTCAGGCATGATAAAGAATCCCCCTAGTTTTAGGGGATTCTGGTGTTTTGAAACAAAAAGAGAGTGGAAAAAAATATATTTCTTGGCTTTGAATTTAAAAGCTTAGGGACTTTTTAGAAGATAAATTTTATAGTAGATAAATGACCAGTTTTGGAGTTAGATCTGCCAATAAAGAATTTGCCCCTGAAGAGACCAAAGGCATTACTTGGTGAGGCTCATCCTACAACAGTGAAGAAAGCCTGTACAAAGCCATCTGCAGGATGTAAAAGTTAAAATGAGGTTTAATCAGTGTATAAGTGGCTTAATAACTGTCTGTTTGGGATCTAAAATGATTTCCTGCCCCATGGTTGTTCTGACATTGGTATTTTGGGTTTCGTGTTTAAATATATGCAATGATAATGTTATTCCTTTTTTACTGGAAAATCTTGAGTATAATGGCCACTACCTGCTGAACTCTGAATATTTATTGCGTTTGTATCTTCCCTGTACTTCTTTGCTTGCTTCCTTGCATGTGTGGGAATATGTATGCATAGTTTCTTTGTTGGATTTCTTTTCACAGACTACTTTATAACGGGTTATGGTCTGCCAGTGATCTCTGGACCACAGGGTGAAGAACATTTTGAACCATGAAGAGAGTTATCTGTGTGCTCTGGAAAGGCTGGAAAACATAATTTGTTTTGTTAAAATGAATTAATGACATTATTTGCTGTTGAAAAATCATAGTCAACTAATATTAGCATTTATTAATAAAGTGTCTAAGTGTGTAAGATAATTAACAGGTAAGATAGGACACAATCTGCTGGGAATGACTTGTCTGAGGATTTCTTTGAGGATTTTGTGCTATATTCTTCTGTTGACATACTAATGATGAGGCTAGGTAAGAGATCTTCCATTGCACAGACTGTAATGTCCAAACAAATAGGAATGAAAGATCTGCAGAGTCCCCTGGAACTCACTTTGGAGCTGCGACATAGCAGCCAGTGTGTGAGAGATGTTGGTGACTGCACAGGACCACTGTTTGCATCGGCCGTTTGGCTGTCCAGGACTCTGTGTACTTAAATGACTATTACAGTGAGAGAGTTAACCATAGTTTCTTATTATAAAGGCTCCCCTGGGAATACTGAATTAATTAATTATCAAGGCAACATTATGTTCCTAGCCATACAAAGCAAACTGTTGATTAATGTTTGTTTCCATTGTAGATCTCAATCTGAAGGACTTCTATAATGCATGATCGAACAATGTATGTTACTGATAAGGTATGTGATGTCGTCTTGATAAAAACTTTCAATAACTTTTCCTTAGCTACCAACTTTTTCCAAAAGTACAGATATTTGCTTTGTCAGCTTTGAATACACAGAAGTGTAGAGGCATGTCTTCACAAAGTAATTTTGTACATTAGGTATGAATTACTTAGTTTCTGTTTCACGATGTGCTAAATTTTTGTGATGACCATAAAATTAGAACAATCTGATACTACATGTGCTAAGATTTATGACATTCCAGCTTGCTTGAAAGGTAAATTTGGAAAAAATAACAGATGGTAAATTATATGATGCAACTTCCTTTGGAAAATAAATACAGAAGTCAAAAAGTTGAAATTTATTTTATTCAGAGCTCTGAAATACCTGACATCTGTTTTTAATTTTGGTGAATAAAATTATCTTAGACTGATTCAGTTAGTTGCTTAAAGAAGGGTTTATGTTTTAGAAAACTGTAACTTCTCAAAAAAGTGGATATGGATTATTTGAGGACTATTATGTCCTGAGACATTTAGTAGAATGTGTTCTCACACTTGAGAAATCTTGGATTAGAACATGACCAAATGTTTTATGATCTCATTCCCCATCTTTATATCCTAGTTCTTTCAGTTTATTATCATTTAAAGATTTTTTCTGTCAATTCCTACATTCACATGCTGCAGCTGAAACACTTTTCCGCACATAAGCAAACTTGGGCCTGATAGATAGGTTTGGTTAAGGCTGAGGTTCAGATTAAGTTTGTATATATTTAAAGGTTAATTGTTTAGATAACAGATCAATTGTAAAATTGGTTCAGTTCTGTGAAATGGAGAAATTCAGAGACTGCTTGAAAAGTATTAAAAGCTATAATAATTTCAACTTTAAATGGAAGGTATGAGTATGCCTTATGCACTTTATCTTTGAGGATGGTAGAAATATGCAGTTGAGAGGACAATTTATGGCATGTTGAAGAAAACATTACTTCCCTAAAATCTGTTGTAAAATAAAACATTGTTTATTATTTTTATCTGCCTATTTACATGGCTATTTATATTTATTTATATTGCTGTTTCCATAGAAGAGAACTTGTCACCATATCTCAATTCCAACCCTTAGAGAATAATCCCCACTTCGGAAAAAAACGGAGAAAAGTGATGTATCTTTAACATATAACTGTTTCAGGTGAGATCAGTGCTGAAAAGTCTTACAAATTCATTAAAAACAGTAATGTATAAAAATGTTTTAAGTGCAATAATGTGTAGTATTTTGAATAACAAAATAATGATGTAAGTTTTCTGGTCTTCTTATTACTTCCTTGCTTTCTCAAGAAGGGACATCTGATCTCATTGATTTTTCAAAGAATGTTTCCTTCCTGGTGAAGTCTCTGCTTGAGCACGTAGCTGTAGTGCTTCAGGATGTCAGGAAAAACTGTATCAGGGCATCAGAGTTTATATACAGCTGCTCTAAACAACCACTTCGGAAAAATCTCTCTAGCATACACGGGGAACAAGTATAGTGCAGACTTGCTGTGGCAGGAAGGGGTCAAACCACTGGGTAGTGACTGTGCTTATACAGCTTATCTTCTAAAAGTCAGTAAGTTTTGATCCGGGGATGGTGTGACTATTTGCATTATATGGAAATACACATATGTATAGCATAACCCTGGAAAACCTGCTACTTGTATCTGAATGTGTTAAACTAGCAGTTCAAGCAAGTTAAAAACAAGCTAAAAACAACTGGGATAACAGATTTTCATTGCATATATAAAAGTCTTTGTCAGATTTTTGTTTTTAATGCTTACCCGGTGACCTCAACGAGGTAATACAGAGTTGCGCATTGCTTAGGTAATGTTAATTTGCTGTCTCTGGGAGAAGTTAATAAATTAGACCAATGGCCAAACAATCCTAACACATAATCTGCTCATAGCCCCTAAAGAGCTATGTGAGCACTTGATCCAATGCACTTTCTTTCTAATCCATGGTCTTGTTTACCAAGGGTAAAGCTGAGCACAAAGTTTGAGTTTCTGCAGAATCAGGCCTTTATCATGCAACTAATATGTTTTTCATACACATATATTTACATTCAGGTATATACACACACATATCTAAGTTATTTTACATTTTATAGTGCTTGAAATGTATGATAACTGATATAAATATGGTGGCTACTAATACTTTTTATGTTATAAATACCCATTGGCACAAATAAGAACTTTATCTCTTACTGCAATTTCTTGGTAACAAATATATCACTTAAGACCTAGGAGTTTTCAACAAGGTTCTACTCCTGGAAGATAAGAACAAATGTATATCTCTGATCTACTGACAGTAGAAGATAACTCATCAGTGACACTGAAGCTATTGTTATCCACCATCTTCATCCAAGTCTGATGAGGAAAGATGTAAGAATCAGCGTCTTGGTGAGCTGGAAAAAAACTTTAGCAATTAAAGTGAGGCAATTATAGTAAAATACAAAGTAAAGTGATGGATTCTCTACATCTTGGTATATTTAATCAAGTCTGGATGCCTTCTGGAAAATATTTGGACAAACACTAGTGTAGTCGGCAATATAGAGGTACTATGGGGAACTATATGATGTTTATTACAGGGACCATATTAAATGATCTTTGACTCCTGCAGTCATGAACATTATATACATCAGGTCCTAGAATAAGTTAAAATTCATCTGGCTATTTTTATCCATATTGCTACATGTAAAATGCTTGTGACTTCATGATTCAAGGCCACAGAATTATAAATGCACTGAAAGCCTTTGAAACCCCACCATCTCTTCAGTGAAGAGTTCTGTGGCAGACTCGGGTGCCTGCCACGATGCCATGTCACAACACAGCAAGGGTAGGTAGGGACTGGGCACAGTGTGCCCGTTCATTAACACTGCATGAAAGTGTACATCTGGGCTCACCTCCAGGGTAGAACAGGACACAGCATGCCTTGGAGCTCACTAAAATAACATGGTTGGGAGAAGAGCTTAAGTTCAGGGATGGGTGTGAGCTGGAACTCATGCCCCAGATATAGTGCAGATCTGCTTTATGCACTTGAAGATTCTGTAGGTTCCAGAGAACCTGGAGTGGTGAACCATCAGTGATAAAATCTTACCGCTCAGGATTTACAAACCACTGGTGGGCCTTACATTTTCAGAGTAGCCATTTGTGTTTATGGTGTGTTTGTCTTAAAGCATTACATATCTGACTCTTTGTAGCCTGATGGGCAGCAATCCCATGCAGTTTCATGGAAGCTGTACAATTGCTTGCCGTCTCTAGTTTCCTTCACAGACTACAGAGAGTAAAAGCTGGGTTTGACAGTGACACTGGTAAGTCATGAGGTCCATCTCCTTGCTTCAGCTTGAAAATGGCATCAACTGTAGCAATGACAGCCATTAAAAACCGTAGCTGGAGAATTACTGGCTGCAAGTAGGATGAAAAAGTTGTAAAACATCCAAGCAGCTGCATATGCAGCAACAAATTTTATCACAGCTCTGGGTTTGTTTGCTCAGTTGCTCCTAGAAATCCATTAGCATCTGTAAAAATGCACAGTAGTACAGCAGATAATATTGGAGTACAGGGCACCTTGTTTTCATTCACAGCTGAATGTTCCCATGTATCATCATCAAAAACTCATGGGCATAATAGGAATAGCAGGAGTCAGAGCTTATCATAGCACAGAACCATGGTCTTGTGGTCATGACTAATAAACAACCTGTATCAGACATGTGAGTCATATCCTCCCCATTCAGCTCTGCAAGATAAGTGATTGTTTGCATCATAGCAGCTACCATATAGCTAGCACAAGATAAAAGAAGGTACAAATTGGTCATCTTAACTGCCACCAGAATAACAGGGTTTTTTATGTGCTGAAGGTGTCAGCAGAGCTGTGTTTAGGTGAAAAGTAATAGATTGTGACATAGAAGGCAAGACTGCATATAATTACTTTATTTAAAACTTATGAAATGTGAAAGGTAGCATCAAAGTTGTTAATTTGCTACAAACAGCAAATGTTCTCAGTCGGCCTTCAGCAAAACTTTCATATGCTTAATGACAACTACTAGGCTACTGGGCTGGTTCTAGCAAAAGCTGTGTCTTGTTCTTTTGTGTATGATTTGTGCAGATCCAGGAGTTTTTCTAGAGAAGTTCTTTTTCATGGTGTCGTGGGTGGTTTGGTGGCCATTGGCCTTCATGGCATTGCCAATGAGATAAAAGTTGTTCAGGCAGACTTCATCTAGCTCTTTGTATCCCATTTTTGGCTTTTGTTTCTTAAATTTTTATCTATTTTCTGGTTTGTTTTTCTTGCCACTGGCTGGGGAACCTGAACTCTTCCACTGACAGCTATGTTGGCTGTAGGTTGTTGGCTGCACCTGCCTGAGATGCTTACATAGTGGGGCTGGGAACTCAACGTTGTGTGAGTGTCTCCTCAGTGCTTTAAAGGGAATTTCCTCTAACAGGAAAACCAGATATTTACCCCAACTTTATGCTCTCCAGCAGAGAGTCCTTGGAGAGGGAGTGAAAATCTGCAAGACTAAACCAGTATTTGATTTGCTTTCATTTTCTACATGAGCGTAGATTTTTTCAAAACAGCCAAAGATCAGCCACATAATAGTCAATGGTGTAGGTTCTTAGGGCATCCTCTGAATTATTCCATGTTCTATAAACAGTATCCAGTCTCCTTCCACAGCAACGTGCTTTTGCCCAGAGAAATTGTATAATATTATAGAAACAGTTCCACGAGCTTACTAGAAGTGGCAAATTTTTGATGGCTTTAATAGTATGCTCACGAATTATATGTCTATACAGTTGCTTTGCTCAGTGGCTTTACTTGGCTGCGGCTTGCAGAAGTAAAGATTGTTGAACACTATGCCAAGTACATGTGAATGAATCACTCCCTCTAAGGGAGCTATCTCTGTATTTATATGCAAGAATTGAACCAACTTTCCCATAATACCTCAATAATAACAAATGCTATTTTGCTGCGTATTCTCCAACTTCAAATTGCTAAAGATGTTATCTGCAGGTTTGTGTATAACTTTTGCCTTCAGGAAAATTTCACCATCTTTTTTCTGTTACATAGCTGAGAACCATGGAAAAAAATGAAGAATACATTTTGTATCCATTCACTGCTACTCAGCTATTAATTTTTGTAACATGCCACCTTAATTCATAAGGGTTGGGTTCATTGCACTAGCAAGACTTGTTATAAATGTGCTTTACTAAGTATTTATTATCTCTTTTATGGATTTCATATGCATAGATATGTATGCACTATGCCGATTTATAAATTATGACGAAAGTATAGATGTCATGATATTTGTTCAGATACTTGGAAATCCAAGGAAAATCACATATTCCTAGTAATACTACTTAATCTGTTTCTATGCCTTACAATAGATTGTTTTATAGTTGGTGTTCCACATTGTGAAAACAGTTTATATTACTTAGGCAGCTATTGCAGGAGTCAACTAAACATGGATAAAACAATGACTGTCCTATCAAACTCCTAAACAGAAGACGAATATAGCCTGGTTAAGCAGCATTTTGGTAGGAGACAATATTAGTGTTGGCCTCTGGTCTTTAATTTATTTATTCTTGTTTTACCAAAAGGCTACACATCAGAGAGGTTCCCTCCATGTGCCATCTGTTTCCTTGCAATTGGGAATGGTAGAATAATTTTCTGAAGAATTGCTGACAAGATGTGGCAAGGGAACAGTAATCTACAAGGATGAGTTTTCTCATTAAAGTCGCTCAGCTCATCTGTGATACAGCAAGCTCTTGATTTACACTGGTCACCTCTGGAGCAGGCAGGACAGTGACTGGTAAGTTACATTTTTTATTGCACAGGCTAATGGTGAGGTTCTTGACAGTAACTGGGATTGCTGTCAGATCAGTTTTCATGGCACAGACACACTTATCTAAGCGAGACTATTCTAGTTAGACAGTTTATCATGATAACAGATGTGACCATAGATGCCTTTTGACCTTAGTTACTTCACGTTGTCTTAATGTTGACTGGCTGTTGTCATATCATTCCTTAGGCTTTTGTGAGGAAGGGCAGGTGGACTGCACAAGGCTCCTCGTGAATTAGGGCAGATGTCTGTTTTTTGCCTTGTGGTAGAGATGTTAAATTTTTTTTCCATGTGTGCCTCCTGGTCTTCTCATGAGCAGAACCTTTGTGCAGATCATTGCCACTGCTCTTGCTGAGTAGCCAGTTTATGGCGTATTGCCACAGCTGGACCTGTCAGCCAGCTGACAATAGTTGCAAGCAGACACAGGAAATTGCTTTAGGAAAATTTAAAAATTAAATATCTGCCATAGAAGCTTGGGTGGGTTGGAGAGGGCAAGGAATAATATGATAGAAAGGAGAGACAGAATCACAGACATGGTGTTTGGAAGGGATCCCGCAGGTCATCTAGTCCAGCCTAGTGCTTAAAACAGTACTATGTACCTTGGAGAGCTGAAAGTACAGGGAAGCATCTGAAGGTAGGAAGTATACTTGGACTAAAACAAAAAAAGGAGATGTTCCCTTCCAGTTGAGGAAGCATGTCTTTCCACAGTAAAATGAAAGCTAGTTTTAAGTTATGATCAACTCTTCCCCATGCCTCTATTTCCATATATCAGTATTTCACAATAAATACCAGCTGTCTTTTCAAGAGGGTCCTCAAAGTACCTGAAAGTATAGAGTAAGTTAAACCTCTATATAACATGAAAAAAGAAGAATCCTATATAATGTGAAAAAAAGAAGAATCCATGGTTATTGTATAAATCATTGGCTGGAATAAAGCAGTTATTTCTCCTTCTCCGATAAACAGCAGCTGCTTTGCTCATTTTTTATTCTTAGTGTATAAGGAGCCTTGGGACAGTGATCTTTTCCTACCTTGCACAAACCGAGTAAATAAGTGTAAAAGCTAGTCAGCTTTCCAGCATAATCATGTTTAGTCTTGAGCTGCCAGTATTGCAAGATGAATTTCAGATCTGGAGGCCTGTGTTCCTTCTGGCTTATCCATTGTTAACAGGAGAAAAACAAATGAAAAATCTAAGGTTGGAATTTCAACCCAAGCCCCGAACAGACTAAAAGATGTGCTTAATTTCTTGTAGAAATGTTTAAATGAGCTCAGCACATGATTACAGACCAATTTATGTGGTTGGAGGAGCACTTCCTTGATTATCCATGGTAGGGATGCTATACAATTTTAACAGGAGTGACAGTCTGCTCTTTGTCTTATCTGGCAGAAAGGAAAAATAAATAATTTTTCCTAACGTCTCACTCCAAACTTTGCTTTCAACAGTGGTAATTCTACCTCTTCATTCTCCCAGATGCTTCAAGGAAAATGTGAAAATGCAGCTGGAGACTATGGACAAGGCAGAATATCTAATTGAAGTAGCTGTTTGGTAGACAAAAGGGTACAAGCCCTCAGGCAGTGAGAGTGCCAGCTCTGTCATGAAGTGGTGGATGTACTGACCCACGTTAAGGTGTTCTGCTTTGGTTTGGTTGCAAACCCTCTAGTTGGGATCCCCTCGAAATAGGAGCCTAGAGGAACAGCATGATTGGCTTGAAAGATTATTTTGTTGTGATTGCTAAACCAGCTGCACTCTTCCACCAGCTCACCATGTCAGATTCACGTAAGCATGCTCCAGTGCATAAGCACACTTGTAAGATGCTAAATTCATCCAACCGTCTCTTCACTCCTCAAGGGCTGAGATAAAGAGGAGTGTGAGTGGCAGATACTGGAGGAAGAGACTCGCAGATCACATAAAGCCAGATTTACTGTGGAGTTCCAAGTCACTTAGTCAGAACCACTTAATACTGCCTTAATAATTCAGTAAGACCAAGGATATTTTGAGCTATGTGAATAGAAATGGAAGATTCTAAAGTAGTCACCTCAGTATTCATCTCACAAATATGAAACATTAGAGCAAAATTTCATTCTATCATCCCAAGTAATGCCTAATGAAGCAACTTAAGAGGATGTTCCCAGAGAAAGTTCTATGGTCCAACTATCTCTGGCATGGTCTTTTGAAGATGGTTGCTGCTGCCTGACTGTTTTTTGTTGGTTCTTCCTCCAAGCAGACAATCTGCACATATGTGTGACCTTAGTGTGGAATTTATGCTAGCAGTTTTCTAGAATATGAGCTACTTGAATTGAGATTCATAACTGTCCTACAAGATAATAATACAAAATGTCTGAGTCAGCCCAACAACTTCACTGGCTAATGCCATGTAAACACGAAAATCCATTTCTGTTGACTGCAGCATTGCCAAGGTTCAGCACACAGACACTTGAACACGCTGGTAACATACAGCTTTGAAAGACTGGTAATTTTTTGACCAAAAAGAATATAAGACATTTAAGATGTTGTATATGAAGATGAAAGATGCATGGTTCAAACTGAAAGCCATGGGGTGACTCTGGAATGGAGGTAATGTGTCTGAAGAGTGGATTAGTAACAAATGATTTTTGCCAACTGTTTGACTTTGTTTCAGAAGTGAAAGACATAACTACCTATTTGCAAATACACAATTCTAACTTGTCCATAAATGCAGAAGCTGTCTATGTAAATTACATGTGGATTGTTCAAAACCAAATTCTCTGTGTGACTTTGTTCACTTGCATTTCCAGTCCTCAGTATTTCCAGTGAGTCTGCTAAGGAAACGTGTGTCCTGAAGGAATATACTTCCTATGTTTAAACTCATAATTGTGAAGTAAAAACAGATTAAAAATGCTCTACACTTCTGAAATTTAACCATCTTCAGATTTCTTTCATCACGGACTCAGTATGAAAATTTACTACCTCTTATGTGATCACAGCTATGTGTATATTTGCAAGTTACATGAGGTCTCAGCAGCCTTGATATCATCATGCAGGTGAAAGTTCAAGAATAAAACAGTGGTCACTGACAGTGTATTTATCATCATGGATGCTTTTGCTATTTCTTACTTGTCTTGCATATGCAATGAAAAGGCTGAGAAGAGCAACTGGTGATTTCTGTTCATCTCTGTACCTGGGCCCCTCGTCATGACAGGATCCTTATTTACACAGAAAGAGGGAAATTTACTGCTGTTACAAATGTGCTAATTAAATCAGGCTGAAGCTTTCATTCAAAAAATATTTGCATGTGTTTGGATGATTTTCTTGATGTATTTTTGCCATCTGCGTTGGTGGATGCGTGCACACAAATACACGCAAATCTTAAATGCACTTGGGGAAAGCCTCCAAAATGGAAAGCTTACAGTTTTTGAAACTAGATGGAAGTCTCGTATTTGACAGCGAATATTTAGATATATACCAAAAAGGAACACATTCACATTGTCTTTCATCTTAATAAACATGGTCCTTTTTATCCTATGTTTTGTGATGACTGTCAAATGATAAGGGAATCAAGACAAATGTCTGCATTCTGAGAACATCCTGAACAACCGATGCAAGAAAAAGCAGTTTTGAAAAGGAATTTGCAACTGAAAGGTCACATGGCAGTATGGCAACTTCTTTAATGTACCAAGAATAAGATAATGTAACATACTTCTCAATGATTCTGAAAAAAGGCCTAGTGTTCCTCTGTACCTGGTGTTATGACATTGTATTCGGGGGCCTTTTAAAACACACAAAGACCTAGCATTATTTAAGCAAAACTGCCCCATCCTGACGTTCACCACTAAGATGACTTAGAGAGTTACATCAGAAATTGACATTGACTAGAACAAGCATTTAATGCTTGTGCCGAAGGCTCTACCTCATACCAAATGTGTACATTGACAAATATATTATGGTATTAGCATACTAGCATGCATCAGCAGATATAGGAGTTTGGGCTTTGACAGCCATTGGAGAGAGGCATTCTAGCTATTCATTGTCTCCACAGCAGAAGGATTCTGAATGTTACCTTTGGCACTTGCTAAGGCATTGACTGGCTCCCACTTTCATACCCCATGCAAGATAGAAGGCATTTTTCCTATGCTGCAGCTTCACATAGACTTTCCCAGTCCTTCAGTTAACAGTAAGGAGGCTTAAAGGGAGTCACAGTTTGCTTTTGCCTGAAAATGCCTGTAAGAGATTTATAATGCCTTTCTCACTTGTTGGGAAGCAGGGCGATAAGCAGGATCAAAACCTTGGACCTCAGGAGGGCTGACTTTGCCCTCTTCAAGGAGCTACTGGGAGGAATCCCGTGAGCCAGGGCTCTCGAAGGCAGGGGGTTCCATGAGTGCTGGTCCCTCTTTAAACGACACTTCCTCCATGCTCAAGAGCAATGCATCCCCCTGAGAAAGAAATCGAGCACAGGAGGCAGGAGACCTGCATGGTTAAACAAGGAGCTTCTAGCAGAGATCAGGCAGAAGAGAAAGGTCCATGGAATGCGGA
>Ga0065711_1044391_pt1 | contig 14131 bp, 9 predicted proteins | sample Hoacrofraction12_FD_59098 | JGI IMG/M metagenome (GOLD analysis project Ga0065711, IMG submission 59098) | Hoatzin crop microbial communities from Cojedes, Venezuela - Epithelial fraction 12 v2 (version 2) | ecosystem: Host-associated > Birds > Digestive system > Esophagus > Crop | place...
AGCTCCTCATCTTTCTTGAACTGGGGAGCCCAGAACTGGACAGAGTACTCCAGACGGGGCCTCACTAGGGCAGTGTAGAGGGGAAGGAGAACCTCCCTCGACCTGCTGGCCACACTCCTCCTAATGCATCCCAGGATGCCATTGGCCTTTTTGGCAGCCACGGCACACTGCTGGCTCACAGTCTTGTTACCTCTCAGGTTCGCCTAAACTTGCCCTAATCTGCTGTCCAGGGTCAGAAGACCCCTTAGGAGGGTTCTAGGTCTGGATTAAAGCACCATTTCATTGTGCGTCCGCTTGCGGGTGGTACCGACCATCAGAACTGGGGCTGAAGGAGAGCGGGTGGGTCGGGGAACGGGAGGTGCGCGGCCGCGGCACGCGTGCAGGCAAGCCGAGGGAGAGGTGCAGCCCCGAGACACCGGGCAAATCAAGCTTCTGCCACCGCGCAGAGTGTCCTGCTTTCGCAAGCCGCTGAGCTCAGGGCATGAGGTCTCCTTCCAGCCACAGGGAGGATGAATGTTTTGTCGCGTTAGGAGCCATCTGTGCTCCAGAACAGAGGGAGCTGGGGCTTGGGCGGTGAGCGAGCCCTGTGGTTTGCGGGCAGGGGAGCGCTGGTGAACAGGCCGGGCTGCACACTGAAAGGTGCAAGAGACTCCAAAACCAGCATTGCCTTGGTGATGTTTTCCACTTTTGCGTTCTTCCTGGCTCTCTTCACGGAGGTGGGAAGGTGGCTCTCAGTCAGCCCGAGCCCTGGGTTACAACAGCACTAATAAGGACCAAGAGGCTATCCAAGCTCAAGGACGTGCTATGCCCTGTAGTCAGAAGGCTGCCCTCGGCAAAATCCTGCACTAAAACTTCCCGCGTCCTTACAACATAATCTCAAATCCCCCTCCTTGTGTTCCATCCAGGGGTCAGCTAGCATATTCAGGGAGCCAGGCTGAGGAGGCCCAGGCTGACCTGTCTGATGCACCCTGTCCCAAAACGTTTCTTCACGTTCTGCCCGAGGGTACAAGAAGTAATGTGTCTGGCACCGTCTGTAGGCAGTAGCCTCAAGTGGGGACATTGCATAAACTCTTGTGGACAGATCTAGTACACAGATGGATACGCTGTGCTGTTCAGGGAACCACATTCAGACCAGTTTATGATCTCGCAGGTAGCGTAAGTGTACATGGCCCAGCCTAAGCAGGCATCAGACTTGATGCAGTCTTGCAGCAGAGCATACAGAACTGCTGAGCAGCTCTGCAGAAGCCACCTTGGGTCTGGTGAGGCCAGCAGTGAACTACAGGAATTAATTCCCAGCTGGTGCCAGGCGAAGTCTCATGGAGACATTAAAATGATTCCTCGATCACACTCCCTTCTCTTACACATTGCTGGAATTACTGAGCACCCTGAGTCATAGATAACAGAGAACAGGCTGCATGCTTTCAAAGTATCGGCACATAAATGAAGCAACACAATTACATTCTGGTCTATTCATGCTGCATAAAATCAGAGGTTTGAGAACTGTAGTCACAGACTGGTACAGGATCGTGTTTCACACAAAAATCAAATTAGGGGAGAGCGTTGTGCTAGGGTCACTTTTCCAGGGGTAGAGTTTTTTAGTTGCTATGGGTTTTGCAAGTCATCCTCCACCACCAGTCTTTCTAGTGCTTAAAGCTACCTTTAAATGGTACTGTTTTCTGCTGTAATAGCAGTATAAATTGTTAAACAGTAGGTATGTTTCTCCTGAAGCGTAGTTATACTTTTGCAATGAGTTGAATCTGTCTGTGCCCCAACATCAGTGGAACCATCTTCAGAGTAAAAAAATCTGACTACAATTATTTAATCTACTGTTCTTTGTTTAGCCTTTTTTTAATATATATAATTGATAGTTTTTAGTCAGCAAAAATTATTAGATACATGTTAGCATAACATGTTTATGTTTAGAAAAAGAGTATTTAATTTTCTTTGGAAGTACTTGCTAGACCTGAAAAATGTTTAGAAAAAAATATTTAATTTTCATTGAAAATACTTGCTAGACCTGAAAAATTCAGGACATAAGCTGTTCACTAATGTTATGGGTTTACATGGCAAGGTTTTGGTAGCAGGGGGCCAATAGGGGTGGCTTCTGTCAGAAGCTGCGAGAAGCTTCCCCCATGTCTGATAAAACCAGTGCTAGCTGGCTCTCAGATGGACCTGCCGCCACCCAAGGCCAAGCTAGTCAGCGACGGTGGTAGTACCTCTGTGATAAAGTATTTAAGAAGGAGAAGAAAAAAAAAAACCTGCAGTGAAACAGCAGTGAAGAGAGAGGAGTGAGAAGATCTGAAAGAAACAACTCTGCAGACACCAAGGTCAGTGAAGAGTGAGGGTGGAGGAGGTGCTCCAGACATTGGAGCAGAGACTCTTCCCTTGCAGCTCATGATGAAGACCATGGTGAGGCAGGTTGTCCCCTTGCAGTCTGTGGAGGTCCACAGTGGAGCAGATATCCACCTGTAGCCTATGGAAGGAGGACCCCACGCCAGAGCAGGTGGATGCCTGAAGGAGGCTGTGACCCCGTGGGGAGCCCCGTGCTGGAGCAGGCTCCTGGCAGGACCTGTGGACCTGTGGAGAGAGAAGCCCACGCCAGAGCAGGTTTGCTGGCAGGGCTTGTGACCCCATGGGGACCCACTCTGGAGCAGTCTGTTCCTGAAGGACTGCACCCCATGGGAAGGACCCACACTGGGGCAGTTTGTGAAGAGCTGCAGCCTGTGGGAAGGACGCACATTGGAGAAGTTTGTGGAGAACTGTCTCCCATGAGAGTGACCTCACGCTGGAGCAGGGGAAGAGCGTGAGGAGTCCTTCCCCTGAGGATGAAGGTGCAGCAGAGACAACGTGTGATGAGCTGACCGTAACCCCCATTTCCCGTCTCCCTGCGCCACTCAGGGGGGAGAGGAGGTAGAGAAATTTGGGAGTGAAGTCAAGCCCAGAAAGAAGAGAAGGGGGAAGGTGTTTTAAGATTTGGTTTTACTTCTCATTATCCTACTCTGATTTGATTGGTAATAAATTAAATTAATTTTCTCCAAGTCAAGTCTGTTTTGCCCATAATGGTAACTGCTGAGTGATTTCTCCCTGTCCATCTCTTTCTCCCTGTCCTTATCTTGACCCACAAATCTTATGTTTTCTCTCCCCTATCCTGCTGAGGAGGAGAGTGATAGAGCAGCTTTGGTGGGTGTCTGGCATTTATCCAGGCCAAACCAAAACAGCTAATTACCAAGACTTATGAAGAAGCAGCTTCTGTCCAGGAAAGTCTTACTCACAATGGAATATTTTGCAGCTGCCCCATAAGAATCTGATGATACCCAGAGCTAGATGCTGCAGTGACACTGACAGTGGATGGAGAGGGAATATCCACCATCCTTTTTTGTTATATATGAAAAAAGACACACTGCATAAACAAAAGTAGAAGAAAACAACAGGCCACAATGACTATTCAGTGCATGGAGGCAGGATATTCATTTCTCAAGTCAAGAGCAGCACCAAAAGGAGAATTTTGTTTGTGCCTAGACTGTTAGTATGGGAATTAGACTGAACATGAAAACCAAGAAAATATTCAGTGCTATGATTATCACACTCACATCACGGTAACTTGTTAACGTATTAGAAAGGTTCCCTTGATACTCAGTATGGGTTTTTTTCCTCTTTTTATTCCAATATTTTCCAGTTCTACACCTGTATTATTTCAAAAGTCCAAAAATATAGGAAAAAGTAAGTCTTAGGCTCTTTTTATTTTCAACTGTGTATGTCAGAGATAGCTTTAGAACAAGCTAACATTACTGTGGTTCAGGTGTATGTAACTGGTACAGTTCAGTAGTACATAAACAACTCAAACAAATGCACCATAGAACTTAAATTACCCAAAATAAACAATATTAAACTATGTAGGGCAGTAGGTAAAAAGAATTACCTTTAGATCTTGCACACTAATAGAAAAATACCTAATTATGATTGAAATTATGAAGTTCTACTACAGATTATGGAGATATATTACAAAGAAAAATAAACTTGAGAGTTGCTGTCACATTTTGGTTTTGTTCCAGTGATGTACAGTCACATGAAATCTTACATCAGCTTTTCATGAAATTAACATCTGGTTACTTTAACTGCAATATTTCATGAGTTTATAATGTTTTTTGGTGTTGTTTTTTTAAGTTTTGAAAAACTTGCATGTAAAAACATTTAAAGTAAAATAATGTTGCAGGTTGTTTACAGATTCCTTATGGATTATAGAAGTAAAAGCAGTCAGGAAGCTGCAGTGTTTTTAACATTGGTAAACAAATACTGGATTAAAGTGCAACAGTCCTTCTGACAGCACACCTGCTCTGTGCTGAAAGCAATCTTTTCCTCTATGCAGAGAAGTGAAGAAAAATTTCAGTGTCAGGCATGTTTCTCTCGGAAGTCAGTGATGGCCTTCCACAGCGTGCATAGCATTCCTCCTCTGTAAAGAAAAACCATAAAAATGCTCAGGTACAAAGATACTGACTAGCCTGAAAGCATTCTAATTTAGGTGCCTTCTGATTCTCTTGCTCTGGTTTTGACCAATGAAATTCAGTGGGAAGGCTGATCAAAGGTGAAATTCAACACGTGATACTCAAATAGAGAACAGAGTCCTTTTCTGATCACAGTACAGGGGAATCTTTCCACTTTTCAGAAGTCTGCTTTCTGGAATTCAGACTTCTTGTCCAAAGGACCTGCATAACCCACAGCAGACTTCCAACATCACGAGAGTGTCAATTTTGAAAAAATCTTAACCACCTGCCCTTTTTGTTTGTTTGGTTTATTTAGTTATTTATTTTTAAACTGACTGGGCAGACAGAGTGTTTGATAACTTCTATTGTTTCTACCTGAACTTGGTTCTGCAGTGACCCACGCACCTGGCATGATTAGGTGAAATCTAGTGTTACAACCTAAGAGTAGTATTTCTGAAGTTTGATTATCTTAAACTACAGAAAGTTCTGCTATCTCTACCTTTTAAAATAAAAGCAAGGCTTTAATGGGATATCCAGTGTCTCCAGGTGTAAGGTAAAAGCTTTATTTTAAAATTTTCCCTCTACTTTCCTTTAATAGAAAAGCTGATTTTAAAATTTAAACAGTATCAGGTGTTTATCAGGAATGCATCAGTATACAAAGACACACGGGAAAGTGTTACTGATTTTAAATTAATGCTGCACAATCCAATAAATAGAGGCTTAGTATCAGTTATTTTCTCTTGTAACACACTCCTGCTCAGCACAGTTCATTTAACTGTGAAGCCTTACCTCAGTCTCAAACATTTCAGATCATCTCGTGTAACATAGCAGAGAACATCCATTAATGTATAGTCTTCAGCCAAGAACTAAAAAAAGAAGTTTAAATGAACATTTTGTTAGAAATATAACTTTCTAAGTTTTATATACCCTCTGCCCTTAAAAGTAGAAGTTTATGTTTAGAAGAAACATAAAATTGGTCCAAAATGTGGTACATGTAACAGATTAATCCACACTGTTTTTAGAAATACAGTGAAACTACTCAATTGGCATACCAGGCACAACTTCAGAGGTGTAATGCTTTTACAGCTACTCAAAACTTTCCTCAGCTGGCATTTCTATTGTTATCACTGATATCTCAGAGTCACAGACTTCAATGAACACAAATTAGAGTGTAATTAATTCCCCATTTCACCATGAGGAAATTAAAAACAACAGTTAAGACCTACCTTTTCAAAAGTGTCATCTAAAGTTGATGTACTTGAATTCTGAGGAACCTTTGATCTAATCTGTAGGAGTGATAACTACATGCAGGTTTTCTTAAATAAGATGGAATGCTGAGATTTCATCTCTCAAATTATATAATTTGCTGCAGAGCAGACTGATCTACTTCAGGAGATTTCACTTGAACACAGTTAGTTAAGGGTGAACACATACCCTGTATCCAGGGTATAATCAGCCGGAACTGCTGCAATGTGTAAAGACCCTGAAAAATTATGAACCAAAGCAATACCGTCTATTTACCAGGACATTTTATTCCCTTATTTCTAAGCAGATACAGGAATTATTAATAATACTGCATTTTTATGAAGGCCTTTACATTCATGGTTTTTTCTATCCTCTGAAAAGAAATTAATCTCTCAAAATGTGCTAAAATAATTGAAAAGGTTTGGTATCTTCTTGCATCGAGTCACAAAACAGTACTGCAATTGTGTCAAGAGAGTGAACAGAATCACGGCTACCTTGTTTATCGTGGCCTCATCAGCTCCCTGAACACTCAGCCAGTTTATGAGATCAGGGTCTTCGGTTCCTGTGCCAGTGGAACGATGATGGCAGACAGACAATCCAGGAATATCTAGAACGAGCGTTTTTGAGAAAAGCATTTGTGTTGCCAAAGCAACCTCTTGTCATTTTTGACTGCTGAAGCACTTCAGTGAGCTTCCCCTTCAAGCTCAGAATATCAGTATTCCCATAAAGATAAATGTCAATTCCCAAAGCACGCACTTAATTACAGTCTACAGACAGTCCTACACCAATTACTCTACTCGGTTAGGGGTACAGTTAAAGTACTGCGAGCACTGACACAGATACATTTTCTGTCCTCTTCAGAAAATGACTCTACTAGTACTAGGCACATCAATTTCACTGTAACTGTTTCTACACTAAGGCTGTTGCATCAATTTAACTAAACTGTTCAGCCTAACTCCTACAACTGGTGCGTAGGCAATGCCTTAGACTGAGGATCATCTGCTTTTGGAAAGCAACACTTCTTTGAAGCACGGTACACTGAAACAAACGGCATTAGCACTTCCACCTTCTTCAGGGCAGATACGTACCAAACTCAGCTTCCCTCAGTAACCTTTAAGTTGTATTTACATCTCGCCCATTAAATCCTCTAGACATTTCAGTGTAACAATTGGAACAGTCTAATTCAAAGAACACATACCTAAACATACTAGATTATCCTCTTTAGAAAAAGTATTTATTCTTTAGGATATAAGCCTTGTACTCTTCTGTATAACCACAATCAAAAATATTTAAATCATACCATTCCTTGTACGGTGATTAACAAATGCAGTAATTTGTTTCCACAATGTACATTTTTACTTCAAAGCAAACCCTACCAGAAACGGCATAATGAAGTATCTTTGCTGAGACCAGCTCAATAAAAGGAACGAGAGTTTAGCTGCCACTGTCTTCATCTATAGACAGTATGAAACTTTTCTTTGAAAATTCTTCTCACCTATTGGCTGTGACCTAAGCTGTAGATTTCTGATCTCTTGATCTTTTTCTTCTATAGCTTGATGTAAGAGGACCTGAAATTCTCTCTCCTTTTGAACCAACTCCTCCAATAACCTGTGAAGTAACAGGAAGGAAGCACACATTTTGTTAAGTAGTTTCAAATTTTCAGGAAAGCACAGATCTTCCTACACTTAAACTGGAAACCTTCTTGACAGAGACAAGGACAGACTTCTTCAATTTTCATAGGAATATCCTCTCACTATAGATTTATTATGACCTGTATCAAGACATAAACATTCACTGGTTCCTGAAGCTATAGATCTATAGATCTTAAAAAAAAAAAAAAAAGCCCCAAACACACCAGCCTCCATATATACATCCACCCACTAAACAGGTGGTGTGGTACAAAATCTCAGTTAAATTCCTACAGCCAGCATTCTGTTTGAAATAAAACTGTGTAACCAAGAACAATTATCAAAGTGTTTCATAAACCAAGGGCTAAACTTTGTGACATAATCCTTTGTAAGGAAAAACGCCGGTTCACATCTTTCCCACAGAAATTTTCAAAGGTATGGCAAGTGTGGAGTTGTGATGAAAATGTGGTGAAAAGTTATGGTTGCATTTCTTAAGTGGGGAAAATATACTGTCATACACACAAGGGCTGTCCCTTCCTCACATGCTAGGCACTTTGTGCCTACTCTCCTGTGCTATATGAAGAGTGGGAAAAGAGGAGGCAAAATACCCTGTGTCCTCTCCTAAGCAATTACTTTTGAGAACATCAAGCAGAAACAAATTGGAACCCATGTTTTACTTCCTTGATAGCACAAACCCAGAAAGAAACCCAGAGAGATGCAGCGGTCAGCACCTTTCAAACCGATCAAAGGAAAATAATCAGAATACAATGAAAAAAATCAGTATGTGACACTGCTGCAATTCATTATTTTAGAACAGCGTTTTAATAAAAAGGAGGACTTGTGAACAGTATGTATTCGGGAACTTGGTCAGAGAAATTGGACATGGAGAACATGCTCAAACCTATCACTGACTTCTGAGTCTTAGGAAGTTCTGCCCTGAAAGAATTGCAGCATCTTCATCCCTTCCTTGAAGCCTTTGTCAGCCTGAGAACTATGCAATAACTGTTCCATTTTCATATTATTTTATTACTTTTTAAAAAATTTTATTTATTTATACCAGTTGAGCATTGCAACTTTTTTCTGAGACACTGAAAGAAAGGGACATTCTGGAATTCAGCTAGAGAATGTGCCGTAACAGCACCTTACCTGTCGCTGGACAGAAGTAAACTGCATCTCATATGACTGCTTTGTAAAAGCATCTAGCCATAGTTTCAGCTTGCATGCAGGCCTACCATCAGCATAGTTGCATTTGAGACCTTCCACACCTGAGCTAACAATTCTTAGCAAGTCCACCCTGCATGTGAAAGAAACTGTTTTGTACCTCTGTGCACACCCACAGCTTGGCTAATCTCAGTGCAGACTGACATTCTGTCCAGACAGGTGTGCAGTCACCTTTCAGTTAATTTATTCGTCCTCTATCCATTCTGGTCAAAAAAGGCCTTCAGGGCCAATAAAATAATCCACTATTTTCTCTTGATAACTGCTTGCTGCTTATGCCAATAAGGCTTTAATTAACACTTGAACAACTGTCACTATTATTTACCTCGAAATTTCTGCACGAATGACAGGATGTGATTATTTAGCCAAAGGCTTTACATTTGAGAAATTTACAAAAGCAATGTGCTGGAAAACAATACCTCTACAAACTGATCACTTCTGATGCTACTCCCCATCACAAACTTGGGAATTGAGCCAATCTAAATTATTTATGTATTTATTTATTTAAGTGTATCAATAAGGCAATCAAAATATTTCTCAGTGGTCGTCACAGGCAAAAAAATGAACTGTAACATAAGAACTCAAAAATACTCATACTTTATTAAAAACAGTAATTAATTAATATAATTATGGCAAAATTCTTGGACACATTTAAAAGTAAAGAGCAATTTAACATTTTAATTTAAATTGGAACAATTAACTACAAAAAATGTTCCAGCAGCATAACACCTGTCGAATTGAAGACATGTTCTCTTTCTGTCAAGGTCATATTCAGAATTTACTGAGGTCAGTAGGAAATCCAATGTCATAAATCAGATGCTGCAAAGGCTAAAATTTCTACTTCAAACAGACTATCTGGTATATTTTAATGAAAAGAAAATCACATGAAAATTATTTGGATAAAATAATCGAGATTTGGCTCTGGCATTTCTGAAAACAAAAAACCCAAAAGAACCACTTTCAGGTTTAAAGTGGAATATGTATATTTCTGAAAAAAATCCAATATCCAAATTTCTGGGTTATTTCTTCTTTTAAAGACGACACCTATTTTCCCCATCTTTCTCTGATGAACAAAATTCATTTAATAAAAAGGTAACGCTTGCTGGTAAGCACAGACCCTGCTGCAGTGAATTCCGTGCACAAAACAAGCCTGAAGCAGTTTCCTTGTGGAGTTCACATGTGGCTGTTGACGAGCTTGAGTTCATTCCCCAAGAATAACTACAGAAAAGAACAGCAAGTTCTGCCTTAAGGGAAACAAAATGTAACACCATTCATCAGCTGTACACAGCATATGAAGGAGAGAAAAACCAGAAGCTTGGCAGCAAGCTCAATTTTTTCAGCCCTTCCTTGAAAGGGCACCTGAAATCGCAACTGACCTTAAGGTGCATCACTGTTGTTCTGAACTGAATAAAACTAATGTAAGTGATTGGTCACAGCTAAACAGTGACCATCACTTAAATGAAAAACCTGCAGTGCTATGGCATTTTGACACTGTGACTACTATTCTAGCACAAGTATTTTAAAAGCAAAACAATACATACTGTCACAAGTAGGCTAGCATCCCCTGATGTCCAGACTTACCTGTTTGTCTCTAATTTTAGCCTGCCCAGCTGGACACTCAGTGATCTGTGAGCAGCCTGGGAGTCATGGGATACCGTAGAGCTGAGTGTGCTTACACCCGAGGTAGCTACTGCATCTTCCATGACAACGCAAGGCTGTTGGATAGTTTGATTCTGAGGCTGTTCATCTTGATCTTCAACTTCTATATCGTCTTGATCTGCTGTATCACTTTCAGATGCAAGACTAAAATGTGGCCTCAATTCTATAAGTAACATCAAAATATAAGCAAAAGGGAAAACATTAAAGATGTTAACCGTTAGTTAAACGTTAAAACAAAAGCAGACCTAAGTGACTATTTACAGATCATCCTACAGCTTTGGTTAAATTAGACCTGAAATTTCTGTAGCACGAAAACAGATGATATTTTCTAGGGGTTTAAGACCACTCAGACCATAAGAGCATCTAAGTTTATGCTGATTATTATTCAGCCTATCAAATGTTCAAAAGCTCTAAAAACCAAAAATCTGGATGAATAGGAGTCCAGATCTGGCTAGCACTTCACGTCAAATCATGCTGAAGTACTATGTGCAGCAAAAGTACTTTTGTTTTATTCCATTCTCAGCAGTCTGTAATTTCTTACGTGCCTGACCTGAAATGTTTTATTAAATGAGTAACCATTACTTCCCTTAAATCTAGCTATTCTTGTTGTTGATATTCTGGCATATTTAGGATTGTCTCATTATAAGAATACTGTATCACCAAAAAATTGTATCCAAAGATAGAGAGGAAATAACAAACAGACCCCTTTCCTGACAATTAAAAGTAGCATACTTCCCTTCTACTTATCAGAGAGAACACCACCGATTTTGTAATGATGTACATCCACAAAACCACGGTCACAAAGCTGTCCGCGTACTCTGGTTTCTGTTATTCCCTGTCTAAACTACGTACCAGAGCTTACCAGGTATGCAAGATATGTACATAGGATCTTACACTCCTACAAAACATATTATTGCAAGAACATCTGTTTGTTAATTTTAACCATTTAATATAAATCTTCCTTCCTTCCTTCCTTCCTTCAATTGTGGCTTCTTACTGCTGAGCACTCCCTTTAGTCTCCTCACCAAAACATACTTTTTTCCTGAATCACACTTGTTTTTTTGTCCTTTCTGCTGAAGAACTAACAAGCACATTTCTCTTCTGTACAAAGGGTCATTCGTTCCTTGATCCATTTTGTCTCTTTATTTCAATGGTACATACCTCTTTTAAGGCTGAACATACTAAGATCAACATAGCTGTGCTTCCTCTAAATTAAAGAAAGCAGGTTTATTATATAGCAGTTACCCAAACTGACTAGGCAAGTCAGTCTGAATTTGCTGTGGACTTCTGCATCGCACTAATAAGAACAGAAGTTCACTTTGCCATTGCTCACCACCAGGCAGTGTAACTATACAACATGTGCTTCATACCACTCCTAAAACATTCTGTAACTTTCAGAAGTGTTAAGGCCAGAGATAAATCTTGACATCATTCATAGGGTTAAAAAAAAAAAGAAAAAAAAGGAGAGTCAGACAAAGGCAAGGGGAAGCAATCAGAAGGAGGGCAAGGCAATTAGGGAAGAAGCACATGATCAGTGCTCAAAAGCTACTAGGGCACAGAGGCTTTTTTATTTTTAAAGTTCGATCATGTACAATTAATGCAGATACTGAGCTGTATGGTGAAGAAGAGTCTATTAAGGAGGAATTCTACAGTACTCCTCTTGCACTGCAATAAAGTACATGCCTGTTAAAGGTGTCTGGCATTCTAATAAAAAAAACAGATTTTCCTTGTGAGTTGAAAGTAACACAGAAACCGTATTTCTGCCTTGCTGGTTGTGCTGAGGATACGGAAGATGCTAAAGAGAACAGGAAGAACTTTAACTTTTGTTGGAATTTTCAGATCCCCTTGTTGATACTTTAAGACTTAATCCACGGCAGAAAACAGGAACATAAGTATTCTGACTTCAGACTGAAAGCATTAAATCATATGTTTGAAAATTTCACCATTAATTCCAGTGTAGCGAATGGTGGAATCACAAGCTTGGAAGTTAAGCAGCAGCAGCAAAACCAACTCTAGAAATAGGTAGCGTAATAACAGAACGAGCTACAGTTTCTTCTACACAGACTCCTTCCCTCAGCTAAACCGTGCATTCTACTTCCACAAAATTCAAAATGCAATAACCAAACTGCAGGTGCTGCTGGTTCCACCCACCCCACACCCCCCTAACTTTAGACAGCTTCTGACCAGGAGCCAGAGAGACATTTGAGTGCTCCAAAAAGCACATCATTAACCTGCACTTTGTTTTAACCTGCACCTTCCAAAATTGACATGTGCTGGCAAGTGGTCTGTCCTTTGGATTTCAAGAGGCAGCACTGTGCACCTCAAAAAATCAGGCCCCAGAGCACCTTGGCCTACGACAGCTCACTGTGCTGCAGAATTGTTTAGATGACGCATCTTGGTAAGGTGCTTTCCAAATTACCTTGGACAATACACTGATTAGTTTCTGAGCTGCAAAACAGACAGCGAACAGGAAAAAGGCCACTGCTGGTTTCAAAATCTTAAGTGAAGCATCATAATCACAGCTTTAAAGCACGTTTAAAGACATCTGCCAATAAATATTTGCTGAGTATTAAGAAATGACTCACCTGGGACCAGAATAGTAATAGCAGTCTGCACAGCTTTTCTGATTATGCTATCCAACGCAAACATCCAGTGTGGCTTGATGTTATGGTTTCGGAGAACTTTGTTGACCTAGCAACAGAGAAGTCAGTTCAGGTATTGTTTCCCCCAACAACTTAAAACTGTAATACATGTCAGCATTATAGGAAGTGTTTGAACTTACAGATGCTGTATCAAAGCAGGTGATTAAAACTATTTCATGTTGTCATCAAACAAAAAAGCAACATTGCCAACTTCCACTATTTTATTACAAGTCATGCAATATTTTGTATTTTTTATCAAGTACTAGTTCCTGTGTTAGGTGATTTTTTTGATGACTGCGATAATGAAATTTATTTACCCTTCTCGGGTGTGGAAAGAAACTTAAAGAATGCGAGCAAAAAAAATACCAAGGACTACCTTATGAAAGACTTGCAACTTAAGCTAATTAATCTTCTTATTTTTTGGAATAATTTTCACTGCTTGCTCTGAGCAATACGTATCTATTTTAAAGTACAACTGTGGAAATAGCAAAGAACTAACGCAATTCTGCTCCTTCTTGATTCAGAAAATAGTTAATTAACATTATTTTAAATAGTCAGGGGACTTCATTTGTATGCTGTGCCATTTTCTCTTTCCTTCCACTTTTTACTCCATACAACGAGACAGTTTTCTACAACGGCTTGCTCCCAATTCCCTGTAGGGCTGCTTTCAAACCGCCTTTAGCCATGTTCCCAGGTGCATCTGTGGATGCTCCATGCCACTTGCAAGAACGCCTCTACCTTGGGGGAATTGTTTTCCAGCTCCCAGACGACAGGGAAAAAGCAGGCGCGGTGGCGGTGTGACAGCGAAATGCCTGGCCACCGTAAGTGGCAACAGCCCAAAACGGACCTGGTGCTGGCTTCCAGGCACGGGAGCCGTCGAAAGCAACAGACTCTGCAGCAGCAGAACTCGAGAAGTTGCAGGAAGAAACAAATATAACTGTATTGCCCCGTAGCAACAGTATTCAGTAATGTGGCAATTTACGCAGGCACCCGTACGGGGTTTGTCTGGGATGGAGTTCCCGTTCTCCCCAGCAGCCCACAGGGTGCTGCGTTTCAGACTGGCGATGGAACGGCTTCGACGCCACAGCCGCGCTTCAGCCATCGCCGAGCAGCGCCGACACGGTGCTAGGGCCTCCCTCGCTTTTTGCCCTTCCGATTCCCTCTCCCCTCCCGCTGGGAAGGAGCCAACGGGCGCCCGGGTACGGGCTGCCCTGCCAGGGCCGGCCCACCGCCTGCCCCGCGCCTCCCCAGCGCTGCG
>Ga0065711_1044392_pt1 | contig 14130 bp, 9 predicted proteins | sample Hoacrofraction12_FD_59098 | JGI IMG/M metagenome (GOLD analysis project Ga0065711, IMG submission 59098) | Hoatzin crop microbial communities from Cojedes, Venezuela - Epithelial fraction 12 v2 (version 2) | ecosystem: Host-associated > Birds > Digestive system > Esophagus > Crop | place...
CCGCCTGGACAAGGTCCTGTGCAGCCTGCTGTAGGTGACCCTGCTTCGGCGGGGGGGTTGGACTAGATGACCCACAGAGGTCCCTTCCAACCCCTACTATTCTGTGATTCTGTGAAGATGAGAAAGAATTTCTTCCCTCTGAGGGTGACGGAGCCCAGGGAGGCTGTGGAGTCTCCTTCTCTGGAGATACTCAAGACCTGCCTGGACAAGGTCTTGTGCAGCCTGCTGTAGGTGACCCTGTTTTGGCGTGAGGGTTGGACTAGATGACCCACAGAGGTCCCTTCCAACCCCTAACATTCTGTGATTCTGTGAAATGCAAAGTCCCGCACCTGGGAAGGAAAAACCCTATGCAGCAGGATGTGCTGGGGACTGACTGGCTGCAGAGCAGCTTTGCCCCAAAAGGACCTGGGGATCCTGGTGAATGAGTTGACCACAAGCCAGCAATGTGCTTTTGTAGCAGATGCGGCCAGCAGCCTTCTAGGCTGCATTGGGAAAGCATTGCCAGTGGGCAGGGGGCAGTGATACTTCCTTTCTCCTTTGCTCTGGTGAGAGACATACATAGTGCTCAGTTCAGTCCTTGGTTCCCCAGTACAAGAGACACACGGACATACTGGAGTGAATCCAGCAAAGGGCCGTGAAGATGAGGAAGGGACTGGAGCACCTCTCCTACAAAAGGCTGACAGAGCTGGGAATGCTCAGCCTGCGGAAAAGAAGGCTCAGGAGCATGCAGAAATATCTGATGGAAGTGTGTAAAAACGAGGGAGCCATACTCTTTTCAGTGGTGTCCAGTCAAGATCAACAGAAGTCTATGCTTTTTTTTCACCTGCTTCCTGACAGTAAGGTTGAAGGTACTGGTTTTATTGCAGTCCAGACTTCCCTGATGTCTGGACAGCTGAACAGCACAACACATTCCATTACCGTCCAGTGGGAAGGCATGAGGCATTTGGAAGAAATCTTGATATGGCCTGAAAACTGGGGCGTAGCGTGGGGGATGAAGACAAGCATGTAGTCACAGCCAAAAGATGAATTCATCTGGGAGACTGTTGAACTGGGTGCTAACATTTGAAATCCGTGTCGAACTCTGAATGTCATCTCTTTAATTAATGTACAGTTTTGTACATTGTAAAAGATATTTTTGGAAACAAAAACTGTAGTTTTGAAGCGTACCTGCTAGTGAATCTAAAAGTCCTAAGTGATTGATTTAGGTGCATAATGTCAAACAGCTGCAGTTGGTATAAAACACTAATATCATTTTGTCTGCATCTTCGGGTTGGTCGGTTCACAAAACATGCAGTGTGGGGATGGTGATATGTGTTTTAACTGCATTTTTTATCCATACTGCTGTTCATATTCAGTTATCAAACAGACATAATTGTTTTGTGTATATTCTCATTAAAAATAACTACACCTTCTTCCACATGTCGTACTCCATTTTGTTGAACTTCTCTTTTCCAGTTAGTAGATACCTATCTAGTGTTCACTTTTGCTAACAGTCATATTTACTTTTCTGGTAGCACACTGACCAAAGAGAGATACTGGTAATCTTGACTGTTTCGCTGTTTCATTTTCTTCCGTGCTGTTCGAGCATTGGATAATTGAGCTATTCAGTTATCAGAGTTTCAGAAAATTGAGGTTCATTCTGAATGCACCGTGATATGATTTAATTAGAATGCTTCCAAAGCTGTTTTGCTATTTGGTTCTGGTTTATTAAAGCTGCTTTACGATAGTTCAGAATCTACTAGTAAAAGGCTAATGTAAGGAAGTGAACAAAGCAATATAATTGTCTGCGGTGGGCTGGATTTCATGAATTTAGCCAGTTAAATGAATTTCTTTTAAAACCTATTGAGCTAAATTTTGTTAAATGCCAGAGTCAAAGCAAAGCACAGTGATAGTTTAAATGAAAGTAAGTTGTGTAGAACAATTCCTTGCTTTTCATTTGTGCTGTTTTGACTAAAAAGATCACTGAACTTGTCAACATACTTGAGACTTTGTCACTGCGTATATTGCTAAGGGAGCTAGTGTTCAGCAATGAGCTTATTCATGTTTCTGATTTGCTTTTAAATTGGAAATCTTGTACATATTACATAATTGCTATCACTGTCTTGTATTCATCTGGGGTGCTGTTTGAATTTAAATGACAAGGTACTTAGGAACTGATTAGTCGGTCATAAGTGTTAACCAGAGCTTAATTTGATAGGAAATACCTGTCAGGACTCAATTGTTTCAGTCCTAGGAATCTAGGAATAGCCTACTTTGTGCTGTGTACTGCCATTTCTTTACTACTGGGTCTAATGGATCGGAGATGTCGGTGTGTTTCCTCCTGTGGGAGAGGAGGAAATGTCTGTGAGACAGAGAAATACAGCTCTCCATTTCAGAGATGGGAAGGTTGAAACTCAGGCAGGTAAAGCAACATACCAAAGATCATGAAAAGGAATGTGGGAAAACCAGATACTGAATTGAAAAATCCCAACTGTTAGGGAAGAGTCTTTGCTGCATGGACCAGGACTCTCCTGAGAGTTACTTCGGTCTTTCTAGCCTAGAGGCTACATAGAGAATGAAATATGTTGTCTACTGGATATATTTAGAATTCCTTTTCTACTCTGAAGTCTGTGAAATATATACCGTTATGTAAACCATTAAGTGATTTATGGAGCTAGATGGTCATTGTTGTATATGTTGTTAGAGTCTGGAGCTGAAGGGACTCCCTGCTGCTGTTAGTTTAGAATTTGACCTTTTAATAAAATGAGTATCTCTTGTATCACCTATTGGAGGCTGAATTCTAAACTTTATGTAGGGTGACTTTCTAAAAAGTGCTAAGAAAAGTAAGTGGATTAGTACACCAGTTGCATTCTAAAGAAGTTGATTAAAATAATCTAAATCTTTACTAATGATTTAGGTATTTATTTTTATTATGTTGCACAATGGACCCCTTCTGTAATGATCTTGCAGTTGTCTAAATCAGCAGATCTACTGAAACAGCGTAATAAGCCACCACAGCTTGTCGTAAAATGAAGTCAGTAAGCAGACAAAATGCAGTTTCCATGGACTAGAATGTCCAAGATTAGCTGCAGCTTAGCTACATTCTTAGTGTATTTAGGTCTGTGTAATTCATATGTTCATAATTAAATTTCAGAAGCTAACATAATTAATGAATTTTTTGAAATTTTTCTTTGTCCACGATTGTAATGTAATAGAGGGAGAGCTAAATCAGTTTATCAGCTTGTTGTCAGTTATACTATTGGAGTGGACCTATTAACATCCTCATTAACTGAATTTTAAGTAGTAAGTTTCACATGCTTAGTCACTGTAGGGGAATGTTTAATGTAGTCATTTTTCTTGATGACCAGATAACTGATTTATTAGTGTAATGTAGTCTGAGAGAGATACCTACTCCAAAGCATTTTAAATGATACATAGGTATAAGAAAGAGCATAACATTGATTTTTTTTTTAAATTAATCTTCCATTATATTTTATTAAAATAAAATATTTCAGGTTTTGAAGAAATTCTGTGTACTGCCACAAGAAAAATCAATGAAACTATCCAAGTTAAACAAATACTTGTCATATGACTTCAAATTCTGTATAGGTATCAATCTGTTTCTATCAGTAAGCATGAACAGGTGGGAGAGAAATGGGATGTTTGGTAGATTTCATACAGGTGTTTGTTTGGAATGAAAAACTACTAGGTATGTTTAGTATTTCTACTAGGTACTAGTCTTAGGAATAAGGATTGGTGTATTAGTCTGTTCTCAAGTGAAATATCTCTCCACTAGCCTATTACATTTTTATGCACTTGGTGTTTAAAGTTTCAGGGAGTTTAAAGACATCTTTGGAGCTTCTATGAGGGTAGTAGTGATGGGCATATTTAGTTGGGAAAGGTGAAGTTCTATGTTATTTTTTGGTTGTTTTTTTTCCTTTGCTGGAAAATGTTTATGCCCCAGTCCTAATGATTTTTTCAGTCTGAACTGGAATACCACTATACCAGTGCTGAAACTAGAACTAAAACTATACAGTTTTCACTGAAATGAAGATTTATCAGAAACGCTAGAATTCAGGAATGAGTGTGTGTATTTTAAGGGTAAGACAGAACATGCTTCTAGAAACAGCTGTGCTTACTAACTGCATGTCTAGATACCACTCTATGTAGAAACTGTATAGGAAGTAATCTTAAGCTCTGTGGTTACTACATCACAATATACTACCTACCTAGTTTTCCACACTATAATGAAAGTGTGAGTAAACCATATGAATAAATGGGTACCTTACCTCCTTTTTATCCCTAACCATTTTTTTTTTTTCAGGCTACTAGATGAAGTGCTGGTAAAGCTAGATAGTTGTCTTGGAATATGGTTTAGGAGTTTTTCTGGTGTGTTTTGTGTGTGTGTCTTTTCTGCCACCCTGTGGGCCAATTTGTTTTATTTCTAGAATGTATTCTTCCTCTGTTTCCTGGAAAATAATAGTTACGTGTTTTATATATGGATTTTTCTGCAGTTGTTTTCTACTGATTTCTGTTCTCAGAGCTGAAGTTTAACAGAACTCCTCCTTTTTGTTTTAAATCTTGCATTAACTGTCTTGGGAAGCTGATCCATTCAATTTCTCTTAATGGTCTCATCTCAGTCCTTTTTTTCTCTGAATTTTTGTGAGCAGATCAATAAAAGGAAAAGACGTAATTTGTAATTACTGTTCATACTGTATACACTTCAGGATAGCAGAATGTATGTAGTTCAATTCATATATAATAATTATGTTACTTTAGCTTCTTCTCATAAAGCAAACCAAGCAGAAGTCTTTGAATAAGGTATATAACTTTTACCAGAAGAATATGTAGATGTAATAGAGGAATCAGTTTTGACTTACGGCTAGAAATATTCTGTAGTCATAAAATTATTAAATAAGAAAAAAACCTTACAGTTTGCTTATACCATTTTCCGCCGTTTCATTCACTGTACAATTAAACATTTTTGTATGTATTCCATCTGATTCCCATGAAGACTGAGTATTCCAGCAGGAATTAATCCAGTCAGTTTGAAGTACGTGTGTGATTTTGGAAGGTGAAAAAGCGTGAGTATGTATTTTCAGCTGTCTGTTCTGAAATCAAGTCATTGTCCTGCAGAAGCATTGAAGTTTTATTTCATTATATGTTCCAGTGGGACTCCCGACTATGACATTTGCATTTTATGCAAGTTAACCTGCTCTCTCTCTACTGACGTAAACCACTCTACTATATGTTTAATAATCACCTAGTTGTTAGTTTTAGATCTTTCTCATAATTGTTTTTTCCTCTGGAGACATCAAGATTTTAATTAACTTTCTTCATTTATGGAATTCAGAAGTTTAAGAAGTCCTCACATAGTTGGTGTTTAAAATGGCTTCAAATTTGATGCCTAAATGTGTATGTCATTGGAAGGACAGTTCACTGTCATCTAACTGTGAGGTTTCTGGACTGTGGTGCTGGTGAGCTGGCTGAAAAACATGTATAAGTAAATTAGTATTTACTACCAGTAATGGAAATTACAGAGAAAAGAATGTGCTTTATACTCTGAAATAACATTTTTACCCAATTTGAAAGAAACAAAATAACGTCAAAGCTAACCCAATTACGTATTCTGGAAGGCACAGGGACATAAACTGATGCATCAAAAACGTACAGGTTTGATATGAAATAATTTAGGACTTGTGGTTTTATTTTCTGAAAGATGGTTATGATTTACATTAATGTATTTTTGTAAATGGTAAACTTAGTTCTGGTGTGTGTCATGTCTAGTTGAAGTTGAAGGAAGATCCAGAAATCAGCATGTTAGTCTAGAAACTTGCAGTCTGTTTCCTGTGTTGCTGATTCTCTGTGTGTGTCCAGAAATATTTGCTTAGGCCTACGTATGCAGAGGTGTTTATGAATCTAATTCCTCTTAGCTAATCCTTACTGAGAGTTTTTAAGGATTAGGTGGTTTTTGGATGTGGGGTTTTTTTTTTCCCCAAAAGTGTGAGGTTTTTCTGAATTTTGTCAATACACTTGACATAATTCCGTATTGTGGTTTAGCATCTTGGATAGGTTGCTGGATGTAGAAGGAAATGGCTAGGGTTTAAGAGATGTGAGTCTTAGCATACCATCTTTTCTTTCTTCATTACTTATTCGGTGGGGATTTTTCCAGTCCTGCTTGAAGAGCTTCCATTTGAGGAAGACAATACATTGGTACAAAATTGACAATATCCTAATCAACAGAGAAGAAATGAGGCTAGACTGAGGGCTAAAATTGTTTAGCAATCTGTCAGTCTCCAAAAATGTTTTGGAACTTGAGTATCAATGGTTTTTTTTTTTTCAATCTTGCACATTTATTTCACAAAGATTGATGCTTGTTATTGTTTGTCAATGCAAGAATGTAAATTTTAAGTCATTCAAAAGCAGATTGATTGTAACGTGGCTTTCAGTCACTATCAACCACTATCTATAAACCAGTCTTTGCAGTTTGGTATCACCCACAAGCTGTCTGAAGTGTGCTTTGTTCCGCCGTCTAGGTCATTAATGAAGATGTTAAACAGTATTGTACCCAGTATCAATCCTTGTGGATACTCAGGTAATGACTGGCCTCCAGCTGGACTTTGTGCCACTGGTAACAACCCTTTCTTGTTATGAAAATACACTCAGAGCTCTTCTTTTGAATTATGTTCACCACCAAATACATCTTTCAGAACTTTGCAGACATGAAGACGCGCCCTTTCTAGTCGTAAGAGATCATTAGTGGTGCAGGATTCTCTCATGGGTCTTACCGTTGCACCAGTATGCTTATACAAAATGCCTGTTGCTTGCAGGAGATGTTTGAAGGTGGATATACCTTCATTCAGCTGCTGGTTCATAAGAATTGGCATGACAGGCATACAACATGTTAGGCTGATTCTACTCCCGAAATCCTTTTAGCCTTCAGTGGCATAAAACAGTATACTGCATGAACATTAGGGATTGTAGTGTGAGTTGCTTCAAGCAAATTTAGGACTACTTAGTAAAGTAAACATGGCAGTTATGATATCCATGAATATCTAAACCTTAACTGTAATTTGTAATAAAAGTTCCTGGACTACAGCTGAAAAATTAGTCTGCTCCTATCATCAGCTTTTCCAGTAATATTTGTCTCTGTTAAATGTCACAGATTTGTTTATTCATACTAATTCTTAACCTGTCATTCTTTTGATCCAAACACGCTTTCTTTTATCTATGCAAAACAGTTGTTGGAACGGTTTTATAATCTTCATTGCTCTCTTTTCGCAAATCTCCTATTTTAGCACTTCCTTTTTTTCCCCTTTTCCTGTAATGATGGCTATGCCATTGTGTTTCTGATGACATGGTGGTACCAAGTTTCAGGTGTTTCACCAAAGTAACTCTGTTTCTTTTTTGGGCAGGAAAGGAGGAGAAGGTCATAAATAGTTGACTTTTTGACCCACACGATTGTAATTATCCAAATCCATTTCCTAATCAGATTAGATACAGTCCTTTCATTAGCTTTCACTTTCCTTGCTTATGATCTCATCAGTAGTAGTATTTTTCCCTTTTGCTTTTTATTGTTTTATGAATTTAATAGATATTTTTCTCATTTACTTGTAAATCATAAGTGGATTACACAAATCTTTCTGAACCTTCTTATTTCTTATTCTGAAGCTCTCACTACATCATGTTGGAGTGAATCGCAAGTTTAGATGGAATCTAAGCTGTGAGAAGAGCTAAGTCTCAGTGAATTGCTGATAGTGACTGAACATCTTAGAAGCTGGATGGCAGAATCTGCTCTTAAGCTATTATATTGTATTGTGCTTTTGTTTTTCCTGTACAAGCTGGAAGAATCTGAGTAAAGTTTGCTTGGTGTTCTCTAGGACATGAGACACTACAGAGAATGCAGTTTCTCCTTGCCAGTTTCAGAGCTTGTGTTTATTAGTTATTTACCTTCTTCTTCCATTCTCTCAGTCTGCTTTCTGGCTCTAATACAGTAATGCTTCAAATAACATACTGCTTAGCATAAACTATACACAACAAAAGTTTTTAATCATTTGGTTATCATAAAGATACGTTGATCTTCGTACAAAAGTCAGACAATAACTTTCAAAAGTTGAAATGGTAAAATGTTAATATATTGTGACTTTGGTGTAATGCATTAACTCCTGAACGTACTTTTGTCTGATACTTATTGCAAAGTGCAATAACAGTAAGCATTTAATTTATGATAGCTTGCTAAAGGAAGTATACCTCTGTTTGCTTGAGGTCAGATTCACGTTTGCATTTTGTGTACTACTTGTGTACTTCCTGTTCAAATCACCCACTTCTTCACTGAATTATCTTTTGTTTCCTCCTTGCTTAGATATATCTAGAAACTCTTCAGCATTTTTTTGACATTTGCTAAAACAAAACAACAAAATCCATCTGACTGCTTTTTAAACTGTGCAATTTGTCTGCATACAGTAATCTAATGCAAGGCAAGGAACATTTGTGTTTAAAAAAAAATAAAATGTCATTTCAGTGCGATTTGTTTCAATGTCTGGAGTCCATAGGAAATTCTTCTCAAAAGGCAGACTGAAATTCTTACCAATGATCAATATGCCCCGTAAAAATTATCATACTTTTATGTTTTACTGCATCTCTGCTTGTTGCACCTGCAAGCCACCATTTTATCATTGCTGTCTCGCTGCATGTGCACAGACCACCCTGGGACCAGCTGGAGCAGCTGCCCCCAGCAACTTGCCCAAAGCAGAGTGGAACTGGAGGTCCGCTCCTGCTACAGAGTTGGGGCCACCACTTTGCATTGGCTGTCATCCCATGTCAGGAAGCCATCACGTCTGGCCACGTCGTAACGCAGGTTGCTTACGTATTGCCCTGCAACTGGCTGCCAGCACTGACAGCATCAAAGGCATGTGACCTCAGCACAGTCTCTGTTTGGCTGCTAATTTCCTTTGGACCAGAAAGTTCCCAGACATAAATATATGTATATTCATAGTAAGTCTACATATAGAATGCTTTACAAAGATGTAAAAATACGTATTTTACTTACACTTTTATGTACCTTATATATAGCTTTATAGAAGTACTATATACAGTACAGGTATTTATACTTTATATACCGTAAAGATACATAAATTAAATATATATCTCTCTCTACATGAAAGTGTATACAAAACATTTGTTAGAAAGAGCTAATGAAATGAATTAATTAAAGTTTAAATGCAAATGGAAAGTAAATAAATAACAGCATAAAGTAGGTTAGGCCCCCCCGCTTCACAAGTCCAAACAAATCTTGACATGTTTGGGGTGGGGGGAGGTACAAGAGGATGAGGAGGGCAGGGTGGGCAGAGGGACACGAAGTGGGAACATGCCCAGAGACTACTGGCCTGTCCTCAGAGATGGCCCAAGGGGCCCCTTGTGCATCCCCTGCCATATGCAAAGAGGAGCCCAGTCGTGGACCCCCACATCTGGCACCAAACTGCCTGCCAGGATGGCCATGCAGAGTTTATTACTGGGGCAGCTTTGAAGCTTTGCACTGTGTTGCAAGACACAGGCACCGCTGTCTGGAAAAGTGGAAATCCAGAACAAAAGGCCAGCCTCAGAAGAGCGTAGGTGTTGAAACAATAAGGACAAGCCCTGGAAGAACTCCAAAAAAAGACCATATGAAGCAGAGGAACCGTCTGACAAGCTCATGAATCAGGAAGCAATTTCCAGATAAGTTTCACAGAGAAAGGGCAGGTGCTCATGGGACCTGCCTTTGCCTGCTGCTTTGGGGAACCTTGCAGTTCCTTTTAACATCACTGTGAAGTACAGACTTGTGCTGTATCTGTTTCCTTATGCTTAGGTTGATATCCTTACAGAACATTTTAAAAACCTCCAGCTGACTAGCTGATGAGGCAGAAGACAGAATTGTTCCTATCTGGGCCGGCAGCAGTTAAAGAATGAATAGAGAAGTGACAGTGGCTGCCACAGAAGAGTGGAAAATACCCCAACAAAATCTTGGAAAAGCCTGAGCAATGACTGACACCCATCATAACCGGTTAAAAAAGTATCTCCATGCATGAATTAAATCACGGGAATGTGTTTCATTTCTTATACGTGTGCAGTGATGGCATGCCAATAGAGATGTCCATGCTGTCGCTTCTCTTTAAAGGCATTTGCTGTGTTCCTGGGGACATGGGAAGCTTGGGCGGATATAAATCCCTTTTAGAAGCTGCTAAAAGCCCGACTGTTGATATGAACTGGAGTCAAGTGGTAGCTTGGCTTGCAAACCGGGGGATCTGGACCTTATGCAAGCCACCAGGAAAGCTCTTTAAGAGAAGTAAGGTGGTTGTGGCAGATGTGGATGCAGACTTGGTGGATGTGCAGTAGTTTTCCAAACATGACACTGCTGTTAAGTACAGCTTAAGATACTACACAAGCATGTCTCTGCCTTTGGTCTAAAAGGGAAAATGGATTCTGATGTAGCTGGGCTTTCAAAGCCATTTTTAGCAGGCAGCACACACGTCGGAAATTAGACAGATGGGGGAAAGATTTTTTTAAACCAGCATTTATACTGCTATAACAACTTGTTTAATGTTTACCATCTTATTACTAGCAAAGAAGCAAAAGCCTGTGGCAGAGTGTTTTAACAGGTTGCTTATAACTAAGATGTGGAGATATTTTACTGAGCAACATTTTTTGCCATGTTGATGTGTTACCAGGTTTTATAAAGGACTATAACCATAGCTTCCACAGAGCTGTCAGGGCCAGGCCTGTGGATGTGATCCCTTTAAACTCTGTGAGGGTTTGGAAAATCAAATCCAAGGACTGATTTAAAATTGAAGGATATGTACCTTTGCTCAAAAAGGCAGACCATGTCACACTGTTTATAACAAAAGAGATTTGAGAAATGTTACCATCAGATGTTTAAGAGTGAAATCTTCTTAGTAGATGAAGCTACGAAGGGAGCAGGTACCCACACATGCAGTTTAATGGACTATGGTCATGAAACAACGGAGGGGACATTTTACCCTAAATAATTTCAAAAAATGAGCCCCAGTGAGGACAGAACCTACAAAACTGACAAAATCATTGCTGTGAAAGTGAAAATAAGGAAGAAGGAGCAGCCCAAGTCCAGGACATGTAGCGACTGGAGTTCAAACAGGGGTGAAATAAGCATGACAGATGGCAGTTTCTGCCTTATGCTAGCCAGCAATTCCAGCATCAGAATTTTCGCGCAAATTGTCTCTAACTTTGCCATAGACTTGATGAGGCCCCTGGAGCTCTCTGGGAAGTAGGTGGTGAGGTTGGCAAAAATATAATACCAGCACAGAAGGAGTAACCTCGTTGAAGACAGCACTTCTGAAACAGCAAGGCAAGACATAGCTGGTCAACACACGGCGGTATACTTTGCAGAAATGCTATTAGTACCATCCCTTGGAGTGTTGATGGAATGTATGAACAATCTTACTAACCCCCACAACAGAGCTTCAGCCATCGGCTCTCCAGCTGTTGACGTGGCCTGTGATCCTATCATAAAGAAAACAGCATAAAATGGGTAAAAAAATCTTACCTTTATCTCTTGTAATGCTATTCATAAATGTATTGTGTAAATAAAACTCAGAACCCAACTGAAAGTCTGTGTGTGTGTTCTTAACTATTCCCCTAATTATTATTTTTAAAATGGGCCAGACAGACAACAAAATTGAAAGTTTTTATGGTGATTTACATATTACACTAACTAGTACAGGGGGAGGCATTGGGCTTTTAGGTAGCTTTATTTTCCAACATGGTGTGTAGTGCTTCTCTGTTCTCCTCATTCACCTTTAATAGTTCCAAGAGATCATGATTTGTGGTGTTATCTGTGACAGAAGATAGGACAATCACCACAGCCAAGATGATAGTAAAAATATTCTGATCTTTAGATATTCTTAAGCTTAAAGAGGCTTTGGGTGAACTCTTGGGGGCAGCTACTCCGGCCTGTCCCAGGGTGTTCTGTGCACATGCAAGGAGACAGCAATGACAAAATGTTGTCTTCCAGGGGCCAGAAAGGAGGGGATGAAGGGGAGCAAACCAGTGACATGTGTGGAGGGTGAGGGAGTTTGGCACAAGTGGTGGTGGTGACAGGTGGAGGGGTCAAATTTCCTTTTGGGTGCTGAGGAGCAGTGCATCTGGTACCGGGTGAGCGTTGTCCTTGTGCTGCTAGTATATGGCGCTCCAACCCGCTGGCATTGTTTTGCTTTCCTGAGCTGTAAGAACACTGCGTGGTGCTGGCCATCGTGCTTGTTGTTGGGGTACCGTGTTCTGGAGTTGTGCTTCGGCACTCTGCTGACCCTCTGAAGAAGAGTTTGTTGTCCTGCCTTTCCTGCCTGCGTGGCTGCTGTGGGCAGGAGGGAGGCTGAAGGTGTGGGGTGGCTTATTGATTTGAACGTAGTTCATAGCGCTCTGCCATGCTGAACCAGATGCTTTCAGGGGTCAGTACAATAACTGATTTCACCGAGAAAGTGTGTATGTTTGTAAACCTGGTTTATTTTACATATTCTGCTATTCAGAATAGACAAATGTAAGCAATAGAGTGTGTGGAGTTTGCAGCGTGTACTAGATCTCAGCAGGTTGCTGTGTTACAAGCGTAAGGACTGTGAAATGTGTTGATTCTCCTCTTTATGACTCGTTTTGAAAGGTGCGGAGTTGTAAGTTGTCGCAACGGGATTAAGGACTCATCATACAATCAATATGATCAGACAACGCCAGTTTATTGCGCTACAAACCCGTGTTTATATAGTTCCTTGCCACGCGATAGCTCTGACGTGATTGGACGCATGCACTGTCCACGCGCTGTTCACGCGTACTTCTCAGTCTCTGATTCGTGCCACGCTATCGATCACACACATCAAACTGCTCCTCAGGATCTTGTTTGTTCTTGCTAATGGTGGTTAATGCAGGCCTCTCTGTTCCTCATTGTGACCCTGGTGCCTGCTCCATTACCGGCTGTCAAGAGTCAGGCCCAGAGTATCTGAGGGCTCACCACATGGCTGGGGTTCCCCAACAGTAAGGGATTATTTTTTACAGTGTAGCTCTCTTGGCATAGTAAACGGCAGCGTTTACTTATGTAATGATGTATGTAGTGCAAATCCAACTGTTACCGGTAGAGGAAGAGACAAAATTACACCTCCCCCCACAACCACTTCAGTGTGTTCGCGTACAGGGTACCAAGTGGTTTTGAAAGAAGCGCACTCTGAAAAGCTTCTGGATCTTTATTAAATGTCAATGAGGACAATAATCTGAGCTTGCAGCACGAACAGGTCGTAGTGGAGGCCGGGTCCAGGCCTCCCCCCTCCCAGGTGTTACCCCGTGCCCCAGGATCCCTCCCTGCAGGCCCCCATCTCCTGGCAGTGGACTTGCCATTGTTGGGCCTTGGGCGCGGGTGGTAGCATGGCTGCAGGGATCTGCTGTGCGCCCGCTCCCTGGCTGTGGTCTGCTGCTGGCAGGCAGACAAGTTGACCACGGACTGCTGGTAGTCATCGTCCACCCTCGCCGTGTGCAGGACGTGGTGGAAAGGCTGCCTGCAGAGCAGGCACGCAGCTCTCGTGGCAGCCCAGCTCAGGATGCAGCTGAAGCAGAAGGCGTGGAGGCATCTGCCGAGGTAGGCTGTGTTGTTGATCTCGCCCAAGCAGACGGAGCACCGGTGATCATCTGCTGCTTCCTACCGCGCTGCCCACTGCAGCTGACTTGTGCAAAAAAAGTCCCAGAAAGTGGTGGGATAGGGGAGGTAAGAGCCTCCCAGAGGGTCTCCTTGCAGGCTGGGAAGTGGCCAGCCGGCCCCATGGGCTGCCTTCCACGTGTGCCTGCCCCCTTTGCCTCCCTCCAGGCTGGCTGCAGCCCCATTTCAGGACTCCCTACCCCTGCACTCCCCCCGGCCCAGACAGCCAGCACGACCCAAGCAGCACAGGATACCTGCAGGAGGCGGTCAGGGAAGGCAGAGTATCTGGCTGGGAGCATGCAGCGGTGACAAGGACTCCTGCACCCTCCTCAAGCCCGCAGGTCGTGGACAGCTGCAGTGTGGGACCCACGGCACCCGATCCCTGCACCAAGGCAGCACTCCGAGTGCGGTCCTGCTGGAGGCTGCATGCCGTGCATGTGTGCCCGCAGGAGGCCTGGACTGAATGCGCC
>Ga0065711_1008872_pt1 | contig 14129 bp, 11 predicted proteins | sample Hoacrofraction12_FD_59098 | JGI IMG/M metagenome (GOLD analysis project Ga0065711, IMG submission 59098) | Hoatzin crop microbial communities from Cojedes, Venezuela - Epithelial fraction 12 v2 (version 2) | ecosystem: Host-associated > Birds > Digestive system > Esophagus > Crop | place...
AAGCTATCAGATTGGTCAGGCATGATTTCCCCTTGGTGAATCCATGCTGACTACTCCTGATAACCTTCTTTTCTTCCACTTGCTTCATGATGGCCTCCAGGATAAGCTGCTCCATCACCTTTCCTGGGATCATTTAGGTTGGAGGAGACTGTCAGATCATCAAGTCCAATCGTTAACCTAACACTGCCAATTCCACCACTAAACCATATCCCCAGCTCTGCATCTACACAGCTTTTAAATACTTCCAGGGATGGTGATTCAACCACCTCCCTGGGCAGCCTGTTCCGATGCTTTGCAACTCTTTCAGTGAAGACATTTTTCATAATATCCAATCTAAACCTCCCCTGATGCAACTTGGAATCACAAAGGACCTTCAGAGGCCATCTAGCCCAACCCCCCTGCAGTGAGCAGGGACATCTTCACCTGGATCAGGGTGCTCAGAGCCCCGTCCAACCTGGCCTGGAATGGTTCCAGGGATGGGGGGCATCTCCCACCTCCCTGGGCAGCCTGGGCCAGGGTTTCACCACCCTCATTCTAAAAAGTTTCTCCCTTATATCCAGTCTAAATCTGCCCTCCCTTAGTTTAAAGCCATTGCTCCTTGTCCTATCAACTTGAGGCCATTTCCCCTTGCCCTGTTAAGAAGGAACAACTGGTGGAAGGAGGACTCTTGGGGTGGCATAAGTTGGGGGCAGCCATCCAGGAGCACATCTATGTCCTCTCCTCATGACATCCATGTGGGGAGACAAAGGACAGCAAGTAAGAACCTGATGGTGCACACAGAGGCGTGACAAGACTGAGATAATCCACTGCCAGCTACCAGAACGCACAAACTGGCACATCCAAGACCAGCACAGAAGACACGGTCATGCGACTAGCAGAAGCACCGGCGACATGAGGAGGACCTGTTGGCTGGCATCCTTCCCCACCCCATCGTGCATGACCCAGATCACACCCCCGTGCTTGTGAATGAGAGCATGTTGGTGTGAGAGTGTGAAAGCACATTACCAGAGTCAGTTCTCGTTTAAAATAAACTCACTTCCCCCTGTGACAAGGTTTCACACCGAGATTTGCGACCTCACCGTTACCACACTGCGATGCCATTTCCTGGCCTCAACTCCCTGTGCATTGACTGCAGCTGACATGTGGGAAAGAGAGTGAACCCGGGGCAAGGTGAGAGGCAGAAGAGGCCAAATGCCCCTTCCACCGGCACGCAGCAGCCCCACCAGAGACCAGCGGCTGAGCAGCTCGAGGCTGCCCCTTGACGAACACTGACACCGGACCGAGAACCCGCAGCAGTGGCTCCTGCCCCTCCGCTGTCCACTCCCTGGGGCCAGCACCAACTCTGCAGGAACCGGCCAGCAAACAGATCTGGGAACTGGTCCAGCTGAGAAAGGCACTGGTTTTGAAGCTGGATGTGCTGCGGGGCACAGCCACGAGAAACAGAAGTCATGCCTGCAATGGTCCTCATGAAACAGCTGCCTCCGTGGAGGAGTTCAAAAGACTACTCACATTTTCCTGCATGTCTGGATCACAAAAAATACAATTAAGTCTTTAGCAAAAGAAAAAAAGCTGGATAGAAAATCCAAACTAATACCTTCCCTAAATTTCCAGTTTGTCAGATTTCATTGTTATCTAAGTGAAATTAATTTTCATAGAATCACGAAATAGTTTGGGTTGGAAGGGACTTTACAGACGACCAACTTCCAACCCCCCTGCCATTGGCAGGGACACATTCCACTTTCAATGAAAAATATTGGACGGGATTCATATTTCTACTTCTCTCTCAGCTACTTCTGAGCCTTAATAATATTTGACTCTAACTGATCCAAAACTATCTTAAAATAAAAAACAAGTCCAGCACAAATAATAATTGCATCTTCATGAGCAACAGCAAAATTGTAAGACAGACTTTTTTTTTAACCTTTAACAATTTTCATGAGAACTGCACATTCTAACGCTTGTGTTTACATCCACTGGGAAACAGAGTCATTAGCCTTTATTAAAATTGCAACACGCTTTTCCAAATATGAAGGCTGGTACGACCAGAGCTCTTTGCACGATTTCATGCAGCCACAAGATGTCAGTACTCTTTACCTAAAAATACACATCCCTTTAGAGAAGCTGTGACGGTGGAAAACTCTGATCCCACGTGTGGCAGCGTTACGGTCATTCCTGTCTGTAACTACTGCGCAGAGTTTCGGTGGCATAAAAATGTTCGGACTAGCNCAATGAACTTGTTCTTTGCTTATTCAAGTAGTGGTGATGCTTTTTAAGGCACAGATCACACATCTGAGTTAATTCTGTGAAATTTGAAGAATACTTTGAACACGGACACCAAAACACCAACAAGTAACACAAGCCATAACCCTTCCACAAGCCACATTTCTCCCACTGTTGCCCCAAAGTGCAGACAGCTGGGCTTTAAGCACTATCTTTTACTGTGCAGACTTCACAAATCTCAAAAAACTCTTTTGAAATCTGAAATCGATGTAAAACACTGTTGAGCTATGTACCCAATGAACAGTTTAGGGTCCAGGTGTCAAATAATTTAAAATTAATTCATTTTTATGTGTAAATTCACTAGTAGGGCAGGTCAAATGTTAGTTCCACTTACAATACATTGCAAAATTTTGTTTACATCTCTGTGCTATGAATGCTGAGACCCACTAAGAAGCTTGCTTCAACTCATCTCTGCTTTAAAGTTTATCACTCATTAGGCTCTCCTAGTTGAAAGCTTCACACCCTTCACAGACTTCTTCCATTCCTCCAAGAGAGACCATTAAATATTTAAAAGTATATGTATAAAGAAATACAAGATTAAAAAAAATCACTCTAATCAGCCATGAAATCATTCAGTAATACCTTCACTTAACAAGAGGGCAAAAGGAGAAGCAGAACAGAGACCAAAACCTGGTCCTCTCTCAATTCTGCCAAACTGTATCAAGCCACCTCCAGCACTGCTCTATGTCACAGGGTCCCAGTTTCAATTTATATTATAACAACTACATTTTTCACACATATTATGTAATTTTAATATAGTAATTGTGCATTCTTATTACTCTACTGGTAACACATCAAGCATATGTTAATATATTATTTAAATATGTTATGTAATAGTGTACTAATATGTAATTTTAATGAACATCAACAATTCAATTAACGTATTTTTGCTCTTTTAAAGAGAAAAATAAATTCAGTTTACTTGGGATCTTACCATTAAGAGTGGTTACAAGTTCATTACACAAAACCAAAAACAAACCCCGAAGACTCCTCAGACCGAGACTGCAAGAACCCGATACCTGTCATGGATTCTTGTTATTCAGATCTTAGACTTTTCATGGGTTTCCTTCTTGCCAAACAATTCAAATGAACCTGACACACTAAGGTCTAACTGCACAAACATTCATCTTCTCTGTAGCAGTTAAGAACATCATCACGAGCCTTCACCCATGAGCTCAAAGCCTTCTCTCAAAAAACCGAAATCGTGAGACACCGCTCATTGCAGAAGCACCACCGTTGCCTGTGTAAAGGCAGTGAGGACTCTTTGCACAGGGTGGCAGCCTCTTTTTTCCCAGGAAACATCAGCCTAACAGACACGTGAAGCTACTGCTCAAGTCCAGGAGAGAAACCACCCACCATCGCAGCCGCTGTGACCCGACCCAGCGAAGCAAGCACTCCTCCAGCCCTGCAGTTCAACGCTCTTCCCTCTCTGGGCAAAAACCTCCTAAAATGGATTTTGCTTTGCAAGTGTAGGACACAGATCAGATCTCGTAGGCAGACACGTAAGAAGATTAAAAAATATTTTGCTGGAGAAATATTCCAAGTTGTTTGTTCAAAGGAATACTAAACTGCTTTTCGGAAGGAACCAGAGCAGTGTAATAGAGTGGAAATACAGCAAAAGTAAATTTGGCCAGAATAATAATCAAAGTTGTACTGGATAGAAAGAACATGCATTCTCAATAAATTGTATACATTTACTTCACCGGTTCCTGAGGCTTCATAACAGGCTTTTCAACGTTATGAGGCCGCTTGTTGAACAAACTTTTTTCCTTAATGATATCCTATTCAATATAATGTGATAAACTGCTAACTGAACAAAATTCAACAGTGAACAGAGAGGTTAATATAACCTTGAGACTGAGCAATGAGCTTGAGACTGCTCCCCTGTAACTGCTGCTAATGAGACAGAAAGGATCAAGCAAAAGTCTCCATATTCCTCGACAATATTTTTTCACTTGACTCTGTCTGAATGAAATCAAACTCCAGCACGTCTAAAAAACCTTAGCTGAAGATCCACCTACAGCATATGGTAACCAGAGGCTGAAATCCTAAAGGCAAATTTTAAACCCTTATGATAAAAAGAGAGGATACAGGCTATAGAAAAAATGATGTAATACAGATGAACAATACTAAAACCCAGCATCTTTCAGCTGTCGCTTCAGGTAGAGATGTTTTTATACTTCACATAACAAGAGGAAAGAAATTACACTTTAGAAAAATGTTGAGTTAGCAAGTACATTTATTACACAAGCTAATTAATTGATTTAATTCGAACGTTTAACTATAGTACAGTTAAATGCATTCCTTTTTTCAGTGCTGCTATTCACTCACTATTTAACTTTTGAAATACAACAGAAAGCCATGTGCAAGCCCACTCTGAAAAACACGAGTGACTGGGCTGTAAAAGCTTTTGCACAGTTCAGATGCTCATCACTGTGCAATTCAAATTCTAGTTCTAATTTTTTTTAAAGTTAAAAAAATAACTTTGCCCTGGGGAACACCTGATTTTCATACTGTTGAGAAAAAGATTTCAGAAAGGAAAACAGCAAATCAGAGAAGCTCTCTTCTTCTCTCCCTGTGGCTTTAGTCATAGCGAAAAAAGCAAATAAATCAACTCGTTCAGGTCTCCCCTGCAGGTAGTTATCACTGCTGCAAAGCGGACCGCTTGGACCCAAGATCTTTTTTTTCTTTCACCTACAGAATTACTAAGCCTCAGCAGTAACGTTACAAAGGTTGCCTCCCTCTCCAGTTCCTAATGTAAATCACAAGTCTCCTTTGGATTCACCACACATACACAATAAATAACACACTTAGACCAATTTCAGCCTAGTGGTTTGAACATATAGCAGTTCCAAACAGTACTAAACTGGAAATCACAGTGATTAAATAGGGTTTGCTGCCGTATAGGACATGGGAGGAATACTGCAGGAGTAAGCACAACATAAAAAGTAGTAAACACCCCATAAATAGGGAGGGAGAGATTTTTTCATCACTGCAAGTGATCGGGCAACATACACATTTCTAGAACCAAAAATAAGGTAAAAACATGTTCATAATTGATTTATGCTTAGAACTGTAAACCTCTGTCACAGCTTTGTATTGTTCCTCCTCTTTACTTTCTATCTTGGAATTGCTTCATTTGATCTACAATTATTTGAAAAGAAAGAATACCACTAGAGATATGCAGAGATGCACAATAACTTTGATGTCATTATTCCTGAGAGGCTTAATTATTAATACAAACATTTGTTGTGGATTCATTGCACGAAGAACTCTTTCACTGACACTCAGCTCTCTCCCCTTCTCTCTGACTCCATCCACACCCACTTCTCTCTTAATAAAATTTCTCAGTCTCTAGTTATTCTCTTTGTTACAATCAAGGTAGAAGAAAAAGTAGGGGTAGAGTTCTCAAGTGTGTGTCAGCCAAGTGTGTCAAGCAAAACAGGTATCAGTTCATAGCCTTTTACATATTTTTTACTTCCATACTGCAATATGAAGTGCCTCATAAAAAGAAACATAGAAGAGCACGTATGCTCTGTCTAGGTGTTTATTCTGAGAAGTAGAGAATTACCTACCACAAATTATTTTATATTAATTTGACAAATAGAAACAGTAACTATCTTGTACAAGAGCTGCCAAGCCTATTTTCTCATTGGCCTTCAGCAAGCCCCTACACACCGCAACTCAACACTACAACAGTCAAAACTACAACTTTTCTATAAATAATCCTACTTTCTGTCCTTCTATCCACCTAGCAAAGATTTATCCACCCAACTCACCTAAAAAGGACACTAATTAGTTTAAATGATATAGAGCACTTCAGAAAAACTAATATCCCAAGAACGAAGATGCCAGTTACAAACTCACAGCACGCACAAGGATGCTACAGGATGCAGAGTTCTACTACTCAAAAGTCAACAGCAATACAAAAGTTTAATTATTTCGTGCCCATTAAAAAAAATACTGATTATAACAATCACAGCTTTTTTTGTTTTGAAGGCTCACTCCTGCCACAAAAGAGGCAACTTCAGCACTGTATTTCAATGTAGCCCATGATAAGCATCTTTACTTACTTCAGTAAATACTCATCTAAGCAAACAGTAATTATGCCTGCGAAATAGAAAGAATGAAGAAAACATCCTGGCACAGGATAGAATAGACAAAAAGCAAATGTGCAATTGTCAGCCTAATTTTAAGAAACTATTTCTATCTCATTTTAGATACGGCTGAAGTCAGATTCGTTTAAACAGGATTTAAGCATGCTACAGATATATTTTCTTGGAAGCTCAAATTACTCTTCTAGTTAATATACTTTAATATAAACAGAATTACATCCCTTAATCAAAGGAAAGACTGTTTGCTCTGCTCCTAAAACCTTGGGACTGAAACTATAATCTTCCTGAAATTGTTTAAAGCATGACCATTTGTTTTTCAAGACAGCCAGCTTTTCCAAAATCCATCAGAGGTTTCACCCCTTCTGGGACAAAGACAGAGGGCTATGATTTGCTTTGTCTAAAAAGCAGAGCTCACCGTTGGTTTTATACATTTTACTTTCCAGTTTTACAGAAATAATCTTTTTGATCTATACTTGCAGTTGACAAACACGTGAGTTGCCCTTGTCAGTGCAACAATGCAGTCAATGGTCTTTCTCTCCAGCAAGATGTGCAAGTCTTTCTCCATTCCCCAGGTTTAATGATTCACGACACATTAAAGGCAAACTGAAACAAAAGTTGAATCTTAAAATATTAAAAAAATGCTAGGTAAATAGAAAAATAGAAGACTTTGCAGCACGCAGCCCCCATATGTTTGGCACAACCAAAAAAGGTATGATATATATTTAATACCTTGGTTGAAATTGACGCTCACTGCATATGCAATCCCAGTTAATTTCAGGAAAACCTACACTATGAAGACACATTCACAGATACATACTATGTGAATCTTGCTTTAAAATAATAATATAACATACTAGCTAGAAAACCTTAATGTTGATATTTCCTTTTCTGTATATAGTCATCTGAAAAAAATGGACATAGTAGAATTATGCTAACAAAGCAGGACTTTCTGTTCATTTTTAATGCTCAGACACAGAGGTGTTCAACGCCTTCCAATGACTTTACAGACCAGATTCCTCCATCTGAATCCTCACAGGACAACGCCTGGAAGTCCCAAGCCAAGCCGCTGCTACGAGTCTTCTGTCAATTTACCCGAATTTCCAATAAAAGGCTTCACAGGGATTGGGCTAAAGGAGTAGCAGAGACCACCGACACGTACATCATTGTCCCTGGCCAGAAGGTCACCTGACTGGAGGAATCTCTCTTTTTATTCCTGGCATAAATTCCCACTGCAGTAGTCTGCTCGGGAAACGCTCAGTTCTTCACACAGGTATCTGCATTTGCCACGGCAGAGCAGGGGCTCCGCAGGTGACTTGACAAAGTCACCAAACTCTCTTTTTCTACCTTATTTTAGTAAGGCGCTGTCAAAGTCTTCCTGCTCTACCTCCATTACTTTCTAGCTAGAGGAATAAGAGGAGTCTAAGCTTCAGTGAGACCTTTACAACTTTGGAAGATCTACTCAGTGATAACCAACATTCATACAACGATCCAGACAACGTTCCCAGGAACACACATGCTTTTTTCCCTTTTACGAATAGTCATATCTTCTTAGAGAAGAAAAGCTATTAAAAAGGAATGAAAGCTTAGCCTCTACAAATACCAGCGGTAAACACACTCGCTTTGTAATCTGCAATGTCAGAACTATGCTCCACATGTCTAGCAAAGGAAAAATCCATTTAACTACATACTACATTGTCATGTGAAACTAAAGAGAATGATAAACACATTCCTACAACACCTGAAGAATAAGCGTAATGGCAAAGAAACTGAAAGAAAGGGAAATCATTTGAGATTTGCTATTCAATAAAAATATTTGCTCAATAAGCAATTCCCTGGGGCACTTATCATGGAAGAGAAAAAGAAGAAACATCTTTTATCCTCAGTTCTGATCTTAAACCAGAAGTAGCCATTTCTAAGTGATGGAAAAAAAACAAAGACTAAAAAGCTATAGTAAAAAAAAAAAGATTCTTAGTGTTGTTACTACAGCCTTCTGTTAGCCTCACTGCAAACAAATTTTGATTATATTTACGCTTTTCAGAACAAATAAAAATGGGATGACAACTACAGTTTTCTAGTTTGGGAGAACAAAGTTCCAGCTGCTGCCTCTAGACTATGACAATTTACAAGGAAGAACCTGAACACGTACAATGCCATGTCACGCGTGCTTTGGACAAAGTGTATTGATCAATGACCCGGCAATTAATGTGACTTGGACTTTGATGAGCCCTCAGGGACTGCAGTAATGGTAACACAATAGGAAACCTCACCTTCTGTGCTTTAAGTGTCTTCTGCTGCTCCTAATGCCCAAGTAGGGAACTTTTTTGGCCTCCAACAGGAATTTGTGCTCACCTATAATAGATGGCCCTCATTTCAGCCCAGCTCTGCCTTCCTTCTCAATCTCACGCCACGTAGCTCACACCAAACACTCCACATTGCACTACTGCTATGAAAACTGGGGCTTTTCTGTGGATGAAATGAAGTTCCTTACTCTCCCTCATCTGTCCATATCTGTCTTCTGCGCATGTCTACATGTCCAGATCAACATCACTTGGGCATGGATTGTGTCCATGATTCACTTTCCTGTTTGGGACACAGCAACACATAAATAAAAATATAAGCCTACCAGGAGCTTTTCATCTTTTCAGAAAAAAACACAGCAAGTCCTTTTCACAGATCTGAGCTTCTGTGCAGTCCAGTTAGGGCCGCATCATAGAGAAACATAGCAGTCTAGTTTTCCTGGGTTGAAGTCAAATTCCGAGCACAGTCAATGCTGAAATCATTAATAGACAGAGAATAACCAGCCCTGATTTTTTACAGTCACAAGACCTCACAGAAGATGGCACAGCAGAGAGAGAAACAGCCTCAGGAATGCAAGGTTTCCACTCCTCTCAGTTTTCTGCCAAGTCGAACAACAGACTTTTACTGTTTTTAGCCAGAAGGTTCATCTCCCATGACTGCTGTCTTTTGCATTATAGCTTAACTTGCATGGCAACATTTGTTCACCAAACTCTGTATGATCAGAAAATGACAGTATCAGCGACCTACAGCAATCAGAAAAGGAGTATTTAAAGTAGAACCATTAAACCCTCCCATTGGTAAAACTTTGCATTTCTTATTAAACTGAGAGCGACCGAGGATATGACTGCAGTCAGTCAGCTAGAAATCCGTATGGAAGGCAAACATCATCAGAAGTCAAGATACCGTATTCCGATTGAAAATCAGCTGATTTCTTACTCCTGATATGAAGATAATACTCCCAGTCAAACTGATTTTCATAACAATGAAAAATAACTTCTCTGCTCATTACTTTGCTTTGTTTTATCTCCTAAACATTTTGCAAGGATATCAACAGAGAAATCAGTCCAAAAAGACTGCAGAAGCTGGGATTAATGGACCGCATTCTTTTACTTTAAAAAAGTCTTCTTGAAAATAAAGAACAGAGAAGGAACATTTTGCAATTAGAAATGCTGTTCATAAAAGTCTGGAACATAAAAAATGTAACTAGGTGACAGATGGAGATATTACAAGATCTTTACTTTGTATGGCTCACTGGATCTCCAGGGAAATTACACATATTATACTTCAAAATACTGCTTTAGATAGTCTTACAGCATTAAAACAGGAGCATAAGTAGGAAAAGGACCAGAAAGAATACACGGTTAGGTGATGGGAGAGAAGGACTTCTTCCTCATTCACCCTTCAGCAATATGTAATTCTGAAAATTCCCATTTTTGCCTTTAATTACAACAGTATCTGTCAAGTAATCAGCTAAGCCAAGAATGACTCTCTTCTAAAAACTGCTCTTAACAATTTCTCTGTATTGATGTGCTAATCCAAAACCACTCTGTACCTGTAATTAAGAAGAGTGACAACAATGCGATTGCAGCAGTGTTATCTAATGGTACATTGACAGAAAAGTTTTACAAACAAATTTTAACATCAATTTTACTTTCTCATACTGCATCATGAGATCAGTTGAATGGGCACACAAAACCAACGATGCCTTAAAACAGGAGGAAAAAAATCCCAGACTTCATACTGGAGAAAACATTTTCAGAGAGCTATACTCCTTTAAATTTCAAGTTATACTACACTTGAAGTTGTTATATCATACAACCGTAGAATGGTTTGGGTGGGAAGGGACCTTCGGAGGCCACCTAGCCCAACCCCCTGCAGCGAGCAGGGACATCTTCATCTGGATCAGGGTGCTCACAGCCCCGTCCAGCCTGGTCTGGGATGGTTCCAGGGATGGGGCATCAACCACCGCTCTGGGCAACCCGTGCCAGGGCCTCACCAGTGTTCCATCATCTCAAGGTATACCACTGTACCTAGGTGCGTCATTTCTTACTGTCGGTTTCTGCTACACTTTGTATGAGTCTTTCAAGTTTCATTAGAATTCCCTCTTATTCTTCTAAATTGACTTGTAACCAAAACACACACACACAAAAATGCCCCAAAGATCACCTCTGAACAGCTATTTTTTAGTGCTTACTGGAGAGTTTATTTCGTTTCTATTTTTCATTGTAAAACTCCACCCCTCAAACGGCCTTTTCTAGCCCGAGAAACCTATTGACAACATTTCCCCTGAGAATGTACGGACTATTTTATTGTTCTCTTTATATTTTATTTTTATAGGTTTCTAATATATTCTGCATACTATGTTACACACACAGCTGTTACAGGAGAGGAAACTCTGGTCCTCTCAAACTGACAGAGATTCTACTATCAACTTCAACAGATCAGAAACAAATTAAGTAACTGCCAAATCTAGAGTGTACTTAAAACACTCATGAAGCCTGCTCTTTAATATGGCTCCTGATTTCTGAACCCACAATAAACCTATTTAGCCCATCTCAATAGAAGTGCCACCTTTGCTGCATACAAATTTCCCCAGCGTACTGCAAATCAACAGCTTCAATTCTGAGTGCCTAAAAGCAACTAATCAAAAAATGTTTGAAAAAGCCAGAAAGTTATTTCTGCATTTCATAATTGCACTTTTTCAATATCCACTCAGTCATCTCAATGCACACTCCTGCATATGCTCCATAATTCTCGTAAATATATCTCCATTTGGGGAATTACTGTCGCTGGAGTTTTTTCATTAAAACTTTCCACTAAATCAAACAGGCTGCGACCCACAGGTGCAGATTCTGTCTGAAACTACTGTGCAGCTCCAAAAAACCTATCTTTTATTTGGATGCTTAACAGTAGGGCTGTGAGGAAGCTGGTGTTTGAAAACGCCTGCGCTTGGCAGTTTCTGCGGAGGGTGGCATGGAGCCAGCACTCGCTGGCAGATTCTGCCAGACCTTGCCATGGGGAAATTCGCAGCAACTGTGGCTGTCTGCAGAGGTATCAAGACCAAGTTTATTTTGGAATTCTTGTAGAAATTTTCATTGTAAAATGCCAAGGAATGGCTGCTGTGTTCTCAAATTATTTACTAAACCCACAGTTTTCTTCAGACAGTCCATCTTCCTATGGGAACAGAATCCCCCTTAAAGGCTTAGGAAAGGGCACTCAGCCGCTCTCTTAGAAGGCTGCCATGCAGTTTCCTCATGTTACCTTGGTGATGTACATTTAGATATATTTTAATAACGCAAACTAACAGCTTCAAGAATAAGGTTATAATTCAAGGATAGTTACTAACTCATGAAAAAGTATTCGAACAGCAGCCAGCATCCAGCTAAGTAAAATCTCATGGTGAGCCAGCTTGCTCAGCCAAGGACATGCATCTCCTGTGAGACTGTGAAACAAGGAGTTGGCTAGAAAACAGGAACTCTGGTGTCCTCAGATGACACATAACCATATAAGGACCAAATGAGTAGTGTCCTGCTCCCCAAACAAACACCACAGACCCTCTGGGAACCCCGCACAGCTGTAGTTGACTTTGCTAGCTCAGCACAATTCCCGCACAAGCACAGATGATCCTACTTGAGCAATGTAATGAATATGCATTAGATAGGTAGAATAATTGTATTGGTTAGGTGGAGCTTTTTGCAGCTTTTGTGTATAAATATCCAGCGATGAATCCCAAGAGGTGTGCATCATTTGTGGAAATCTCAACCTTGCACCCTGCACAGAATAAAACAACGTCTCCTCTCTAAACATACTTCATGTGTTTCGGGAGTTATTTTCAATTTCACACAGTGCTTAGGTGTTTCCTTCCTCTTGGGATGGCGAAATGACAAGAAAAACCAAGGGCCCCAGTATGTTAAAAGAAACACTACTGGTTGGGTGCTTACTGAAATACAAGGGAGAACAAGAGATCAGTAGGGCGCAAATGATGGACTGACTCCTTTCCAGCTTCCCGTGCAAAGGGGAGAAGATGTTCCCTCTGAGGTTTCCAAGGAGACAGCAGGGTACCACCAACAGGTGAGGACTTTCCAGAGCACATAAGAATTCCTGGCTATGACAGAAACAGAAAGCCACATTAGATGAAAAACGCTGCACGCAGACCTAATGTCAGGTGTTTACTGGGCGGAGAGGTGCAGGCGCAGTGAGGGACCTGGCAGTGTGACCAAGCACCATGACAGGCTGGGAGCAAGAGGAACTGAAGCAACAGACTGAGCCCATTCTCCAGTTGACTTTGGCACCTTCTGCAAAGGGACCTCCTGATATGGACAAAGCCACTGCAGCACAAGGAGAGTGCACAATCACATTTCTCGCTGCTCCCCTCTGCTCTTTTCTCCTCACTTTCCTATGTCGCAGGAGAACAGCTCCCCATCACCACTGGGTAGAAGTCACTGCCACCAGGACCCTATGTGAGATCTGGATGCCTTTCAGCGAGGAGAAAACATCGCCAAAGGCCTTGGGAGTTGCCAAGCAGCAGGAGGACAGGCTGCGAGGGGCAGAGGAACCGCAGCACCGCTGCAGAGAGCGGAACAGCGGCAGCAGGGCTCAGGCAGAGCCGAAAAGAAACCTTTCCCAGTCTACATCTTCCACTGGGCAACGCCGACCTCTACCTGCCAGCAATTACAATCAAATCCAGAGTCACAATTCTCTTTAACCAAAGCTCATCACTTTCTGCAGACAGAAGAGACAAAACTCCAGCAGTCTCTTCCCGAATTTTAGACATCTCTACCCAAAAACAGATGAAAAGCACTGTCTACCTAACGAGCCTTTAAATAAAACACCCTGTAAATGTTTTTACATGCTATGAATGCTGGCACACTTATCTACATATATTTACATGAATTCCAGAGTAACAAGCATGCCAAGCTGCCATTTCTTGTTTCAGCATCTTATCCTCACTATCTCTGTAATAAGGAAACAGAGCATATAAAATTAGTTCTTGCAGATATTCACGTCCCCAGGAGTTCTTAAAAATTATTAAGTGTATTTCTGACCCAGATAAAACTTAATATAACCCTTCTGAAACACCTTCACGTAAGCTAACATTCTCACCCATTCTAATTTAAACTAAATAGAAACCCTTTGATTTGCATCCAAAAACTAATGATATCTGATTTCCTTTGTACTAAACAGCATTCAAATTCCATATCTAATTAATAGAATCATAGAATCACAGAATCATAGAAAGTTTTGGGTCGGAAGAGACCTCCAAAGGTCATCTAGTCCCACCCCCCCCCAGTGAGCAGGGACACCTAACTAGATCAGGTTGCTCAGAGCCCTGTCCAACCTGGTCTTGAATGTTTCCAGGGATGGGGCCTCCACTACCTCTCTGGGCAACCCGTTCCAGTGTCTCACCACCCTCATTGTAAAGAGCTACTTGATGAA
>Ga0065711_1044393_pt1 | contig 14129 bp, 10 predicted proteins | sample Hoacrofraction12_FD_59098 | JGI IMG/M metagenome (GOLD analysis project Ga0065711, IMG submission 59098) | Hoatzin crop microbial communities from Cojedes, Venezuela - Epithelial fraction 12 v2 (version 2) | ecosystem: Host-associated > Birds > Digestive system > Esophagus > Crop | place...
AGCAAGTGGAGGAAAAGAAGGTTATCAGGAGTAGTCAGCATGGATTCACCAAGGGGAAATCATGCTTGACCAATCTGATAGCTTTCTATGATGGCATGACTGGCTGGGTAGATGAGGGGAGAGCCGTGGATGTTGTCTACCTCGACTTCTGCAAGGCTTTCGACACTGTCTCCCATAACATCTTCATAGGGAAGCTCAGGAAGTGTGGGCTGGATGAGTGGACAGTGAGGTGGATTGAGAACTGGCTGGATGGGAGAGCTCAGAGGGTTGTCATCAGAGGCACTGAGTCTAGTTGGAGGCCAGTAACTAGTGGTGTCCCCCAGGGGTCAGTACTGGGCCCGTCTTGTTCAACTTCTTCATCAGTGACCTGGATGACGGGACAGAGCGTACCCTAAGCAGGTAAAGGGAGGTTCTCCTCCCCCTCTGCTCTGCCCTAGTGAGGCCACAGCTGGAGCACTCTGTCCAGTTCTGGGCTCCCCAGTTGAAGAAAGATGAGGAACTGCTGGAGAGAGTCCAGTGGAGGGCTACGAGGATGATGAGGGGAGGGACTGGAGCATCTCTTCTACGAGGAAAGGCTGAGGGAGCTGGGCTTGTTCAGTCTGAAGAAGAGAAGGCTGAGAGGGGATCTTATAAATGCCTAGAAATATCTGAAGGATGGGTGTCAAGAGGATGGGACCAGACTCTTTTCAGTGGTGCCCAGCAACAGGACAAGGGGCAATGGGCACAAACTGAAGCAGAGGAAGTTCCGTCTGAACATGAGGAAGAACTTCGTCCCTCTGAGGGCGACAGAGCACTGGAACAGGCTGCCCAGGGAGGTTGTGGAGTCTCTTTCTCTGGAGATACTCAAGACCTGCCTGGACGCGGTCCTGTGCAACCTGCTCTAGGTGACCCTGCTTCAGCAGGGGGTTTGGACTACATGACCCACAGAGGTCCCTTCCAACCCCTACCATTCTGTGATTCTAAGTTCACCCGATTCCTGAGCTGGTGGGAGCCCTGTGAGTTCACCAAAGGCAAGCACAAAGCCTAGCACCTGTGATGCCGTAAGCCCTACAGCAGGCTGACAGGGAAGGAGGTGGCTCTCTGGAAAAGGTCTGAGGGGTACCTGGTGGGCAGCATTGGTGGTGTGACAAAGGCGGCCAACAGCATGTTGGGCTGTGTAAGCAAGAGTGTATCCAGCAAGTCGAGGTTGGTGATTATTCTCCATTTTTCAGAACTTGTGATCGTATAGCTGGAGTATCGCTTCCAGTTTTGGAAACGGCTTTTTTCCAATAGTCCACCAGTTCAAGGAAGACATTGACTTGTGGGAGCGAGTCCAGAATACCAAGATGGTCACGGGGCTGTGGCAAATTACGTATTGGGAGAGCCAGGGACAACTGGGTTTGTTCAGTCTTGAGAGGGCTTAAGGGCAGATCTCCCTGCTGTGCATAACTGCCTCATGGGAGGGCATAAAGAAGACAGTCAGACCCATCTGAGGTGCCCAGTAGGAGGACAAGAGACAACACGCACGAGTTGGGACATGAGAATTCTGCTCCCATATTAGAAAAAAAAAAATTTAACATGAGGGTAGTTGAACACATAAAGAGGTCACCCAGAGAAAATGCGGATTCTCCATCTTCGGAGAAACTAAAAATTTAACCGGACATGGCCCTGAGCAGCCTGCCGTAACTGCACCTGCTCTGAGGAGCAGGTTGGACTAGATGCCTCTGGGGGTTCCACCCAACCTGCAGGATGCTACATGTCTTCCCTGATGTCCTGTGCTAAAGTCCGTGGGCTTGTGTTCATTTTTTTTGTGTCCATTGATAAAGTGAAATGTTAGAGTGAACAAGACGGAAAAAGTTTCGTTTTCATAGGTCATTGCTGCAAGGACAAAGTAAAGATCATTTAGCTGTGTAATCCAAGACACAAAAACTTAAGAGGTATCTGTGCATGAGTTTCTAGATGATTTTAGAGTGATTGCTACATATGGTATGATATATATATGATGCGATATATATGTTATGTATTTGTTGCTACTGTCCTGGAACACATATTTACCTACCAAATATTCTTTAGAATATTAATTAGCATGTGGTAAGGAATGAACTAACCTAACACAAGAAGAGAGGAGTTAGCTGTCTTCACTTTCAGAACTTAAATTTTAAAATATACTTAGCCTGCTGAGGTGTACCAGCAGCCTTAACATCACTATGGTAGCGTGTAGTGGATAGGGATAAAGTGATGCAGTCTTAGGCTTTTCATTTCACTTCTTCAGTTTTTTTACTACAATTTTGAGCAGCACCTGATACCTTATATTTTTGTTCATAAAGAAGAGTGCAAAACAGTATTTTTCTCAGAGTGCCAAACTAGAGCTGTGGCATGGTTTTTCTTTTGTTCCAGCACAGTAAAATTCAGCCATATTTCACCTGTTATTATCCTGTGACTATACTAAAAAAAAAAAAGGAAAATTGTTTTCCAGATTTTTTAGTTAAGAATAATTTTGTCTTTGAACATGCCTGTTGAATCTAAAAATCCGTTTACTATTTGGCTGGTTAAAATGGGTGCCATTAATAAGCAGCTGCTTGGTGAGACCTTCGTTGTGAAGCTTGACCAGTTGGTTACCTCTGTGGTTTCACTTTGGACCCACCGCTTCCTTCTACAGCGACTTGTTTGTTTGTGAATCACCAGGGAACTGCGAGTTGGCCAAGCAGCAGCTCCCACGGCCGTAGGTTGTGACACCTCCCTCGCTCTGGCCGGTATCCAGCAGGAAGCGAGAAAAAGCTGTAACCGTACCGTCTCGAGTTAAAATTTCTGTCGGCATGGTTTATGTTGTCCAAAGAAGCTGTTGGTGGGGACTTGTCGATGCTAGAAACTGATATTCTTACAGAACGTGCCCTCTCAGAAAGGGAAGGGGGGACTGACCGGTACATGCACAGAGCCCTGCGTGTCCTCAGCCCTCACCAGCTCCACTGAAGGCAGGGCTGTGTGGCCAGCCCCAGCTCTGTGGTGGTTTTGAGGAGAAACCAGCAATGAGCGTCACACCGGTGCTATCGGCAAAAAACAAGAGTGCTTTCCTTTCATGTCGCGGTGTTTCAAAATACTGTCTTGCTGGCGGTGTGAACAGTGAGTGAATATTACGTACCATAAAATCCTAGTAGTTTCCTGGATTAGACCAATTAGTGTTTGTTTAGATAATTCAGAGCTTGAATGACTTCCTCTCCGGAAGCCCGGAGACTGGAGCGCTAAGGCGGCACACCTCGGCTGAGCTGCCTGTGCCTTTGCTCTGAAGGGCCTGCAGAAGATAATCACAGCTTTACAGCGACGGGTGAATTGCAGATCACGTCTTGCAAGAGGAAGCATTCTTTGCAGCACTTCTCAGTAATTAACTGATTGGAATTACAGCCTTGATTTCATGTAATGGCTATTCTGTGATGATACCCCAGTTTGAAGCCTGGAATTTGAACTTCACACACAGCTCCACGAGGTCTTTAGGGGTTGTGGAGGTGATGAAAGGGTATACCATTTTAGCATATGTTTTCATTTGCGATTTTTTTAGTATGTTCAATATTTCCAAATAAAACAGTCTGTAACAGGCCAGTAGTGTTTCTCTGATGCACCTTCCTTTATGAGTAGGTATCTGCTTCTGCTGAGGAAGAGCTAGGTGCGTTGTCTTATGTCCATGAAAAGGCCTTTTCATGTTAAACCACTCAAATATGAAGCAGAGCAGTGTTGTCTATAAAAAGTCGTTCCAGTCTCAAGGAAATAACTTTAGGAACAAATGAGCCTTGGACATCTGTTTCGCACTTTTTTTTTTTATTTTCCAGTACAATTTCCATAGTAGAAAAGCACACACATGGCTGTGCATATGTTGTTTAATCTCTTAAATTGCAATTATGATAAAAAAATGAGGAAGGAAGTCTATGACTAGGAGAGCAAGGCAAAGGGGGAATTAGGCATATGGGGTAGACCGATATTCTTGACTTGTCCTTCAGAGAATAGATGTCATCTGTCACTTCCCCTAGCCTGGAAGAGATTATATCAAAGGGATACGCTTCATCTGTAATGATGAGATCACCTTTTCTGCTCCTCAGGGAGTTGAAGATGTTGGAAGAAGAAGGTTTACTGCCTTCAAGAGCCTGGCTTGTATGTTCTGGCAAACAGCAAAAACCGTGGGGAGTAGGGGCGGGTGGGGGAAGATACCCAAGGGAAACTAGACATGCTGAGTCGTAGCTGCGTGACACAAGTGGCTATTTGAATTGCTGGGGTGTGTGGATTTGTCCTTTCTTTAAAAATTGGTAATGTTTGTTCTCATGCCTTTTTTGGCAGTTTCAGGTGGCTATTTCCCTTCAGGTAATACGCAGGCATGTGCAGAACAGTGAGGAAAGGTTACTTGGCTGAGCTTCAGGTTAAACACCTTGCACTTGACGACTCAGCTGTTCAAATAAAGTTAGTTTAGTATCTCCCAATATATAGCCTTGTAAGTCCAGTCTGAATAGGTTTGATATGATTTGAAGTGTTATCTTCAGCAGGGGAAAACCAAATTTTTTATTATTATTTTGCAGGTGGCTTCAGGTGAATGCAATGAAGATACTGAGGTTTACAATATTACGCTTAGTACTGGGGACGAGCTCACTTTAATGGGGCAAGCAGAAATCCTTTATGCAAAATCTTCTAAGGAGAAGTCGCGGTTCAACACCATCTTCAAAAAAATTGGGAAGCTTAATTCAATTAGCAAGCTAGGCAGAGGCAAAATGCCCTGCCTCATCTGCATGAACCACAGGACCAACGAAAGCATCAGTCTCCCCTTCCAGTGCAAGGGCAAGTTTAGCACCCGCAGCCCGCTGGAGGTGCAGATGCAAGAAGGTGAGCACACGATTCGCAACATAGTAGAAAAAACCAGGCTGCCCGTTAACGTGACTGTGCCGAGTCCCACGCCAAGAAACCCTTACGACCTGCATTTTATCCGTGAAGGGCACAGGTACAAGTTTGTCAACATTCAAACCAAGACTGTGGTGGTTTGTTGCGTGCTTCGTGGCAACAAAATTATCCCCATGCATTTTCCCTTGCACTTGATGCTTCCGAAATTTACTCTCCCCGACAGTCTGGTGAAGGGGGAGCAGTGGCACGAATCCCTCATCCAGCACTGGTTTAATATATGCCAGGAGCAGTTTGACATAGACGAGTATTCCCGCGCCGTGCGAGATGTGAAGACTGACTGGAACGAAGACTGCAAGAGCCCGAAGAAGAGCCGATGCACGGGGCACAGCCACGTGCCGAACTCGCTCAGCTACGCGCGGGACGAGCTCACGCAGTCCTTCCACCGGCTGTCGGTGTGTGTCTATGGGAACAACTTGCATGGGAATAGCGAAGTGAACCTCCACGGCTGCAGGGACTTGTGTAACGAGTGGGCCCTGTTTTCTCACGATGCTCTTCAGTACCAGGAGTCTGGTGACAGTAGCAGCGATTACCTTTTTCCTGAAGTTAGCGAAGAATCAATGTTTCTGCCTACGAAACCAGAGCTTCCTTACGAAGAGCTATGGTTGGACCAAGGGTCTGGAAAGGCTGGCGACCAGCCTCTCACTCGCTCGCTAAGTGAGAAGAACAAATGTGACAACTACAGAGGGTCTTTCCGATCAAAGGGTGGTACCGCATCTCTTCCTGTGCCTGCAGCTGTTGGAGCAACCACGAAGTCTTCAGATGTTTCCCTACCTCCACCTCCAGTGCCTCCCAAATCAGAAGCAGTAAGTCAGGGTTGTTTATGTTGTTTTGTTTCTTTCTGGTGAAGAGTTTGCTTGGGGAATTTTTTTTAGGGAAGACTTTGGGGAGGGAGGCACATGGAGGGCAAGGAAACGGTGAGACTTTGAGATGTGCAGCTTGAACCAGTTTCCTACCAAGTGTAAGTCACGTCCTAAAAATGACCATAGTAGATTTAATATAACTGATGTGTTAGCTTAATCCTGGTACTTTCAGGTGATACTTATTGGGGTTTTTTGCTGACACAAACAAGGTCTAAGAATTGCTACATCACTTCCTTCCCTTGCTTTCCGCATCATATCTCCATGTTCTTCCATGTTTTCTCCTGTTTTCTGTGGCCAAAGTGTGTGAAGCATGACCCTGCTTTGAACTGCCTGGGATCCCCTTACTGTGCGCATCTTCAATTAACAGGCCTTGATAATGAGGACAGCTAGAATTCTTATGGATTTGAAGTGTTTGGTGATGAGAGATTGTCTTCTCTGTTACAAGTCTGTGGCAGATTTTGAAGGATATTAAGTGTTGAGTGTTGCTAACCTGAAGGAAACTTTATCAAGCTAGACCTGAACTAATCGCTCTGTACTGCTTATTGAAAGAAAACACATTTAAATAGGAGCCCTGCAGACTTGATAAATCAGCCTTCTAGAGGTCTCAGTTTTAAACAGAGCATGTTTCCTGTCCTGGGATTTCTAATGAAAACTCATGGGAGAAATCACTGCTCCAAACCTGAAAAGTCATGGAGACTTCAGAGGCAAAAATACAAATATGTTTTATCAACAGGAGCTTACATGGACTGGGTGGAAGATCCAACCATTATGTGGTCTCTTGACATAGTCCTAAACATCATTTTTTAAAAAACATGAGGGGAAAAATGAAAACTTCCCCCAAGGAAAGAGTGTCTAGGAATCTTTAGCAGAATTTAAACAGCACATACTTATGTGATGTTAATCTTGACAGGTAATATAATTTAACAAATTAGTTTTGCAGGGTTTTTGCTGGAATTTAAAGAAAGAAAATATTGTTCCATTTACAAGTCTGGTGGTATTTTCAAGAGCATGGGTGCACAGTAAGCTGAGGCTAATCCAGGACCAAACTGCAGCAAACCATGGTGATCCATGATGATTTATGGCAATCCACAGTGATCAATGACTTAATGATCTTACAGGTCTTTCCCAACCTTAGTGATTCTATGATCCCATCCCTTCCCTATTCCTGTCTGACAGTCCAGCAGTGTTGGCCATAGCCTTTCCATCTCGAGCCAGGTCACAGTCTGGTTGAAAGCGAAGACGTGTTTATTCGTGCTCAGTTGGGTTTCCACGGGGATCCCCGGGGCCGGGCTGTGTAGCTCCTGGGGGGCTGCGGCAGGGAGATGGGAGGAGAATGCCAGTGCAGGCACGAAACGCGCGCCTGCAGCCCTCTGACCATGCTGCCAAAGCGTCCCCAAAAGGCAGCCACAGCATCTTCAGCAAAGACAGGAAAGTCAAGACATTACGTCTTCTTAGCAGAGTGTGTTTATGCATTATATCTAAGTGCGGGAACTCAAGAGCACTTCCGAGCCTCCGAGGTGAGGTACGCGCTGACGCTTAGTCCAGGCTCCTTTGGACAAGTGCCCGGCAGCACCGTACTGGGATGAGGTTTCCTGGCAGCCTGCACCGATGTAAACCGGCGTGGGGCTGGTCCCAGCCTCATCGTCCTCCCCCTCCTCCCCCTTTCCCAGCCACATGGTCCTGGCTCCTCTTTCGTGCTGGCTCTGGCACTCCTGCGCCTGGGCAGGCAGCCAGGTCTGGATCTGGAAAATGATTAGTTTCCTGCTGATTCCTGTGAGCTGAACTGCTTCAGCGCAGGGTCAAAGGAGCGCTGGAGCCGGTGCCGGGGAGGGGGTGGTGGGGGAGGAAGGCTGGCCCCACAGCAGGGTGAGGGCGGCCCTCCTGGCTGGGGGCTGCTGGCCCCCCGGGTCGTGCCCGAGGTGTGGGCGGTGGGCTGCTGGGAGAGCTGTGGGACACCTGCACGGCGTCGGGGTGGACCTCCACGCCTGGGGAAACCTCGTGGTATAGCAACTCCCTTCTCTGGGCAGCAGGGTGGCCTTTGGGATAGGTGCGTATGTTGCATTTAAGGACGTTTGGAAAAGTGTGGGATTTTGTCATGTGTGTCTTACATTACTGAGGTTAGGCGCGAGTGCTGTCAGCGATTTCAGTACTGCTGGCTAGCTGTGCAGGGGAGCTAAGCTCTGGTGAAGATATTAGCCTGCATTTAGAGGTGGGCAAAGGATGTAACCCCAAAAGAAGTATAACAAAGTGAAAAAGACTTCATCTCTGTAGATAATTGTTTAGAGTCGGTTTCGTGGCTTCCTGGAACAGCTTTGGAATGAGTATCAGTGATCTACCAAATTCATCAGAGGGCTGGGGCCGAGGAGATGTTTGCTCGGTTTCCATCTAGGGTATTTATAGAATCAGTAGATCTCAGGAGCTGCTGATGAACATGTGGTTTAGTCATCACTCCCTTTAGAATGATACTCCATAGCGTTTCTGTGTAAAGGTTGTCTGGCAATTGTATTTTTGCCTGCACTAAATTTAAAATGTGTGTACGGGAGCTGTTTGCTGGAGAGAGAAAAGCACATTCGGGTGTTTGAGAAGCTGTTCTGGTTTTCTCACCAGCAGGATGAAGCATTCTGAAACCTGATACTTATTTTCTCAATACCTTTCAGAAAATCAAAGTAGCGTGAAGGCAGAAGGGGGCGGGGCAGAATGACCTCTGAACGAAGGCTGTAAATTAGAAATTGCTTCAGTCCTCAAACATTCATTTCCATAAAATCGGAGGCTGTTTTCCTGATTGATTTAAAGCGCATCACCGGTGGAGCGTGCCGGCTGTTCAGGCTCCTGTCAGCAAGGAACACTGGGCCGCTTTGCATCATGCTCGCTTCGCATTGCGCTGGGTTTATCCAGGCGGCCTCGGAGGTGACCGCTGCAATGGGCACGAGCAATGCCCAGATTCAGGAGTGACGCCCCAGGGGTTGCTGGTGGGGCTATGGGCCGGCACCACGGAAAGGCGCAAAGGTATTGAAATCCCCCTCACGCCGTCGGAAAGGGGTCACCAACCCCGGGTCACGGGAAGGAGTGCTGGAGCTTGGGAGGGCTCAGACATTCAGTGCAAATGCACTTTATCTGTATCTGGCAGCCGCGTGGCATCCAATGCATCTGGGCAAAAGAGCATTTCCTTGCGACAGCAGCAGCCATCGCAGCCGTTGTGTCACACCACGGCTGTTCCCCTCCTCTCCTGCACGTATTCCGTCGCTGTTCTCCTGGACCTAGGGAGCGTAGCTCTCCCGTGAAGTTTCCCCTTGCCCTTGTCAGCTTAATCTGCAAAATCTCTCCTTTTTATTCCTCTGCTGGGTTTCCTGAGGGCTGTGTCTGGCAGCTGTAATCGCGGTCTTGTGACAGGGACCAACTGGGACTGCAAACTGGTATTATTTATGGCCGCATTCTGATCTGCAATCTGGGTCAGCAAGGGAGCTTGGCACAGTTTGTTGTGCCAGCACCTTTGAATGCCAGCAGTCTTCCCAGGAAAGAATCCCTTTAACCCTTTGACCGCCTGCTGTGCTCCAAGAGCTCCCCTGAATGGTCGCTCTGACCCCATGGGTGCCTATTCGATGGCATGCAGCATTAACTTTGCCTAGTCCGACTTGGGAGGAGAGGAAGGAAAAAAAAAAAAAATTAAGTCCTTAGGCATCCTTGGGGCACAGCACTAAAATGGTTGAAGAGTTTTATGCCTGAATTCAATAACAAACATGAATAAAATTGATTCTTCTTTTTTTTTTTTTTTCTTGAAAGAGCAAATAAGAACCCTTAGAGCAAGATTTATTTCAGTGTTTTATGCTGTCGGGCATTTCCTGTAATTTTGACTTGTTTTGAATTAGGGAAAAAATGCACTGCAATGTCCCAGTCCCAAATTTTCCATTTCACAAAAGTACTAAATGGGTTGTTGCATTTTGAAAGCACTGAAGTGGATTGCAAAAGGTTCCACATTTATTTTGTTTTTAAATAAATTAAGTCACTTTAATTGCTAATTATGTGTTGCAGGACTGCTAAGATGACTTTTAGTTCTGCAGTGTTGTGAAATTTAAAAATAAAGTATAACTTTCAAACACAAACAGAATTTCCCTTTTCTGGTGCATCTGAGACTGTTTCAGACAAGGAGAACATAGAGGTCTCCACCTGCCCGAGGGAGGCAGCGAGTCCTTAAAGATCCTGCCTGGCACCCTAATGCTCAGTAGCCTTATTCACCTCTAGCCCTACTAAATAAGGTTGCTCTCCCAAATATATACTGATGAGATTAAGGTCTTAATTCCATCATTTTTTCTATGGGGATGGTTCCTGATATTTTGCTCCTACCTAGGCAGACCAATCTAAATTTGAGATAAGCAGTGCTACAGTCATGTGTTTGAAGCTGCAAAACTGGCTGGCTGCAGCAAGTAGACCTGTTGGCTGGGTGCCTTATTCGCACAGGCTCTTCTGCCCACACCTTCCAACTTGTACGTTTTGTGGTTGACCTTATCCTGGACTGCTTTGGCAGCTACAGAAGGACTGAAGCTCCAAGTTTGAACCCCAGCATCTGGTAAATACAGGATACCTGTACTATTCCTGGGGGAGGAAGGCTGGGAATTATCCTAGAGCTGGAAGGCTGAGTATCTCTGTGAAGTAAATCAGGAAACATCAAAGTCTGTTGAGATCTTTTCATTACGTAAGTTTGGTTTACTACATCTAAATAAACAACACTAGTGAAGTTTAAGCCTAACGAATTGCTCCTTACAAAATGTAAAATATCTGCAACGGTCTGTCTTGATTTTGTATGTTACTGGAAGGTTTTTTTACATTATTTCATTGCGGCTACTTTTGAAGTGAGTGGATATCAAACTACTGAAAAGCACCTCAAAAAAGATTGCTAGTAGCTCTACTGGTAGCAAGGTGTTCTTTTGGGCTTCTTTATGACAGCCACATGCTGTTGCAAATGTACATACTTAGCATCATTTTTCTCTTCTCCTCCCTTTTTAGTTATTTCCTTTGACAGAATAAGGCAGAACCAGATGTGTTTCTTCTGGTTGACAGTGCTGTTGCCCAGATTTTCTCGCTGCTTACTTACATGTTCTTCTTTTGTACAGGTGAAAGAGGAATGCAGGCTCCTGAATGCTCCCCCCGTCCCACCACGGAGTTCAAAGCCGTCCTCCACCAGTCCTTCCATCCCTCCTCGCACAATCAAACCTGCACGACAGCAGACCCGCTCCCCTAGCCCTACTCTGTCCTACTACTCTTCGGGACTGCACAACATGTATGTGTTTGAGCTGTGAGAGCTCTGTCCTAACGCTTTTTAAGAAAGTTAAATTTAGCAGTATTCTGGTTTATAAAGGCACGGTACCGTGTCAGAGTTGCTGACTTTCTGGGAAATGGGCTAACCTGTCAAGTTATTTTTAAAGATTGAAGAGGAAGCGAAGGTCCAGCAGTAACTATGTTTTACTGGAAAGGACATAGCAATTTATATTAAATACGTGCGCCTATTGCTATAGGTAATCTCACTGTAAGGTGGCACTGGCTGTCTAGCTGGAAAAATCCTGTACAGTTCTGTACAACTCTTGAAAGGCTTGAATCTTCAAACCAGCGCAGCTCAAAGCCAGTTTTCGGGTGGGATTTCAGTGCTACCTGCATGCAGTGCAGCCAGCTCTGATAAGGGGGGACACGAAAGGAGTGCGGTAATCCAGAAACGTGTTGTGCCAGCTATATGGGAACCTGCAGGGTGGGTATGATGTAGAACAGAGAGGCCAGCAGACACCATTGAGTGCAAAGTGAGGCATAGCGGAAGCGGGCCAGACAGCTTCCAGATCAAACCCACTTCAGCACAAACCTGACCCACAGACTGGAAAATCCACTCAGACTGGTCGAAAGTTGACAGTAGATTTTTAATTCTGTGGCTGCATACCTTTTCCTAGCAATGCAGTGTTCTTCCTTTGGCTTTAGAAAGTGTATACACCTTTTGGAGTCTCCCCTCCTTTTTGCCTTGAAGGTCTTGTTGCCATGGTTTTTGGCAATGACAAGATACTACCCGTCTGGGTGTTACAAATTGATCTGAAACGCCACTGAAATCTTTTCAGCCTCGATGCAACTGGTGCAATAACTTATGCTGGAGTTGCCTTTCTAAGCCGTACTGCACATTTGCAGCTTAGTGTTGTGTATCTGGCAATGATCACTCTAGATCAAGGCTGCTCGTTTGTTGTTTTTTTTTTAAGAGAGCCTGTTGGGTAGTTCTGTCAAGGTCTACTCCACAGGAGGCTGAGCGAAAGACCTCACAGCGTTTGGGGCCCACCAAATGCTGCTTTCTGTATTTCTAGCTAAGAATACATCCGCCTCCCAAGAAACCGGGAAAACAGTGAGAAGTGAAATTTCTCAGGAATGCAGGTGGTATTATTTGCCTCAAACTTCACGCGTTTGCATGAAATTCATCTCCATCTTGGGTCCAGGCCAGATATCTCCATTTTGGTAGAAATGACCTAGTGCTGCAGAGGAAGCTGCTAGAAAATTGACAATGCGTGGTATAACCAGATTGCTGGTGAAGCTGCTTTTCAAGTCTTGCCGTTTTTATCAATGATCTTATTTTCTGGATCGTGAAGGGTTGCAGCCATTACTTTAAACAGAAACACAAACCAATATGATTTGTCTTTATCTGCCCATAAAAATGCCTGATGCCCGACTTCAGCTGTATTTCAGGTTTCTTTTGCATCCTTTGGCACTGGGTCCCATGGAGTTAATTTTCATGGAGGACAAATAAGGAAGCACATTGAAAATACTACTTACCAATTTTCAGTAATTCCCTTACTCTTTTAAATCTTTAAATGTTCCCATTTCTGATATTGATTTAGAGAACAGAAACAGGATCAATCAATTGAATTCCTCTCTATGGTTAGTTGTTTACAGTGCCTCACTGACTGTCTTCTGTGAATTGAACAGCCCAATGGCTGCATTTGTGAAAAAAACTTTGCACTGTGTTTGTTGCACCAGTTGGCCTTTAAACAGCCAGAAATGACCAGTTGACAGTGTATCCTTGTTGAGGAGAAGAAAAAAATCTCTGCTATTGTAAACATCCAACGTCTTTAACTTACAGACTTGTATTCATGACATAAGCAGGAAAAAAAAAAGTCTGGAGTGCATGGAGTGGAGACCAAGGGATGGATAGATAGAGTGAAACTGCTTCTGTCGAGACTGAGTTTTAGAACTATTTTTCCAGTGATATAGAGTAGATAAGCTTTTACACATCTGCACTTTGTGCTTGAGCTGGGCAAGTCCAGGGTGGCTTCCTCTCTGACTCACTGTAAGTGCACGGGGAACTATTTTTTGTGTCAATCCATTCAAAAACGATGCTGGTTTTTTTGAAAGTTGCTGCCCTCCTCAAGCAGCTATCACTGAGCTCTCACACAGAGACTACCAAGTTTCTTTCTTGAGTAGTTAGTTTCCAGGAGAGAGAGGTGAGTAATTAAAATCATTATTTCAGCTGTTGGTTTCCCTCTTGTGTGTTGAATAAGGATGTTATAAATCTGCTAATTGTTTTTCCAGTGTTCTGGTTTAATTGGCGAGAATTCCAAAGACCAACCCAATCCTTCAGACTTTCTTTCAGAAGTGGCATAAAAACAGCAAACGTTTGCTTTTGATAACAGTTTGCATTGGCGTCTCCGTCTCTTGGGAACACCTAGATATAAACCACCAGTTCCCTCGGGCAGGCTGAGCTTAGTTTACCACCTCAAAGTAGGTCAGGATAACTTTCTTGAGGTGCCTTTGAAAAGCAAGTGTTTCTTGTCATAGCTTTTCAGGGGTAGGGACACACAAATAAGTTACTGTGGGGTAAGCTTGAAGCCTGATACTTCAACACATACAGCTAGGTCTGCTTACCCTTCCAGGTAAAACTCTTCCTTTGGCAGTAAGCATTACACAGAATCACAGAAAGGTCGGGGTTGGAAGGGACCTCTGTGGATCCAACTCCCCTGCCAAAGCAGGGTCACCTAGAGCAGGCTGCACAGGACCTTGTCCGGGTGGGTCTTGAATATCTCCAGAGAAGGAGACTCCACAACCTCGCTGGGCAGCCTGTTCCAGGGCTCCGTCACCCTCAGAGGGAAGAAGTTCTTCCTCATGTTCAGATGGAACTTCCTCTGCTTCAGTTTGTGCCCGTTGCCCCTTGTCCTGTTGCTGGACACCACTGAAAAGAGTCTGGCCCCGTCCTCCTGACACCCACCCTTAAGGTATTTGTAGGCATTTGTAAGGTCCCCTCTCAGCCTTCTCTTCTCCAGGCTGAACAAGCCCAGCTCCCTCAGCCTCTCCTCGTAGGAGAGATGCTCCAGTCCCCTCCTCATCCTCGTAGCCCTCCGC
>Ga0065711_1007985_pt1 | contig 14128 bp, 4 predicted proteins | sample Hoacrofraction12_FD_59098 | JGI IMG/M metagenome (GOLD analysis project Ga0065711, IMG submission 59098) | Hoatzin crop microbial communities from Cojedes, Venezuela - Epithelial fraction 12 v2 (version 2) | ecosystem: Host-associated > Birds > Digestive system > Esophagus > Crop | place...
CAACTTTTTTTTTTTTTTTTTTTTTAAAACCACCACAATTTCTAACTCATTGTATGAATGACGCTTTTGTTCAACACCAGCATTTTGCCCTTTTATTTTTATACACGTATTACAGATATGATTTCTGGAAATATAACAATTCTCTAAACCAAATTTAAAATCCAACACAAGTTGAACACCATTTGAGTGACTTGCTGTTCACAATATTGTATAGGTGGACATCCACACCCAGCACAAAGTCTCTTAGTCTAGATTTCAGTACAAAAGACACAATATTGGTGGTCCTTTGCGTGGCTCAGCATGTAAGGTGATTTCTGCATTCCCTGGATACTTGTAGTTTCTGTAAAGTGCAGTATGATATATGACTAATATATTTTGGAACTGGAAAACATTTAGACACTGAACTAGAAGAAAAAAAAGCACAAGATTTAAAATTTAAGCCCACTTATAAGCCTTTCCTGTAAATTCAAGACAATGAGAAACAAACCCACTTCCCCTTACTCCTCACACCACAGAACAAAAAAATCACTGAGGACTGGGTCACTGGTACAAATGCCTCTGTGATAACTTCAACCATGAAGTCTTTTTCTCCACCTAAAAAGCAAGTTCTGATAAAAAAATGACTTCAGCTTCATAGTATGGATTTGTCACTGCACAGCTCTTAATGAGAAGAGCTGTGAAAAGCCAGAGCGTGCATCTGAACAAAACAAACTCTGTTCAAGACAGGGAATTGCAGTTTTCTGTCTGACACCCATTAAGAAGCATATTCATAAGGGAAAAAGCTGGAACTGGGAAAACTCTGATCGCATTGTATCCTTTCAAAAATTAGGTTAGCTGTGTGACGGTATTTTCATGGATCTAGCCTGTGTTCTGCAAGAGCTAGCTCTTCCCGATATCTAGCCCTGAAAAAAGGAGCTGGTTTACAATGTACTGGAAGACAGTTGGACTGCTTTGGGGATATCCAGAAAAAAGTGGTTTCAAGAATGGGAACCAAATTTCTGTTGCTCTTTAACTGAGAAAAATATTTTCCAACTCACAATTTTTCAGTCTACAAGAACCTTCCAAAAATATGTTCTCTAAAAATATGTTGTGCTGACACATCTATAGAATATTAAGTATCTTACATCTTAATTGATATAGCTGTAGTTCTGGAGTATTAAGTAACTGCTTTACCACTGTGGTGGCCTCTCCTGCCAAAAGTGACTACTTGCTACACTGGAATTTGGACAAACTAGTAAATAACTGAAAAAAATTTCAGAAATTACCAAAGGGGAAATTGATAGAATGGGAATTGGTGAGCGTGTTTGGGGAATGAAGTCTTGAGGACAATTAGAAAAACTGTTTCCAACTAACAAATTGAAAACAGTTAACATATTACTCAAGCTGCAGTTGTCCCAGTATCACAGACAGTAGGGTAAAAACTACAAAATGAAAGCTGAGAAAAAAAAAAAAAAAGGAGTACAAATTCATAGTGGTGCCATAAATTTATGACTGGAGATGAGTTTAGAGTTGAAAGTGGCTTGATGCTTCAAGAGAAGGCCAATAAAATGAATTAGTGTGAAGGATACCTGGAGGTCTCACCACATAAGCAGAACTCTAACTATGAATTATGCACTTAATTTTCCTGTACTGCAGCAAGAGTTAGAGCTTAGTCTGTCATTTACAGGAACTGAGTAGACCAGCGAGCATTGAACCCAGACAAAACAAGGGGTGTTTCGGGAAGCCTTGCCTTCCCTTGATATGAGGACCTATATTCTCACCTTTAAGGCAGGAAAAGTACTTTTGGTTCGATGAGTCGCAGTAAGGGATGTACTTCTCTGATGTAACATCATTATTGCACTAATATTTCACGTAATTCTGTAGAAAAATGTTTACAGTCTATAGCTGAAATACTTATTTTCCTCTCATGGGAGAGAAATTTTTCACATGAGTGGGTGGAAGAAATTCCGAAACAGTATGAGTGAACTATTTAGTCAGAGGTATTTCTATGCACAATTTTAACAAGGAATGTAATTTTCTGAGTGGGTTTTGTAATTTCTTACTACCTTACTAAACTGCAGCTAAAATTCCTTCATTTCATTTTTTCAAATCCTTGTAAAATAAAAGTCATACATTTTCTTCATTTTAGTATTGTCCACACATAATACATGGAGTAAGTACATCTATCTTAGACACCTCTGTGCTGTGGTTATAATAAAAACACAAACGTTAACATTTCAGTTATGAGACAGCATTAACTGAGGTCTTGATCTAGTGAACATTTACATGTTACACCTTATGCAACTCACCTAAGCAATCCCATTAATTAAACAAATCCAATATTCTAGCAAAACAGTCATGGATATAACAATATGCATCCAAAATCTGCGAGATCAGCACTTCTTATTAATTGACAAATGCTGACTTGTGGTTGTAATCACTTACTTCCAAAAGGTCCACTGGTATATGAAATCAACCATTTTAATTACTCTGTATTCACTGTAATACATACTAAAATGCATGTCACATGATCGCTAGACTTACACGTAAGGAACTTTTATCTGGAAAACTGTTCTGTTCCTAGTTAAGACCTTCACTTCGTGATGCAACATTTCTCACATTACTAATCCATAGGAGAAAAAAAGTGACATTCAGTCTTTTAATGAGACAGGGACACATTTTGTTCCAAAATGTTCATTCACCTCACTGAGGGCAACTGACAAACACCTTAAAGAATAAATTTCTTTGCATAATAGCCTCTACAGGAGGCAGCTTTTTGTAAAGCACAGTCCAGCTGGCCACAATCATTTTGTGGCTATTGTGATGTATACCACCGAGCTAGACACTTTTATTGTCCATCGTTATAGACAATATTGACAAACAGGAAAATTGTCATTTGGCTATGTTTTAAATTTTTAACAGTGAACAGAAAAAAGTGAGGCAAAAATAAATCATTAACAGATTCTAAAATCTACACGTCATGAAAATATGACATTCAGTGAAAGGTATATTCTTTCTTTAAAGGTTTATTCTTTAGAGAAAGGCTAAATAATGTATCTATCTTCTAATAAAGGAGTGCAGAGACCCCGTAAGATGCGGTCCTAGTTAGCTTTGGTTTTCTGTGATGTTTGACCACATTCCATTCGGGTTTGGCTACAGGTGGATGTCAGTGAGGGGGGAGGGAAATCACTGTGCTTTTAAGGAAATATTGTTATGGTTAATGCAATGTGGCCCAAAAACTTGACGGAAAAACATTATCAGCGCCATCAAAAAATTATAGCTAAAAAAGTAAACAGAGGTAATGAAAGGCAGCTTCCTGTGAAATTCATTCCAATAGTGATTTACTTTTACATTAACGAACTGTCAACTAAGAGGAATACAAGAAAGCCAACTAGTAACTTTTTCTCTGCAAGATTTATATGAACAGAAATTCTAAACGCATGCCTCAAGCCAGAAGAAATTGAGATATTAAACAGAACATAAAGGATTGCTTTTGATTTGTTTTGCTTAAGCTACATTAAAACATAAAAGAAGACTGACAGAAAAAGAGGAAAGAATAAAAATACTTTGGAGCTATTCATTGAATATCCAGATTCCTTCCAACTAATTTCTCAGTTACATGTGATGTATGTATGCCTGCGTAAGCAAAGAAACCGTCAGATTCAATACATCTTTCAAACTTCTCAGTTTTCCCATGATGTTTGGAAATGTGAATTTCCATGCCTGAGTTGAGGACAACACTCTCAGTCACATTTACTCAGCTCAGCAATAAAAAATGCATGCCCGTTCCCATCTCGGGGATGCCACGGGAGATTTGTCACAAAGTGCCAGTAACAATGTCATAAAACCATACCCCGCCTCGCCGCCGTACGCGAGGATTGTGCTGACTGACTGACTGCGTTAACATCTTGGCACATGGGTTCTTGCTGTGCACATGGCAAGGGAGAGGAAGATAAGCGAACGTGCTGACAACCATTTCATCATTTGCTTGGCGACAGAATCTTTGGCCCTTGCCTAGGGTAGGCAGTTTCAGATCTGTGGTGAAAACACACACTTCCTGACTTGGGCCATTCAAGATAACACCCAATCCATTTTCACAGATTGCAATGTGACTAACTCTTGCTTTTGGCATGGGTGGCGTTAGCAATACTTCCCACCATACTCCCTTCCCATCTCTTATTAGCGTCCTGAGCCCACAGGATCACTCTGAAACTCTCCCATAAACAAGTGAGGACTTTAATCCCTCCTTTATCTACAGAGGGCTAATTAAGGAGCATGATGGACAGAGATGATCCTACATTGGACACCATTATCAGTCATGTGGGTGGAGGACCTGCTTTCACTTTTGTTATTTTTTCTCACCTCTCTTTCTTGAGGAATTCAAAACAGCACAAATTTTTTACTCTGAATCACCACTAAAAAAAAAAGAAATTAAAATTTCAGGGACTACAATACAATTGAAACTTACTCTTTGGGGAGCTCCTGGGAAGTGATTAAAAGCCCTGTGAGGACAGGGAAACATGACTACAGACACCAACGTACTTTACTGATGGATGAACAAAAGGACAAATGTTCACTGTGGCATTAGCTACAGTCACAGTAATCCTGTGATAACAGCAGTATGGAGCATAATGCTGAAATAGTGTAATAAAAATTGTAGATGTACTTATGGCTTTATTAAAATAAATATTTTCCACATCCTGAGTAAAATTAAATGGTAGTCAAAATCTAAAACAGCTATTGACTCCTATGCAATTACGTATCTACTGATGACACAAGAAGGTAAAAACTCTTACAAGGATGTTGCAATCTCCTCAAAATGTACAAATGTTCAAAACCCTGGAGGTCCAGTACTGACAAGGCACTTGAAAACTGGATTGGAAAGTAATTATGCAAACTGGAATCTGCTTTTAAGGTCACTGAAAGAACACCAGTTCTGCTCCTGGGTTACCATAGAAAGCACAGTCAAAACCAAGAGAGGGTAAAATATTGAAACATTAGATATTTTGTTACGAGAGCAGAAAAGTCAAAAAGCAAGGGGAGACTAAACTGAACACTTTTTGTGAGGTTACACATACTTGAAGCAACCGACTTTTACTTTCCATGCTGAACTGCTGCTTCCTTATGTCAGATAAAAATGAGGCCACAACAGGACAAACACCAACACAATTTCATAGGCACGGCAAAAGCAACATTATATTCTGAGAAGTGCAGTTTCCAGTGGATCCCCTTATTTCCCAGATTTTGAGCCAAAATAGATTCTACAGGCTAAAGATTAAGTAAGTGCTATAGAAATTAGGGAAGTTTGGAAACCATCTGGTGTATTTCTCAGTCCCAAGGAAAAAGGACTATAGATTTAAACCATTTCTGGCAGGTATTACTATACATTCCCAAGGACTGAGATTCCTCAGTCTTCCTTGGCAATCTATTCCAGTGCTATCTATACCTTTCAATGAGATGTCTTCCCCTCATTTATCTTGCTGTAATTTAAGACCATTCTTTTTGCCCTTTGAGTTGCCCAGAAAGATCAGTCTATCCCTTCCCACTGCATCTGTCTCTTTAAATATTCTCAGTTCTTATGCATTCCGTCTTCTGTCTACTCTAGACCAAAAAAAAAAATCTTAGTTCCTTCTGTCTGCCCTCATTAGTTATGTTCTCCAGTACTCTTTTCACTCTTTATGTTCTCTTTTGGGCTCTCTGAAACCAACAAAATCTACATACAAATGAAAAGTGAGGAAAGTCTGAATCTTGGATAAAAGCAAATTTAACTAATTCTGTTTAAGACACCACCATTCTAACATCTCTGCTTCTATACAGTTCTTTCACTGGAAGATAGAGAAGCTGTCTATAAGGGAGGCAAGACATACCCTCATCGTTATAGGCAGGGAAACTGAGGCATAGCTAAATGACTCACTCAAGGCATCACGGATGCCTACCCCAGACAGGAATGGAAACCCGTCAAGTTGCTAACTGAGCTGCTCTGTAACTTCCCCCCATGTCACAACACAGGACCTGAAGCCAGTGTGCCAAAACAGTTACGGCTGCATAGATTTTAACCAAAGTGCGCATTATATTTTTATAACTTATTTTTTATTTTTACAATTTATTTCTATCTTTCTAAGTGTCAGATTCCATTCACTGATTCCTCTGATGTATCAGACATATTTTGGGATTGCAGTCCACTGCTGCACCTGCTTGTCAGCACCTTACTGATCAATTTGTGGCTAAACTTTCTTTTCACAGATCATTCTGCTCCTGTTCTAAATATTCTGCTGTGTAATCCTTCTCCTAAGGTTGTTTCTGAAAGCAGGCCAAGTCCTGTAGTTCTTCAAGTTAAACAACAGAATTATTACTTTTGCATTTTTTTCATGTCACAGCATGACTGATATTTTTATGCCTATGAATAGCCCCTTAAATAATCCATAAAACCTGTACCTGATGATTTTAATCCCTTTCTTGTATGTAATCTCCTCCAGGCAAAGCTTAATAAGCCCCAAAATCTTTCTAAGCTTACACCTCTCTAGTGAAGCCAGATGAATGTCAGATTTTTACGGTATTTCTACTGTAACTTCAGTAAAGCTTAAGCTGTCAGAGAGATTATGGATACCATATGAATCCACAGCCAAAGTGACCAATACCTTTTAAGAACACAAAATAAAAAATGCAGGAGCAGCAGTGTTTCCTACCTTGTCTGCCTTGCTCTACTAAAATGAAAAGATGAAAAGACTCCATTTTGTAGCATAATCTATGCTTTTACATCAACATATAAAGAAACACGAACCCTGGGGGTCTACAGGCAAGTACTGCCAAATGACAGGTTGCTGTAAAGGTAAATGCCTCATTTTAATTTCAGTCAAGTATTAACAGCAGGCTATCTATGATCTCTTTCACTGTTAAGAGCAAACACTTGTCTATTGAACCTGGGTGTTTACAGTGTACCTTAATTATCTGCTCATCGTTCAGGCAGACAGAGAAATGTCTTTTCCATTTATTCAAAGGTTTGAAGATTTCAAACCTTTTCCAGTCAAAGTAAGAAAGAAAAATGCACTTGAGATGTAAAAGACTCAGGTTCAGGTCTCTGCTCTGTTTTCCACCAGAAACTTAAGTCCCCTCCATGCCAAACCAGTACCTGAGAAAGGAGCACAGACAGTAACTGTAACAGAGGAGACTGAATTAGCTAGAACACTTTGGCTGCGTTTATCAATCCAATGGCACCAACCACATTATTGCCGAAGTAGTTAGCCTGGAGCATATATGGTTTTGTAGAAGTGTATCTTGGAGTTTGGCTTAGGGTTTTTGACCCACCTACTTCTTCTGTACCAGCACAGGTACCAATGGTATGCTGGGATCAGCTGAATGCACAGATGAGCTTGTAGTTGGCTTTCTCTGTCCTCACAGCTTACTGGCTAGGACTTGCTGGCTTGTGGGACTTACTCTTGCTTTGTCACCCGCACTTTCAATGACTAAATTTTTATCAAGAAGAATTAGCAAAGGCTATGGTCTTTAGGTCTTAATTATCTAGTCATCAGATAACAGCCCACAGCAGCTGTAAGTTAGAGCAGTTTTTGCTGATGTACTTCATGCTGAGGAGGGCAGCTGCATGGGCCGGGACCACATATGGCCCAGGAACACAGGGACACAAAGGCCATCAGCCAACGGAGCCACGGGTGAGAGTTTGGTCCTAAACACATTTCTGGCTACACAATTTAATGGAAATGGAACACAACTATTAGAGTAACATGAAGCTAGAAACTGCTACTGCATTGTTTTTTCTCCAGATAAAAAGTGCAGGTTAAAAAAAAAAAAAAACCAAACTGTACTTTTTATTTAAAGAAAAAACAGTATCAAAGAAGCTAGAAACCCTTTCTATATATAAACCATCCTTTTTTTCCAATGGCAAGTCTGTAACAGCAAAACTACCCATCTGATATGGAATTAGCTGAGAACTACAAGCTGCTCCAAAATTTTCCTATGCTCCTGAATAAACTCCAGAGTTTTTTTCCAGTAAAGCAGCTGGAGCTCCTAAAATATTTTGCACTCTTGCGGTTAGGAAAATACATTTAGTAAGTGAAATCTCTCATTCATATGTTTAAAGAAAACAGTCAGAATGTGTTACATTATTCTGTACTGAAGTGTCACTACAGACCAAGATGATGTGAAGTTTAAACTGATTGTTCTTTACAGTGTATGATTATCTTGCATACATATAGCTTGCTGAGGAATGTTTCTATTATTTGAATCATAAAAGTGCTAAAATTAATAAGCACACTACAGTTATTTTACAGCTTTGAACCAGAGTGAAGGGTAATGGAATACATAATCTACAGGCACAAACAGTACTGTGGAAAACGGAAGAACTATGTGATGAGTCGTAGTATTCCAACCACCAGAAGAAATTAAAAAGAGAAGTAGGTATTAACAAGGTAAAAGCAAAGGAAGGGCAAAATGAAAGAATTCAAAGAACAAAGTCAAGGAAAAAATAATAACAATAAATAACAGCAAAATGATACAAAACAACAAAAGAAAAATTCAGCAGTAGCAGAAAATATGACCCAACCTACCAAATCACAACTAATATAATGCATCACTTTCATCAAAATGTTATATTGTACATAATTCAGTCATATGTAAGCATAAGCCTTAGTCATCACATCTTTGGCTCCTAGACCATTTATTTAAGCGAGAAGATAATTTGATGACTTACCTGCTTGCTGCATGCATATAATATATGTGGTAAACAAGCAGAGGCAGTGACGCAGCTTCCATTTCCAGTGATAGCACCACATTTCACTTACATGAGACATCCTGTGGAAAAAAAGTAAGCAAGAATTCAGGGAGCTTTACAAGAAGGCAAGAAAAAGAGAAAATACTGTTAGTCAAACTAGTAGCTAGCAGTAAGCGAGCAAGTAGCACTTGAAAATTATGGATGGTCCTAGTGTTGCTTAAACAGAAACAGAAGTCTCTATGCTTGCTAAAGAGAGTCAGAAATCATGTTGTCTGGTTCTCAGCAGACAACAAAGTGGAAGACTGGTGAGTGCTGGGCTTCTAAGACAGGTGTAGTTGGTGTTTCTGCAAATGAAACAAGCAGTCCATATGGGGACAGTCTGAAAGAGTTAAGGTGTAGGGTTTTTTTTGGAGATTGCAAAGTTTTTCTTTATTTATTTACATATACAAATACATTTATGCTGTTTAAATATATAATAAATACAAATTTGTTACTAACTATATAAAGATGGCAGATGAGAATTTGCCTCTGCCCTTAACCAGCCTTTTCACATTTTTGAGTGCTAGTATTTTGATAGCTACAATTTCTGCTGACAATTGCCATAAAAATCCTGAAACTTTCCTTGCCAAAATCTAGGGGCTCATCTGTGCTGCCAGTGAAGTCAGGGACATGTTTATTATTTAATACGACAAATGCAATTATATAAAAATCTGTATCAGTTATAGCTTTAAGTTAAGGTTTCCTTTGCCTCGAAGTGTACAGGACATTTAATAGCTAAACCAAAATGTTTCCTCCAGAGTGGGCAGAATAGGTAGAAAGAAAGATTCTTTATAAATTTGGTCAGACTTTTAACCATGTATCCAAGATGAATGGTGCTCCATTACATTCCTGTCTCGTTCAACAAGTTAGCAACAAGCCACAAGTAATGAAATACAACATGTATTATTTTAACCAACTTCTTCCCCTCCTATGTGGCGATAACCGGCTTTTGTTCAGTAAGATACGATCTACTTATACTGGGAGAAAACCTCTAACAGAACCTCCAAAATATTTCACAAGTCTATTCCCAGCAACAGTATGTGAAGGAAAATGAATAGTCACGAAGAAAAACCTGTGAACACAAATGTCTTCCAGGTTAATGCATATTAAATACAGAAAAAAGAAAGGTATTTGGAATGGCCATCAGTATAATTCATCGGAATGGAAATGTGAAAGAGGTAAGTGAAAGAAAGTACAGAGCTCATACTCTGTGGCAAGAAAAATTAATTTTCTTAAACTTGTGAAAATAGTCTTCCTTCTGCTCCACAGACATTGCTGTGAACCTGCCAGTGAAACCTGGGGGCAAATGTAAAACCTTTCCAAGTATCAGCTTCTGTTTCTTCCCAAAGTGGAGTTCTGTAACGTAGACAAGCCAAACTTAATGCAGCAAGATAAACCATTGTAAAGGAACAACTAATGTTTCAGTTTTAAAAGTAGTAGTTCATCAGACCACTTCTGTGGGCTAGATGCCAACGGGCCCAGGTAAATGGCACTTCAACAGCCTGATGCAATCAGTCAGGTTTCCCTTCAGTGCAGTGTTACATAGCACAAGTATCTGATTACAAAAGAAGTCCAGTTCTTTATGGCTAGTTGTATCAAATTAGGAATTTGAAGCCGATTTATTTTTCTGAGATATTGTAAAGTCAAACTTAACAAGTGTTGAAGACAAGCACAGAAAACACTGGGCTCTGAAATACAAGAATCTCTTTGATGAAGCCAGACACACAAAATAACCAGATTATCAAACAATAGAACTATTGTCCTTCAACTTAATGACCCAAAAATCCCTATTAAAACCTCAGACAGCAGAATGCTGAAGTTTGGGAACAATTACTGTTCAATGTATGTAATTCATAAATCCACAATACCCTTAATACTAATTTTGAAAATTGACTTTGAACAGAAGTCCTTTTAAGGCACGAAAAGAGTTATATGCACCTGCAAACACATGCAGCTTACTCCCAGAGCGGTGAATGGAAACGTTGAGCAGAACGGCATGACATACCGGAGATACAGAAGAATATTGCTGTTTCTACAGAAGAAAGAGTTTGCAGCTACTGATGAGATACACGACGGTCCGCCGCATAATCTACCAACGCAAACCTGTAGAAGCGGTTGCATTACTGGTTTTTGTTTGTTTGTTTTGAGCAAGCACAGTTAAAGTTGTCAGACTAGGAAACAGTCACAAACAATTATTTATCAATTCAGAAGAAATCTGTGCTGGTTTTCATCATATTGATACGTTTTGTGTGTGCTACAGTAATCGTCACTGCTGATGTCCCTGTGAACTCAGATGAATAGCGGGTGAATCCAACACACAACTTTTGAGATACTCAAGGTAAAATAATACGACAAGTTTCTGCTGCCTAGGTCTGGAGTGACCCTACCCAGTCACATTGCCTCCTGTGTCTTTCTTAAAGGATGTGAGATTCTGCATGAGTCTGAGAGCACTATTTAATTTGGCCAGTTTTTGTTTGTTAACGTTTACTTGCATTGTGGTAATGCTTACAAGACAGTACTCCACGGTGCCAGTTTACAGCATCTTTCTTCATCCTCACTTGTAAAAAGCACAAGTCAAGAAAGATTTCAAGAACACAGATAATCAACAACAGAGCAGTGCATAAGTAAGTGCAAACAACAAGACAGAACAGAGTAGCTATAAAGATTTTTCCCCAGACAAAAAGGCTACATAATTACACAATTGCTATAAAAAAATGTACAATTCTCCACCAAAATAAACAAATACATAAAAAATAACAAACTTGTCTCCTCCACTTACATTCTCTACTGCTGAAGGACAAAACAATTTTCTTTACATCACACCATCTCAGTTGACAAGAAAGAAGGGTTTATCAAACTCAACCACAGAAGAAGCAGGCTACCAAAACACACCACTAATGCAGGCACCATGAGTGAGATCGATTTCTTTTGGAGAGGACTTTTGAAGATCTGTGTTACAAAGCACAACCTCTAGCTGAGTGCTATAAATGAGTGAGGAAATCAGTTATTTACATGTTCTTGAGATCTTGCATAGACAAAAAGCCAGAACTCAGTAACCTGCCTGCTCACAGCCTTACACTATGATGTGTTTAACACCCCTGTTCTCACAAGAAACTGTCAGGGATGGCAGTCAGCTAACATACTGCCAACAAAAAGCCTTATTCCGTAACAAAATCCATCCCCAATATTTTTATAACGCGACATCCCAGCTGGCAGGCAATTATGAAAAGAAGCCGGAGCAACTGGTAAATACTTCTCAGACATTAAGAAAAAAAAAACAACAAAAACTTACTTGCAGATATTATTCACCTGTTAATATTTACTATGTTTATATTTATTTTAAGGTTCATTTTCTTGAATATTAGTGTTAATTAACATCTAGAACTGAACCCAAACAGCATATGAATAATTCAGCAGAAAAATTAGCAAACAGTTGTGGGTTAGTTTATAGCTTATCAAGGGACGATGCGATCCCCTGCTACAACAGCACTGACTTGATGGCCCAAGAGACCCCTTTGGACTTGTGTTGCTATTCTAAATAGTATTAAAAGGATGTGTTCTGTCATTTAATATTCATCAATAGCACAGAGAACGGGTATCAACACAACAATGTACTAAAGCAAACCAGGAGTTTCAGTAAGCAAAGTAGTCCAGAACAAAGGCCTCAGAACACGTACAGATTATTTCAGTCTTTAACCCTGGATATATTAAAATTGCTGAACACTGTTCATAGTGGGTTTTCGTCTCCATTTTATTTCAGTCTAAATGAAAAAGCTCTGTTCTGTCACCAGCTGGTAACACGCTAGCAGCTCTGAACAAATCATTGTAGATTGTTAAACACAGAACCCAAACAACATTTTACCCAGTATCTGCGGGGAGTATTAGGACACTTATGACAGAAGTACATCCATCACAGTTGGATATAGTCTCACAACAGCAACTCCTCTTAACTTTCTTTTTTTTAAGAAAAAAGGTAGAAAAAATAGAAAGTGGCCCTCTGAAGTCTAATAGAAGAACTACTAATTTTTCTACGGAGTTGCATTATCCCCTTGTAGACACTGTGTGACATGACCAGCAATGCACTCTAGCTACCAATTCAACACAGTCCAGCTACTTTCATTTCCTATAACATAGGGAGACAATGAGCTTATTCACAATTCATTCCAGAAGAGGAAAATAGACATGTAATTTATCTAAACCATAAATGGATGGTAACTTGACATAGTTCAAGATGAAATCAGTGGGAGTCTTGCTACATCTAACTACTAAACTTTTTGCTCTACAGGCCAGCAGCCAGCTAACACAACATCATCACCTTTTAGGGAGTATACAGCTCTGCAAGAAAACACAGACAATGTGAACAATCCTGGAGGGTTTCATTTGTATACTCTATGGTCTTAAAACATGCAACACATATTTGAATATACCATCTTCCTTGTTCAAAGCTTCGGCAAAGTTCCCTGGAGTAGGATGTGAATTCTGCCCCAGGCAGACCAACACGACTTTCATTGGTCTTTGACATGTCTAAAGCTATTAAGGAAAAATGTTGCTGACACTTTAAAATTAAAAGAAAGATAACATCAATTTCACAATTTTTTTCTCATATAGGTTGTAAACAACAAGATTTTAAGCTTAATCCTTCTTAAGTGGAACTACAAGTTCACAACTCACAGTTCAGCTCCCTCAGGATAACAGAAGAGTCGATTCTAACTTTGAAACGCTTGCTTTAAACTGTAGTACGCGACAGATTAATTACACAAAGCCACTGAAAACTTTCATTTTGTTAAGCATTACTTCTTCCTACTCATTCTTACAGTCAACCTTGCAAACATCCTCACACTCATCGAAAGAGATGAGAAAAATAAGACACTGCCTTTTAATTTAAAGAGTGCCAGCGGTATCGGACCGATCTCGGTCCCTCGGCTTTCCCTTCAAAGCGAACCTTTCCCAGTCACAGGCAACTAACCTGATGACTGTTGGCAGCTCTGCAACACCGGGGCTCGACGAACTCCTCCTCGTCTGTCTCTGCCCTCACCTCACCGCGCACCGGCAGAAATCCCCACCCTCTCCCCCAGGGCCGGCCACGGGTGCCCCCTCTCACCTGTCGAGCGCCCAGCCCCACACCCTTCTCGGAGCCTTGCCCTGCCTTACCTTCGGTCGGAGCCCGTCAGCGAGGGCAAAACATCGCGGGGAAGGCGCCCAGAGCCCGCGGCAGTGGCCGGCCCGGGGCCAGGCGGCGTGCGGGCGGGCGGGGAGGAGGGGACGGCCGCGGAGGGGAGGGGAAGCCTCCGGTCCGCCCGCCTGCCCCTCGACCCCCGACGGCGGCGGAGCCCCGCGCTGCCTCCGCTCCGCCGGGCGCTGCGGGGAGGGGCGGCGGGGCTGGGG
>Ga0065711_1008055_pt1 | contig 14128 bp, 6 predicted proteins | sample Hoacrofraction12_FD_59098 | JGI IMG/M metagenome (GOLD analysis project Ga0065711, IMG submission 59098) | Hoatzin crop microbial communities from Cojedes, Venezuela - Epithelial fraction 12 v2 (version 2) | ecosystem: Host-associated > Birds > Digestive system > Esophagus > Crop | place...
GTCAGGAATGGTGTGGCCAGCAGGAGCGGGGAGGTGATGGTGCCCCTCTACTCAGCACTGGTGAGTCTGCACCTAGAGTACTGTGTTCAGTTTTGGGCCCCTCACTACAAGAAGGAGACTGAGGGGCTGGAGCATGTCCAGAGAAGGGCAACAAGGCTGGTGAGGGGTCTGGAGAACAAATCTTACAAGGAGTGGCTGGGGGAGCTGGGGCTGTCCAGACTGGAGAAGAGGAGGCTGAGGGGGGACCTTATTGCTCTCTACAGCTACCTGAAAAGAGGGTGTAGTGAGGTGGGTGTTGGTCTCTTCTCCCAAGTAACAGGCAATAGGACATGGGGAAATGTCCTCAAGCTGTGCCAGGGGAGGTTTAGATTGGATACAGCAAAAATTTCTTTACTGAAATAGTTAGAAAGTATTGGAACAGGCTGCTTGGGGAAGTGGTTGAGGCACCATTCCTGGAGGTATTTAAAAGTCAGATAGATGTGGAACTTAGGGACATGGTTTAGTGGTGGAATTGACAGTGTTAGGTTAGCGGTTGGACTTGATGACCTTGAAGGCCTGTTGCAGTTTTTTTAGAACAGTTTAAGCTCAAGAGCAGCAACAAATTTTCTTTATTTTAGATCCAGTGACAAACTGGATATTGGTTCTGGCATTATGAAAACAAGTAGCTGCCAGGCAGGATACTCAGCTATTGCCTTAACCAATGCCTAGCTATTCTGCTGAACAACATTTGAAGTGTAGGGGCTTGGTCAGTGATGATCCCAAGGGAGGTTTCTGGACTTAAAAATGGCTGAATGTGAGCAGAGGCCATCTAGTTATCAGTCAAATAAAACAACATCAGTGATAATGCAGTGACTCAAAATCAAAAGCTCGTATAACAAGATAGTGTTTAGAATCAGTAGTATATGTACGCAGAGATGGAACAGACGCTGCCTTTAAGGCTTCGGTTGCACTTTTTGATGGCCCTAGCATAAAACCCAGGGAAGACCACCTTGAAGTTTTTAATGGATCAATTCACTTGTAGTATGGGAAGAAACTTAGTCTGCTGCTTGCATTTAAATAGGAGGCCTTTCACTGTGTTGCTGTGGGTAATTGATCGGTAGCAGTGAAACGGAAAACTCCCAAACACGTAGTGCTACAGAAAACAGCTTGATTAATGTCTGTGTGTGACCCTCTGTATACACGCAGTAGATGTTTGCATGAATAGTATACAGGCATAACCAATATATGCTTTCAGAATTTGATGATGTTGCTTTCTGAAGCATGTATGTGCTGCTTCTATGAAATACAAGCCCAAGAAAATGGGAAGGTTAATGATGAGGAGAAATATAGTTTTCTATGTTTTCATATCACTGGCGGAGTACTGATTTCCTCCTTATTTTCTAAATTATTTTTCTTGCTCTATTCTACATTTTTTAATTAAGCGTACAGTTGCTTAGAAATGAACTACTAACAGCAGAGCATGGTATTATTTATCAGAGGGACAAATCCCTCTGACTTGGTGACGTACTTGCTCTTGACTTCCATACAGCTATATTCACAGTTTTGTTATGCAAAAGGTCATTGCATTCCCTTTTAAATGTGTGTCCATATCTGACACTAGATACATATGTTTGAATGCACAGAGTTTGTGGTGCATATAAGATGTGGATAAATATTTACATTTCCTTCATTAATCTTCCTTTACAACTTTACTGATATTATTTATGATATTTCAGTCAACTTGAATGGGTAATATTTTATCAGTTTATATTTATTAATTATAGGTCTGATTAAATGTACTTACATATAGACAACAGATACTGCAGTTAAAAAATCTCCATCTCTTAGAAATGAGGTTTTGGATAATATTTCATATAAGTTCAAGTTGCCAAGTAGTAACAGTATTTCTTGGAAATAGTGACAGATGTTGATGTATCATTCTAATTTTCATACTCTTTCCCTAGCCATGATTAAACAACTGACTATAAAGCAAAATTTAGATTGACTGACATTTCTTATTTGCCCAGTGCCCTGAGATATTTAGAAGTGCCTCAAATGCTGTGAGCAAACCAGTATAGAAGTTCTTTTGACTGAGGAAAGGAAATAGAGATGTTAATTTTTTTCAGCTGCAAAATCTAACAATTAAACAGCTAAAAGGCCTTAATGATAATATCAAACTTTGGACATGCTTCCAAACCTAGATTTCATTACATTTTTATGTCTTCGTTCTCTACTGTTATCTATTAAGGTGCTGTAATCACATACAGAAGTAGTTACTGGTACTGAAAAACATTTGGTCACCACAAAAGCCTGCACATATAGCCATGCAGACAGTAAAATATTTAGTTGTAAAGCCTGCGCAATAATTCAATGATAATTCTGAAGAGGCAGTTTTCCTTTTAAGCCGATTTATAACTTTCTGTTACTTGCTCCTGTGGTAAGTACGGATGTACGGAAATTGAGGGGGTATAAAAGATGCCATCCCAATGCTCTTAAAAGATCGCGAGCACTGATGGTTCCTGCCAGTGTCGTCATCTGCGTTGTCTTCCTGGTAATGCCTTGTTTGGTTTTGCTCTGGCTTGGTTTTGCCAGATTGGGTTATGATGAAGAAAAGACTGTTGTTCTTTTTATCAGCATAGTTTTTCAGCACAGCATTTGAATTCCCTTGAAATCGTCTCCTGCTACAGACCTGATCTAATTCACACAGTTTAGAGTATTTGGATTAATAATAAAAATTATGTGGGAAGATACTTATTTCTACTTCTGAAGATTTCATGAAAAATTTTGAGTGAGATCATCTCAATTAATCCCTGTAATTACACACCAGATACAGCTTATGTACATGTTAATAGCACTTTGGTATTTGGCAGAAAATTAAGACTTTATTCAATGAGGCATAGATGTGACTTTGATTCAAAGAGCTAGGATATCATGTTAATAAGCAAAATGATGAGTGATGTAAATATAGTCCCTATGCAATATTGATAATCTTAACAGAGATGCTTTGGTTGAAATTTGTCTGATATTTAAACCAGTAGCTGCATTCAGAGGAAAAAAAGAGAAAAGAGGGTAAGAGTGCGTTCTTGGCACACAATACCCCAATTCTTTTGGCTATAAGGAAAAAAATCTGTTGCTTGGGGTTCAAACTACTTTCCTGCGATGGTTTAATTTATTTTTTTTTATTTTATTTTGCTCTACGACTGTGGGGTTGCTTTTTTATTTTTGTTTGTTTGTTTTTGTCACAATGTGTCTGCTAATATTTCTTTGGTTCCTCTCTGAATTAAATATCTTGATCTACATTTCTGATTGTGTCTAACAACTGTCCTGCTGCTGGATTCAGTGGTACTTACATAGGGAGGGGAAGCAGGGATGTACTTTTTATATGTTCTCTGTAGATTTCTGCAGCTCACAATAAATTAATAGTAATTTTTTTTAATAGTTTAGTTTTTTATAGTGAGTTGATTACCAAAAAGGAATCTTTCAGAGTAATAATATTTGACGCTTCATTTGGAAACCTGGGGAGAAACACTTCTTCAGTCTTAGCCACAAAGCCAGGAGCCATCCTCTCTAGTTAGTAACCCTTTTGTCTTGAAGGATATAACATCACTTCTTAAGAGCTTGTTCCTAACTCAAGTGAATTCAGGAGATGTCTGTTGTCTTTTAGTATTGTCCCTTGATTTCTAACTCAGAAAGAGCACAGAAGGTATACGGTGCAACTACTTGTTTTATGACACTTTCAAGGTAAGTTTCTGGCTTTTGCAGATCATGATCTTGGTGTTGGGACTCATTGAACAGGTTAATTTGGATGGGTCTTGTATATGAGAATTTTGATTTTCATTAACCTGACTTTTCTGGCAAGCTAGTCAATAATTATTCTCTCAGTCTAGACAGTGACAAAATATACTAGATACCTGTATAAAATCAGATCATGCACATCATGAAAAATAATTCAGCCTAAGCTGAAAGTTAGAATGATCACAGGTTTGCTTTCTGAATTGAGAATCTAGTTCCTCAATTTTTACTCAATTTGTTCAGTTTGGATTGCCTAGTTCTTAAAGATCTAAATCCAAAGCTTGTTGAAATAAGAAATCAATGGAAGTCTATCTCAATCTTTTTTAATGCATATTTTCAATTTAGGTTTACCCTGAATTAAAGTCCTGCAGGACTGTTGGTTCCTACTGTTTTTATTTTCACTTGAAGCAGAATTGTTTGTGATATATCTTCAATTCCCTTGAAGCTGGGATGCTTTTTAAAACCTACAAAATTGGACTCCTATTCAAAATCCTACCGAAAGAGAGAGAGAAAGTATTAATGGATTATTGTTCTGTTGTGTACAAATCTTCACCTGAAACATATTTGCTGCTGACAAGGTTAAAAACTGCTGAAACAGAATTGCTGCCAATTCCTCTTTCCTTTGTTCCTTATCCTATCCCATGAAGCAATCAAATCCTGCTTTCCAAGTCTATCTTGACATGCCAAATGTGGCACCTTGTGCTTTGTCATATCTTCCGTTGCTACCTCTGTGACATAATCTTCACACTCTATCACTTGAAAGTAATGTAAAGACTGAGAGAGGCTGGAAAACTTTGTTCTTTTCTGCCCAAGAACTGATAAAAAATGCATTGTGAGTAATTTTCTCCGAAGTCTGCTTAGTTCAAAAATAAAATGGTGTGTGGTGTTTCCTCCAAAGAGGGTGATGAATATGAACTGTAATTCTGTGCAAAAAGTGAGTTAGAAATTGTAAAATGAGTGGATGATTTTGACTCTCCTAGCCTCATTTTCCAATCTGTAGAACAGCAAAATGTCCACCTAGTTATCTCTCACGGTGTCACTGTTTAAAGCAAGATGGCAGAGTGGCAGATGCTCTCTATTAACCCCCGCCTTCCCCACCAGAGGAGAAGAAAAAGGAGGAGAAGGGAGAGAGACACTTACAAATTGCATATTAAAACAGCTTTACTAATAACACTAATAATTCTAATAATATTAAGAACAAGAGGGATAAAATAAAATATACAAAACTGATACTGAGTTTCCTGGAGTTGGGTGCCGGGGCACTGGCGCTCCACCAGCAGCTGCCAGGCAGCACAAGAAGATCCCGGACTGGCCTCAGCAGCAGACAGGAACTGGCCTCAGGAAGGCACAGATCAGAATCTGGATCAGGATCAGGATCGCAGGCAGGACAATGAGCAAGGTCCTCTTCAGAAACTGGCCATGGACTAAGAGAGGGAGACCCTCGTGATCCCCCAGCTTTAAACTGAGTATGAGGTGTGTGGCATGGAATACCTTGTTGGTCAGTATTGGGTCACCTGTTCTGTCCACCTCTCCTTGCAAGTGTGACCCTTTATGACTCCTCACTTGTGGGACCTAAAAGATCTATCCGGGACCTTTGTTGCTACAGTAATAACTATAAATATGGGCCTTTTTCTGCATTCTGTTCCTGCCATTAGCTCAGTATAACTATAAACATTAGGTGTTCCCTGCTTTGTAGCGGACACTGTCTGCAAAAAACATGCAGCCAGCTTCAGAAAAATGCAGTTACTTAGAAGAACTTAGCTGTAAAATTGACTAAAAGAGAATCTGTTCTGTTTTAACCAAAACCAGGACACGTGGGTATTTTAAAGATTAACATCTGTGAGAAGCTCAGCTGAAATAATGATGATAATTCCAGAAAACAAAAAGAAAAGAAAAATTAATTACTCTGATTTCAGAGCAGGGGTTGCATGGAACAGTATGCTGAGCCCACAGGCATGAAGATAAGGAGTAACTAGCAACTGATTTCGCTTGTGTATTCAGTGAGGTAGGATGAGATCTGATCATGTAAGTGATGTACCAGAATTTTTGTGGGCTGTTCTGTGAGTGTGAGAGTGAAGAGAAAATTGAGGTGGTATACTCCAATTTTTGCAGCAAAGTGTCCATTTAGTATCTTGGTTCTGTATAATCTGCTAAACACTAAATTACTGCTGAACTACTAGCATAGTAGGATAGGTCCTCAGAAATAGGTTGTCATTTGTTATGAAACAGTGCACTGGATAGGCTGAGCAATGTACTGTATCCACAGAGAAATAGCGAAGTTCAGGAATTTGGGGTTCTTTCCAAGCTTGGGAATGGTTTGAGCTCTGGAAAGGACTCTTCATTTTTTTCCACCCAGGAAGGGCAGATTCGTTTAGTCCTTCTCTTCCAGTCAAAGTCTTATTGTTCTCATGCTCCAGGCCTCCTGAGTACAAGACTGCTCAGCAACTTTAATCTAAAGTGGATCCTGCCTTTCTCACATCCTTGATTTCATCTCTTCTCCTGCCAGCAGCCCCAGATTCTTTCCACAGCTAATCTTGTTTTACTGATCCAGTGCTGTGCCCACAGCCTTGCTCTTATCTCTGGTTTCTTTAGCAGCTGTCTGACTTGTTATCTCTGTAGGAGATCATCAGCCTGCTTTTCACATGTCCTTTTCCCAGGTTTCCCTAGGTTTGTCGTTTTTGTCTCGGTCTCTTTGCTCAGTCACCCTTACCCTGATGCCATAGCTGTGCATGATCTTTGCTCTCCCAGTCCTATTGGTTTGCAGTTAATTGAAGAACTTCTTAAACCTCCCTCTGTTTCTTTGCTTCACTAAAACTCAGGAAGGATTCACACTGAGTCCAACGCCAGAGCCCTGTTTACTGACATCAGTTCACTAGGACCGAAATTGTGAGTGAGGAGGCACCGATGCATAGGAATGGGTTTACCTGGTGGCTTGTCTGACTGGTGTCAGACTAAGGAGCTGCAAACGAAAAACTTGTTAGCAGTGATTTACCCGGTCACATTTCCTAGTAGATGTATTGATTACTTTCTCTGTTGTCTTATAAGCTCATAGCCAGCTCACTTCTTAGGTTTTCAGGTATGTTGGTATGCTCATTGGCAGTAGTTTCCACAGTGCCTAGTGTATGTCTCAAGGTTTTCCTCCCCATCCATACAGCCAAAGCCTATATGAGTTACATGAAATGTGTAAAGCAGGCACTTTGTAGGCCTTCTTTGTGAAATGTTTACTGCATCTTTTCTTACCTTTGCAGGGGTCAATATCCCAGTGTTATTTTGGTTTTTTGTTGGTGGGTTTTTTTTTTTTTAATTTAAAAACACAGAAAGCATAGTTTGACACTTTGGTCTTTTCTGTCACAGTTGACAGTAATAACCACTAAAAAAATGCAATTTCTTCTGTGTTGGATTTACTTCACATAATAGTAAGGAGTTCTCCTAAGAATACTAAGGGTTTACTGATAAACTTTGATTAATTTCCACTCTTTTCTTATTGACTTTTATTTTACAACCAGTGCAGAATTCAATATCATAGACTACAAATTTTCACAGGATTGATTTACGAACTGCAGTTGCATTTCTTATACTAAAATGGTTGAGGTCTGATGAAAGAACTTGTTTTCTTCACATATTTTTTTTTTATAATCCTTGAACATTTCTGTTTTGAACTACTGCTATTGGTTGATCTACTTTTTCAGGAAGAGGAAGAATTTTACAGCATGCTAAATAATTAGCACTTATACTGCAAGTCCTATCATCAATATGCCTTCTAAGCATTAATCAATAAGTAGGTTAGTAATGCATAGCTTTGTATTTTAATAGCCACTAATTTCTTTGACTGCCTTTTGGTGGGTGGGTCAACAAACACAAAGAGGCTCAGATGCTGCTCATTTGCGTGTCTTGTATTCAGAAGCTTTTATTTTTCCCAAACGATGATCAATTTTCTTCCTTTCATCCATTAAGTTTCTCGAACACCTCTCTGCATACATGTGGGTATTATCCAATGCACTTTCCAAAATAATCAGGTATTGTACTGGTAAATGTGCAAATATGTCTTTTTTTTTATTCCTGTCTTTGTGAAAAGGGTACTCACCATGATTTTGCCCTTGCTTTTGCTTTGTATGAAGCAAAGGGTAGATAGAATGTTTGCATATTACTGTTAAGTGTTACTAGACAAGCTCTACAGAATTAAGCCCAAGAGATTAAGGGTTTAAGGAAAGTAAATATTGCTGGAAATCTGGGAATACAGAACAGGCCCTGAAGGGAAGCAATTTTTGAAATTTATAAAATAAGAGGTTGTACTTTATTTTGGTATTAAGCTTGGGGTAGATCATTGCAGTAAAGATAATAGAGTTTTAACTTACTGCCTCACATGGGATTGACTGAGTCTTTTTAATTACCCTTCTAAAAAAACCCACCTGCCTAAGATTATGTTTATTTTGGGATCCAAGGAACGGATCCTAAAAATGGTTGGACTATTTGAGATAGAAGTCTTCTCTCTAACAAAACATCCACCAAATGCTATTGCACTTTTTAACAATCCATGAAGACCATGAAGAGACCCCTATAAATCATATAGGAAGGAAAAAAAATGTTGCTTTTATGGATGGAGACAACAAAGATGTAAACCCAGCTATGCGGTGCCCTCAGATAATTCTTTTTATCTTGTCAAGAAGATATGCTGCACTTTCTGATTCCTTCTGGTAAAATTTTGCCTATGCTGGTTTGAAAAATCCAGCTTGATTGAAGTCCTAAAAAATAAATAAACTGAGTTGTGCTTTGCTGACTTATTGTTATGCAGAAAGCTTGTTAAAATACATGAGGTATAAACATGTCCTTAAGGGAGGACTTTGAGGATTTTGTGTTAGCCTTGGCATTCACTCTGAGCATCAGACTAAGCCTCAGGAATGGGCTGTTGTGAACCACTGTAACTGTTGTGGGCTTCAGCCGAGGGAGTCTATTGCTCATATTTTACATACAGTGTGCTCATATTCTTTTACATATGGTGTGTCTTCCCTCTGTCTGTATTCAGGTAAGCCTGCTTCCTGGAGTTATACAGATCCTGTGCTACTTGAGCTTACTGTGAGCTACCTGGTATAACAGTTCTATATGCCTCTCTTACAGTTTTGACTCTAACATAAGGGTAAAGAGGAAAAATATGACACAATTTCCTGGCATTACTAGGCTCTTAAATTTATTGCATATGAGCTATGAATGAATGAAGAATGCATTTTGGCTGATAAAAAAAATGAAAAACTTTGTCTCAAAGTTGTAAAAGGGTTTTACAAAGTTTATAAAAGTTATTGTGTTTTGGACACAGGACCCAGACGTCATATACCTGTATTTCCATGTGAAGTTTCCTTATGTAATTTCACTGGGAGACTTCCCTACAAGAATGTGAGTGAGCCTGATCAGGGTGCAGCAAGTGGTTCAAAGTGCTCCATCTTTCTAATCCATGCCGATACACTCAACCTTTCCTGTAGCTAGTGCAAATGAAAAATAGCTACTCAGGAGTTGGCAAGTGGTGCTTTCAGGTACTTCTGGGGGCAGGTTCGAGGCTCTTTAAGACCTTTCAGCTGTGTGGACATACCTTTAGATTCTGGAACAGGATTTTGGGATCAAGCTTTACTAATCTGCACTAAAATTTTATATCTTATCATTTGTTAGCATGTCTCAATGGAAAGTAATAAGCTAATATTAATAATCTCTTTTGTTTCTGTTGTCTTTACCATAAATTCCTGACAAACCCACTCAACAGTGTTTTAAAGTACATCAATTATGTAAGTATTTAAAAGTAACAAGCCCCTTTAAAAGTACTCTGAAACTGGTTTGAAGTTGTATTGTTTGAATTCTGTGATTTTATTTAACTACCTTTGTCTGGAGAACCAACTGGGAAGAAGGAGCTGGAGAACAGTATGTATAAGAATTGTAAATCAGTGCTTGTGCTGGTCCATGCAGCAGAAGGTTGGGGAGGGTGGGACCGTGGGATCAGGGGGGACTGTCATTTTCAAACAGTTTAATGTCTGTCTGTGAGAAACAGAATGACAGCAGCTATTTTCCCGAGTGATTTTTACATGAGCAAAGCACGATTAGCACCTGAGACCTTGCCGGTTTTCACATCTGCAGCCTGAAGTGTTAAGGCTTTGTTCTTAGGAGTTGGCCTTCTATTTCTAGGAAGCAAAATCCTAAATATTGGTCTCGGGTTTTGAATAAGCCAGAGTGCATTTTGTGTGGACATAGAATCATTTAAAGCACTTTTTTGAATCAGGAAGCAAGTTACACTGTCATAGAGACATAGCCTCAGTTAGTCGGTGAAAAAGATGGCTATCATAGGTGATAGGACTTAAGCCATAGATACTCGCTTTGTGAAAATTGAACTGCTATTCTTCAAGCAGGTGGCATACTGACCTACGTTACTGATGACAAAAGCAATTTCTAACTCTAAGCATACCATTGTTGTAGAATATTCCTTGAAAGGAAAGATAGTTACATGGACATGAAAATACACATATTGCCTGTGATAACAGGCACAAAATATTAATTGATGTTCACCAAGATGCTGGTGCAGGCAATTAATAACATGCAGTTAATTTCTCCAGTTGGAAAGCTGGTTTATGCTGGAAGCCAGTGCTGGCTTGCCATGTTCCTGAAGCACTGGGATCTGTGCTGCTACTTGCTTTACAGATCCTGATAATAAATTACCAGGGAAGACAGAGCTATTGCTAACTGTAGCAGCCTCTGGCACTTACTGATACTGTCACACTCACTTTTCATCTCCATTTTCTCTGCCTCCTACAAGCATAGACCTTTTAAATTTTCATGAAGAAAGCAACATACTACCATGATATTTCAGCAAAATAGGAGTAGAATAGAATCATTTAGGTTGGAAAAGACCTTTGAGATCAGCAAGTCCAACTGTAAATAAGTAAACTAAATAACATAAACAATATGAACTCACCAAAAGTGAATAGAAACATGTCCATAAGAATTTGTTGGACAAGACAAGGACCAGAGATAACATGAGAACACGTCTGGTGGGAAGATGGGATGGAAAAACAGAACCTAGGTGGACAGGCAGAGCCCAAAACCTGCAGATGGAGGACAAGAGGTGCTGGAGGCTCAATCTTAGACAACTGCACAAAAGAGACACCTCTAATATGAAGGAACCATAAGCAGACATGAAGGAAACCAACACTTTTCCATTAAAGACTTGGCCTGAATATGGCTGCTTTTTTCTTGCTCACCTCACACTGCAAATGAGCAAAACCATCTAATGATACCACACAAGATGGGATTATTCAGGTATATCATAATCATTTTCCTATCTCTTGCTTCATCTGCTACTCAAGGTTGCCCATTTATTTTAAAGTCTAAATATCTTAGCTGGGGCTATTACAAACTTTCAAGCTTAATGGAGAGCCTAATTTGCTCTGCAGCACCTTGATGAGAGATGATGATGCGTGAGACTGAAAGAACCAAGCACAAAACGAAGTGCAATTGATAAGAACATCCAATAGTATTCAATAAACCTGGGTCCTAACTATTCCATTTTCTCAAGCCATCCTAAACGTAACTTCTTCTCGGTAGAACTGCTGAAGTTAACTTAAACTTTTCTGTGAATTCTTAAGTTTAGTTTTATAAGGAAAGCTGTACTGGATTTTAAAATTCAACAAGTGCACTCATTTTGAGGCTCAGTGAAACTGAAGACATCAGCAGATAGATTACTTCTAAATATGCACTTTGAAATCCCAACAATGTATTTTGGTCAGATTGAAAAAACGGCGTTTGATGTAGTGTTAAAATGGATATTAGGTATACTGTTACATTCTTTATAGTAATTTGATCTTTCACCAACCAGAAATGTTGGTCAGCAGGACTTTGATTTCGTAAAAACAACTCATATTGTAAATATGAAATAAATGGTTTGTGCTAATTAGAAGAAAATTAACAGATGATCAGATGAGACTTGGCTGCACAAGCGTAGTTTGAAAAGAACCTTTTCTGTGACAGAAGAACTGGGAGTCAGTGTTGATATTTTCGGTGTTTTTTGTTTCATGGTAGCAAAGTTAAATAAAAGTTCATTACAAAAAAAACTCCAAATTAGATTCACAGTAGGTGACTTCAAGTGTATTTTTACCCTTAAGGCAGACCTGGTAGAACTTTAATGATACTTGATAATGTGGAATTCTTTGGCTTTAGAAATGCTGAGTTCACTAAATGAGAATCAGAATGATGATACATTAAAGAAGCGTTCTTCATTTTCCAGCACTGTGCGTGCACAAATAGAATTCTAATAGCTCATTCCGCAGCTGTAATTTAATATATTTTAATGAGTCTTTGATCTTTGACATCTGGGAACTCCGTGTATTGGAAATAGCTTATAAGCACTTTTTTTTACATGAATGAAAGCCAAAAATTGCTGCACCGTATTCGCAAGGCCAAAAATCGTGATGTGCTAATCACTTCTGCATCAGCATCTGCAAGTTGCATGTAGCAGAAAACTTTGATAAACACACAATTCATATTGAAGTAAATAGAAAAACTTGGGATTGGGAAAAGAAACGCTAAGGTAGTTACAGTCTATTTTTCTGAGTGGATCCGGGTCATTGCTGTGCTGAACATGGCACAGATACTAGTGGCATTCGTGGGGTCAAAAAGATGAGAGGCCTCTCAGACCACCTTAGCTTTTGCCTGAGGTGATTGTCCTTATTTTATTATTGATGAGGAGTACTTCACTTCTTGAAGTCCTAAAAACAGACAAATAACAACAGGTAATTATTTCAGAATCCTGCTCTGCTGAGCAGTAAATGCATTCCTTCTTCATTCCTTGGTTGTAGTCACCAGAAATCCCTGGGTGCCTATGTAGCATATCTCCCCTTTCTCTTGAAGGTGTATTTTGCATTCGTTTATAATTAATATTCTAAACTTTTAGATATTTTTGAACACTGAATCTTCATTTTTACCCTTGATTGGCTACAAACCTGGACAGCATGAGATGGAACTTTCAGCAGATATGAAGCATGTAGCACAGCCACTGAGATACCAGAATTACATTGCATTTCCTGAAGTAGATCTGATGTGATTCTTCTTCCCTTAACACTCATCCTTAATAGTTTTAAAATTTGTCTCAGTGCTTATTTACAGAGTTTATCTCTTCATAGTAAGTATTTGGGCATTACATCTGCATAATAGACCACACTTTTTAATGACCTTGTATAACGGCAGGTGTTTTTTTAGCATTATTTAGTGCTGTAAACTGTCTGTAAGGAAAAGTATCAGGCATTCCTACATCCTGACCCACCTTGATTTTCTTCTGTCATACACCGTAATACCATTACCCCTCCCAGATATTTTAACTGAGTGACGTATTCATATGCTGGATATCCTGCTCCTAATATTTTTTTTATGGTTTACTGTCTTCTGTTTGATTTTAACATAGTTAATTTTAAGCCCTGTATTCTTTCCATTTCCTTCAGATTTCCAACCACTCTTTTTATCATTCTCCTCCAAAGATCAAATCATCCACATACCGAACTGTGACTCAGGTAACTTTAATGCTTTCTATACTCTAATGTGCTTATAATGGTTCCTTTCTATTTTTATATCTTCTTTAAACAATCAAAGCTTTAATCTTATGTTGATGTGAAATGGGGCAGGGCTTTCACTCCCTGAATATAACTGTAACTTTTGGATATGCCATGCTATTAATGGAAAATGAGGATATTAATTTAAACTGAGGATACTTTATTATGTTCTACCCATCAAAAAGATAGCTCTCGGTAAACTATTCCATGTTTTCTTAAAAGCTAACCAGTCCGTATGAGTGTCATGATTATATTCTGATGACAATGTTCTTCAGTGGACTGCTGAGAGTCTCACATTTCATAGTCTAGTATTTTTCATTGCATGTGTATGCTTTGGTTGCCTGATTCGCCTCATCTTCCTAGTCTGGAAGACCTTCTAGATAGCAAGGTCAGCATATGCCTTGGAGTGAAGCAAGTCCATTACCCTTCGTTCATATCAGAAGCTAGCTACTGTCTTGCACTGTGTAAATTTCTAGGTCCTGATCCTCACTAAAGTAAAGCTGCAGTTTATAACTATACTTGTCCACCTTTGGTTTAGAGATATGTGAACCTCCGTGTGATGGATATGAACAAAAGTAGGGTAGTCCTGCTCTTAGTGGCTGTTCAACTCTGTGTGTCTTGGAATGAACGAATATTATTGTAGGGAAGGGATACCAGTACCAGTTTTTCAAGAGTGTGTCCTTCGTCTCAGTGGGTCACAAAAAACTTTTCCCATGGCACAGGAGCTATCAGACCAGTAATGAAAGAAGAAAATTTTTCTTTTTTTTTTTTTTTTTTTTTTT
>Ga0065711_1044394_pt1 | contig 14128 bp, 8 predicted proteins | sample Hoacrofraction12_FD_59098 | JGI IMG/M metagenome (GOLD analysis project Ga0065711, IMG submission 59098) | Hoatzin crop microbial communities from Cojedes, Venezuela - Epithelial fraction 12 v2 (version 2) | ecosystem: Host-associated > Birds > Digestive system > Esophagus > Crop | place...
CGGAGGGGCGCGGTGCGGGGCCGCCGGGGCGGGCCGCGGAGTTCGGCGCGCCTGGGAGGGGCCTGGGCCAGGCCAGCCGCGGCCCCGCAGGTCAGGGGTGGTTGTTCCGTCGTGAGGGGTCTTCTGCGAGCGCTTTGCTCTTCCTTCTCCCGGATCGTGGGGGTAAGTCTGTGTGCAGGTCTGCGGAGGACTCATGTGATAGGGAATGGAAAACAAATGTGTATGAAAGTTTAATGGCTATCCATTTGGATTGATTTTTATTTTTTTTCCCCATCTAGATAATGATTCTTACTTAACAAGAGATCAAGTCTGGCCTAGTAGTAGTCCCATGTTACCATTGGGGTCTTCCCTACATGTATAGAAGGAAGAAAAAATAGGAAACAAAACCAGAACAGAAAAAAAAAAAAAATCCCTAAAGGAAAGCAGCAGCAGTAGAAGTTATCTCCATATTGCTTCAGAGCAGGTTTGTTCTAGCAGTGACAGGACGAATCTGACCCATTTGGGTCATTGGACCCTGTCCGCGTAGCTCGGCAGCGAGTCTGTCAAAGGCCACGAGATGTGGTTGCGTCCTGGCCACGTCGGACCGGCCGTGCTGCTGAGGCCTGGCAGGCGGGGATCACTCTGTTGGTACAGAACCTTTTGACACTGGACTGGTAGTCTGAGGATGAAGGGCACCGTAACGGGCTTCTGGTCCCGTCGGTCCCCTGGTTGCGCCGAAACCCCAAGTGGTGGAAGAGGCGTAGAGAAACTTCCCCTGTGTACCTGATAGGTAAAAAGCATGAAATTCTCGAATGGAGAACAATAATCTGAAATAACCGATGATTTAAGCAGGTATAATCTGAATATAATGTGGTTTATCAGAGTGTACTCTGCTCATTGTCAGCCCTCAGCACGCTTTCAAGTAGTAGGTCTGTTAATACAGGTAAAGGTTGCTGGTATTTCTGCCTGGCGCTTAAGACTATACACACGTGTAAGAATGTTGTGCTCGCATGTATGTACTTCCCTGGACAGTAAAAGTGCCTCACAGATGAGATGAGTGGAGTAATCTGTATTAGGCCGCTTTTAGGGTGCGTAGTAAACTCTGAAGTAGTCTGCAGCCCTGTGGTTCAGTAGCCAGGTGCAGGTATTTTCCCTCTTTGGAGGAAGATTTCTAACCGTCATGACCTGCTTTGTTTTTGCTTTCACTATTTATACCTTTGAGTACCGTAAACTAAGATAACTGTTATAATTTAACATTTTAAAGAAATTGTTGTTGCTTTCTATATATTTCTGTAGGGATTGTTAGTGTAGGAGTACATAAAGCTTAATCTAAGTGTTCTTCCAGGTCATTTTAAAGCAACAGATTAAAAATGAGAAAAGTGGGCATGAAATGAACGCAGAGGACTGACTGCAAAACTATGGGAGGGCTGGCACGATCCGGCTGTGGTTTGTCAAACGGGATTGCTGCTAAACGGAGAACTGGCATGGGGTCAGCAGGATTTGACTCCCAGACCTGTCCGCCTCAACTGGGATCCGGGAGCAAAGGGAATTGAAGGGGTGTCCACTGCTGAGACTGGGCAGTTGCAGTGTATGGTATCCTTCAGAGCAAGAGATGTCCTGAAGAGCTTCAGAATTTAATCAGACTTGAAGGCAAAGTGGTCTGTGTGCTGCTTTTGCAGCGTAGACTGTTCAGGTAATGCAATTAAGAAGCAGCACACAGTGTTTTGGTGAGTAGTATAAATACAGATAATGCACACGTATGATGTCTATGTCCTTGGGTGGAATGGCATTTTAAAGCTAGAGGTTTTGGGGGCTCTTCACAAAATCACTTCCGTGGAATGCCTGTGATACATGGATGAATGCATCATAGGGTCTGCAGTGGAATTAGTATTTTTAAAAAGTGCCTGAGAACTTGGTCCACTACTCAAGATGAAGAAAGTACCTGCACCATCAGGTCTCATAGTAGTGTTGTCTCTGCCAGAAAGATGTCTGCTGGGTGCTTGCACCATTGGTGGTCCGTTTTTGACCCTGACTCTTAAGCGTGGGGTTAGAGAGAGGAAGGAGTACTTTATAAAGACAAATCTTATTTCTCCAGTTTCTGAAGTCTTGGAAGGAGAGAACAGACATGACAAAAAAAGAGAGTGGGAGAGACTGTTGGTTACGGGGAAGAGACAAAAATCGCTTCTTTATATTGCTGTAGCCACACAGATGTCCAAGTGGAGGACACGAGAATACTTCTGTTGCTCTCTTTTCCCCCTGTTATTCTAACACGATGCTGGAAGAGGCGTGAGCGTGCAGTGAGCACTTTAGGAACCTGTAAAGCTGTGTTGAGAAGTGCTGGTATTTCTTACTTTGTCGGAACTAGTTCATTCATCTGTGTGGGAAAACAAGTAACACCAAGGTGCTGATTATACAGACTCACTTTGCATGTGAAACTTTTTTTGCAATGCATACTTGCTGCTTTGGCTGCATCTGGATTTCCAGCCACTTGAAATTAGATGAAAAAGAATAAATAGCGTAGTTACCAGTACTTTGTCTTGAAGCGTGGATTAATTTGCAGTCCTCTTTATTTCGTCTTTTATATGGAGCCTGGTTCAGATACCACAAGCAGCCACGCTGGTACCGTGATGGGGTTAATTCAGTCTGTGGATACTGCTCCGTGTGGTGATACGGAGAGAAGGTTATGGAGCAGGGCCCATCAGCGATCTGCGATGCTGAGTTTAGCTGGTACTTGGTAAGCAAGCTCCACCGCAGGTCGCAGAGCTGCACTAATTTGCCTGCAAACCCCGAAAGCACTACAACTGGGGATTTGGGCTTGTAATGAACACGGGCTTGCGATAACTTGTCAATGTGTTGCAATGTTTTCTCTACTATTGTAAATAGAAAAGGGATTAGTGATTTCTTCTGTTTAGCCCAGTTGAGCTGCCACTTTGTCTCCAGGCCAGCTTCTGTCCTCAGGCTCAGAGTATGGATACGGGACATTTCTAACCCAGCTGACTACGGGGGCTGCTCCTGTTCCTCAAGTGTTATGTTGCTGTGGTCTCTGCCCTTTACCATAAGCAGCCATGAAATTGTCCGTACCAGATACTGCCTTGTGTGTGAGCACTCCTTGGTGGTTCAGAAGGATAAATTTCCTGCAAATTGATCTGTTCCTGCAAATATGCAGCCCTCAAAATAGTGAGAAATGAGCAGGTGAAGAGTCTGAAAACTAGAGATTCAGAGAGCTGTGCTGTCACACTGGAGGCACATGAAAGCCCAAGCTGTGTAAGCAAGATTTGAACTTCACGCCCATTGGGCTCAGTTTTGCCCATCTTGCAAAGTGGAATTTGCAACAAGTGCAAAATCTGGAGCACGTGCAAGTCTGTGCTAAAGGTTTTGGAGCAGGGATAGCAGATGCTGGTAGGAGTCTAGGTTAATCCAGTAAAAAGTGTGCTTTTGGACATGATGGGGTTTTTTTGTTTTGTTTTTTAATATAGAGACATCTGTGTGATATATGGGAGGTAGAAGAATCTTCAGAGTCTGTCTGGAAGAAATCAGTTGCCTGTTATATGTGTTGTCTGGCTGAGTGGAATTCTCCCCCTGGTCCTTTGCTCCTTTTCTCTGCATGCTTTCTAAAGCCAGGTGTGAATTCTTTGTCATCCTTTAAATCAAACTTGCTGCTTTACTGTTTGAGTGGATTATATGCTCATCTTGGGAAAACAAACTTGTTTTTTGCTTCATTAGCTAAGTGCTGTTTAATTTAGCTAGCATACATGCATGCAACAGGCCGTTTGCAAAATGCAAGCTTCAAATACCAGATTCACTTAGCAGTGGAGAGATCTCAGAGACACATTAGGAATATGCTTACTAACCAAAGAGTAAACTGAAATGTTCCCTCTCAGATTAATAATGATATTTTTATAAATGCTGATAGTTGTTATAACACCAGAACTCTGAAGCCGGATCCTTTTTAGGCTAGGCTGTGTGCAAACCCAGAACAAGTGTGACCCTCTTCTGCAAAGTTGAAGAGTAACACCAGACAACAAATGGGTGCTGATAGACTGCGGAGAGCAACTGAAGGGTGGGACGAGAGAGGCAGATTAACAGCAGTTTAGCCATGGGTTTGTAAGTAGATAAACTTCATACATTTTTAAGTTTCAGACTTCATTCCATTTGTTACAGTCCTTGAGTGATAACCTGGGTAGTGAAGTTGGTGTGGAAACTGCACAACTAGACTTGGGATTTTTTTTCTTCCTTAAAAATAAATAAAAAAAAAAGTTTATACATAGTGTGGATTAGTGGAGGCAGAGCTGAGGGTGGTGAGATTGTAAGATGTTTTTTTTCTCCACTCTCCCATAATAAAGAATGAATGGGACTAATTTGTGGAGGATTTTTGATGTAATTTGTTGTTGTTGTTTGTTGGACTCGGACCAAGCATAATCACTGTGCCCTTAAAAGGAATTGTATTAAAAAACTAACTATGTGAGAGTGAAGAGGTGCGGTGGAATTGCTTATTTGCTAGACTATTTTCAGGCTAGAATGAGTTCAGCTGAGAATGATCAGTTGGCCGCTTTCAGATATGCGGTGTATGCACTGGTAGATAGACATGTGCTGCTCAGGCTTTATCACAGAATCGCAGGATGGTTAAGGTAGGAAGGGACCTCTGGAGGTCATCTGCTCCAACCCCCTGCTCAAGCATGGCGCCATAAAGTCAGTTTCCCAGGACCATGTCCAGACAGCTTTTGAATATCACCAAGGATGGAGACTCCACAGCCTCGCTGGGCGACCTGTGCCAGTGCTCGGTCACCCTCACGCTGGTAAAGTGCTTGCTGATGTTCAGACAGAGCATTCCGTGTTTCAGTGTGTGCTCATTGCCTCTGGTCCTGCCACTGGGCATCACGGAAAAGAGCCTGGCTGTGTCTTCTTTGCACCTTCCCTTCAGATATTTCTGCACATTGAGGAGATCCCCCTGACCCTTCTCTTCTGCTGGCTGAACAGTCCCAGCTCTCTCAGCCTTTCCTTGTCATTGCCATAGCCCTTTGCTGTGTGTTTTCCAGTGTGTCCATGTTTCATTTGTATTGAGGATCCCAGAAGTGGACTCAGCACTCCAGGTGTGACCTCACCGGTGCCGAGTAGAGGGGCAGGATCCCTCCACCTGCTGGCAATACTTTCCCTAATGCAGCCCCGGACACCACTTGCCACCTTTGCTGCAAGGGCATGTTGCTGGCTCGTCTTGAACTTGGTGTCCAGCAAGACCCCGGGTTGTTTTCTGCCAAGCTGTTTTACAGCTGCGTGAGCCCCAGCATGTACTGGTGACTGGGGTTGTTCCTCCCCAGGTGCAGATTTTTGCACTTCCCCTTGGTGAACTTCGTGATGTTCCTGTTGGCTCATATTTCTCCAGCCTGTTGAGGTCCCTCTGGATGGCAGCGCGACCCTCTGGCCTACCAGCCAATCCTCTGGTTTTTGTGTCATGTGCAAACTTGCTGAGGCTGTACTCTGCCACATCACACAGATGGTCAATAAAGATGTTGAACGACATTGGATCCAGTATTGGCCTCTGGGGTACACCACCATTTACTGGTCTCCAGCTAGGCTTTGTGTCACTGATCGGTGCCCTCTGGGCCCAGCCATTCAGCTAGTTTTCAACCCACCTCATTGTCTGCTCATCCTGCCCATACATCAGCAGCTTGTCTGTGAGAATATTATGGGAGAGAGCGTCAAAAACCTTCCTGAAGTCTAGATAGAGAATATCCATTGCTCTCCCCTAATCTACCAGGCCAGTCATTTAATCTAGAAGTTCATTAGGCTGGCCAAGCGTGACTTCTCCTTGGTGAAGCCATGCTGACTACTCCCGATAATTTTCTTGTCCTTAGTATGCCTGGAAATAGTTTCCAGGATTAGCTGCTCCATCACTTTCCTGGGGATCAAGGTGAAGCTGACCAGCCTCTAGTTACCCGGGTCTTCCTTCTTGAAGATAGAAGTGACATTTTTTTGTGTCTGAAAACTAAATATTGAGAAAGTGCTTTTCACGGTCTGGTAATTAATATCTGTAATGTGTCCTGTGACAACTGTGGATGCACAGACCATCTGTGCCTTTCTTCACCCTGTGCTCTTCCAGCCTTGCTTCTGACCCAAGGTTATGGAGAAGCTTAATGGTCCTGTAGATCAACTTTGAACTCTCAGGTCCTACTCTGTGTTTTCCCAGCTGCTAGATTAGAAATTCCAGTTACATGACAGCACCAGAGAGATCTTGGCAGACTGTGGGATAGATCTGTGCCTCAATCTGTGCCACTTGGCCATCTCAAAGATGGGAGCTTTGCTACTTGGGCCGTAGGGAGCATGCTGGTCGTGGCTGGTGTCTGCTCTTTAAGTACTGCTGTGGATTGAGCAAAAGTGCTTTTTTATTTTTTTTTTCCCTCAGAATGAGAGTGCCCATTGGCTTTGTAATACTTTCAAGTGATTTACTGAGTTGCTGATTTCTAAAAATAGTCGGCAGCTTGGCCATTCCTGCCGCTTGAGCCCAGCCCAAAGACAATGGAAGGACGGTAGGCAAAGAGAGAAACTCTTGTGAGTGTTTTTGTTTACTTGAGAAAATTGAACAGGAAATACAAAACAAATAAAAAGAGAGTGCATTAGCTCCTATGGTGATCAGCTTCGATTTCACGGACTTGCGTTGACATTTTTCATGGTAGCATGTTGCCGAACAGAGTGGGTAGGAAGTTGTTGTTACCACTGCTGCTGAACAGTCTGTGAGGGGATCACTTTCACTGCTCGGGCACCTTGCCAAACTTTCCAATCCCGAAAGATGATTGCGGTAACATTTGTCTCATTGTATTAAAAAGTACATGTGTGGGTGGTGTTTGTTGTTTGACAACAAAACTAATGAAGACAGGAAACCGAACAACTTCTGCTGCTTGAACTTTGGATAAAACCCCAGATCTTTTTATTGGTGTTTTTGCAAAAAATGAAGAATCAAATTTCCATGAAATCTTGACCCAGCTGAATTTGATGGTAAAGTTCCACTAGCTTAAGGAGATGTGTAATATCAGCCCAATTACATAACCACAGGGGTGAATGCATTAGTCTGCTAAAACCTTTCCATCTTGGTCCTAATGATTTTAAAGCATTGCTTCAGACTATAGGAGACCATTATGATCACTGGCCACAGAATCAGAGGGAAAGTAAAATGCCTCAATGATTAGATATTGAAGTGTGAAATTATATGGCTCATCATTTTACCATCTTTAATGTATTTTTAACGTAGTGGCTAAAAGGTTACTTGAACTTTAAATAGGCAGTGCAATTATGACAAGCAGTCACAAGACTGGATGGTTACTTAAATTTCTTTTTCTGCTTCAGGAGATAAAGTGGCTAATGCCTGCATCATACTGACACAGAAAACAAATTGTACAATCACATTCTATAAACTGGACTTTGTAAAGTTGGCAAACTAAACATTTGAGCCAGCTTGATCTTTTGTGTATACATGCATGTCCCTTTGAAATGGTGAAAAGAACTCTCTTTGGATCAAAAATGCTTTTGACCTCATTTCTCAATAAGTGTCTTTTAATGTAATTGTGACAAATGTCAGTACTGCCAGAGGAAAAAAAAAAATCTGATTTTTCTACTGCAAAGTACTTCTAAAGACAACACTGATGCAGTTCTTGCTGCTCTTAGGTCTACGTTAGTGGTGGTTCCTCTGTAGCTCCTGTTCACGGGTGCTTCGTAAAGCATGGAAAGCGGTCACCATCTGGCTTACAGAGAGAGATGGAAAAAGCAGAAAAATGAAAAAGGGTGAACTGGTGGTTGTTAAGGATTTACAGTGATATTTTGCTTCAACGTGTGTGGCCACCACTGTTGGAGACAATTGTCCTTACTTTCTCAGAGCAGGAGAGAAGTGGTTGGTCTTCCAGGTGTTTCCGTGCTGGTAGGTCCCTCTGCTGGAGCAGCAGCCTTTGCAGCACAGCATGCTTTGTGTCCGGGCACAGAGTAAAACCAGACAGTGTTTATGGAGCTGTGGTGAGGTAATTTAATGTTTCTTCAGTTCCAAAACCGGTAAAGTGTTCCCTTCTACGTCCTTTGATCCTTCCTCCAGCTCCCAGCCATGCACTGGCTACCTTGGGCTTACGCCAGATTGTGTGCTTTTGTGGGGTGCTGAAACAGTGGAAAACATGGACAGCAGAGTGTCTGTAAGCTCTCTGATTTCAGTAGGTTAAGGTGACTGAGGGAAGGGCTCATCAAACATCTTGATAGTGCAGAGGAAAGGATGGGATGTCACAGCTAGGGCATGCATAGGGAGGTAAAGGAAGGCAAGAAAGGGAGCAAGCTTTCCTGCTTTAGAGAACAGTAGCCATTTGACTGGTTGGGCTATGCTTGACTTTGGGCTTGGTTGTTCTTCAGGTTCTTTGTGAAGGCTCTTCTTACGTAAGACATTGCTGCATCCCTCTAGTTTGCAAGTGTTTTGATAGAGGACTGGTTTCTGGAGTGGCTGAGGAAGAGAAGGTCAGGTTTGGCCTCTGCAGGTTTCTGCTGGTGTTATTCCATTGCTTCCAGGGATAATGAGATTAAACTCTGTGATACTGCTTCTCTGTGTAGTCAGACCCAAAAAATAAACTCTCTTTTTTGGCACCTCTCCTGCTCTGAACAGGAAAACTGCTAAATGTTTTTGTCTGGAGCCAAACATAGCTTTGGGAGAATCTCTTAACTGGGGGCAACGCTCCTTGCTTGTTCATCTCCTCTGGAGTACCATGCTTTCTACTTCCAGACTTGTGCTTAATTCTGATCTTGGAATATCTCCTCCAGGATCTCAGCTTCAGGGATCAGCACTGGCTGGAAGCTTTCATTCGTAGTGCCTGTTTCATTCAGTAGTTACAACAGTTGGATACATCTCTGAACTACCTTAGGTTAATTTAACTGAAATCCCATCATTTACCCCAAAAACAAAAAAGTGCAAAGAGTATTTTTTTCCCAGGATGTTAAGGCAAATGGATTATATTTTCACACCCTTTTACGTGGTCTAGGATCTGCAGCATCTCATCTCGGCTGGCTGCTTCCAGAGTCAGACAATCGCTGCTGACCTCAGAAATCTCGCACCTCTATGTACCTTTTTTGCAAGAGATCTTGAAAATAAAGCTAATCTGTTTTTCTTTTCAGTAAATATTCTCCACTTTATAGCTCTACCCAGACAGAGGAGGAGAGCTTTCAAATGCAGATGAACCAAACAAATGTTGCTTACTGAGGAGCAGCGAGGCAGTGATTCCGAAGTCTTCTGCTAAGTGTGGGGAGCTCCCCAGTGCCTCTTGTATGGTCTGTTTGGGAACTCTGCTTGCGTGATCCTAAGTGAGGTGATAGAAGTGGTGGTGTTTCTCCCTTCTGCTTTGATCTGTTGCCATCATTACTGATCCCAAACCACCAGCAAATGGAAAGAGAAGCAAGTGGAGCTTCTCCTGTGTCTTCAACAATGGTCTTGATATAGTTGAAATTAAACATATTTTATTTACACATGAAAATTGGCAGATGTAGGCCAGATTGACATTTCTGTCCATAAGACAGTCCATACAGAAGACTGTATTAAGCTACTTAAAGCTTAAGCTGTGGTGTAGAACTTCTTAACATAGACAGAATCAAAATGAAGGGCAGCAAAGAGAGCAGATACGTTTCCACAGGTGTTGAGGACCCTCTTTGCATCTTTTATGGTAGGGAAAATTGCCATTTCGGAGGAAATAGATGTTCATAGGCATACCCTGACGTGAGGTTTCAGAGCTTCAGCTTGTATTTACAACCAGTAACGTAACAGAAATGAGAGTGAAAAAGTTTGAACTTCCCCAGCTACCCCACATTAGTATGCTCATCTTTGTCTCCAATTCCATTTCTTTCAAACTTTCCCGGAGGTGGCTGGCAAGACCCAGATGTGTCCCGCTGTCCTGTCCCTTGGTGCTCCTTGGCCAACCCAGGACACGTGTGTCCAGCCGCTCTCCTGTCCTGTGCATGGCCCCGGCGGCACTGGGCACTGCCCTCTCTGCTTTGCCGCAGGAGGGGCGAGGGGAACGTGGTGCCGGGCAGGCACCCTTCCCACTTGTGCGGCTAGGCACGTATGTCGCTGCGAGAAAAGGTGATAATTGCTTTAGTTCATTTTAAACTCACCTTTTGTCAAACCAGTAATTGGGAAGGCAATTGTGGCTGCTCGTTCCTGGCCAGCCAAGTCCTTTTTAGCCTGGTGGAGTACCCGAGCGCTCGATGATGAGCATGTTTATCCAAGCCTGAAGGGCAGCAACAGGATTGCTAAATGAAAAATGCACGTGTTTTTTTGCAACTGTGGTTCTCCACTTTCCTGCTGTTAAAGGCTTTCCAAGCTAGCATCTTGGTTTTCAGATGTTTAGAGGCAATGTGTTTCTCAGGGGCTTGTTTTTGTTTAAGAAAAGGAAGACAGGGCTGAAGGACCTCCGCGGAGATCCTTCCAGAGATGCCATGCCCAGTGGCTGTCGTCCGGTCGAACCCAGCTAGCCGGGTGACTGCAAGGCACCCACTCGTGTGCCCAGCACGTCCAGAATGCAGAGCATGGAGTTAATTTCTTTGAGACTCAAACATTGCAAGCAAATTTTGAAGATGCACGCATTGGATAATTAGTATTCATATTTGATAATTGTTAGTAGTTGGTGTCTGATTATCTTAGAAGTCATGTCGAGTACTTTTCTGTAAGGAACTTACCAGGGCTGCATATGGGATGGGAAAGGAGGCTGCTGTACTTTGACATCTTCATCCCTTTGTTCGTGTGGTGGTGAGAAAAAGGCTCAGATATCTCTGAATCATTTTTGTTCAGACATGAAAATGGTGTGTGGGAAGGGCCATGGATTCCCAGTGTTCCTCACCGTCTCCTTCTGTAATCTTAGTAACACTTCTTTGTCCAGTTTCAGTAACATCTGTGCTGCTTGTGCCAGTTTGTGCAGAATTTCAGAGGTCACAAGTTGGTCATTGTTCTGTTTGGGGTACAACAGGTGCCTGGACGGGTATTGAATTTCAAAGGTGGAAATGGAAGTTGCTGTCATTCATCTGGATAGATGCTGTGTAATTCCGAAACACCTTAGGCTGGTGCTGGGGTATCCACTTTTTGTACATGAGTTGTATTTATCCAGATAAGCGCTGACTTACACGTGAGAATGAAAGGGTAGAAACTTCATGCTGACTCCAGTTCTTGCTGCCTAACACCATATTATGAATACAGGCACCACAAATGTTTAGGTTTGTATTTTAATGTCTAAAAAAATAAATACTCTGGATGGTTTTGTATATTCAGTCAAATGGTGAAGAGAGGGACTTTGTCCTACCCTGTTTGAAAATGAATACTACGTTACTATGCACTAATGCATACTGTATACTGTAAAGAACACTTACAGTGACCTTAAAATGCATTATCTTCTGTGTTGTCAGAGAGCAGCGGTTTACAAATGGTTAGAGTGATTAGATGACATAGTTTATGTGTAGTGAGCAACTGCTTGTGAAGCAAGTAATTAAATGCAAAGTATACTTGAAAATGTAATAAGACGTTGAAATTCAGGGCAGATTATTTCCAAGCATCGTTGCAAGAATCTGTCTTGTCTCTTTGTATTCTGGTATGAATAGAGATTTCTGGCAAAATGGAAATTCAATGCATTCTTTCCTTCCAGTGAGGACGCTGTTTTGGAATGGCAAAAATTAGAGTCTTTTTACATAAAATGCTCTGTTATGGGATCTTGAACTGGAAATACTGTACGAAGTGGGAAGAATAAACCAAAACCTTTGTCCTTCCAGGGATTTTATTGAAGTATTTTTTATTTGCCTGATGCTCTCTTGTGAAGTTTGTTGTTTCTCTTTGTGCTTATTGTATTTTGCGGTGAACTTTACTCCTGATTTCTTTCTTGTTCAGGGAAGTGGCTTATCCCTGTCCCTAGAGCATAGCCTAGCTGTTCAGGCTGGCCTGAAAAGCGTCTTGCAGTTATTGAGCTCTTGTTTTGGCTGAATTTCTCAAATGTGTATCACATTATATGTATGCATTTGATTATTGTTTTCCATTAATACGCTAGGCTGAAATATATGGATTCCTTCTTTTGCTTCCCCCATTGAGCTGCATAGTTGTTCTGTAGTGGATCAAAAATGTTGCTAAAGACTTGTTTAAAAAAACCCCTGTGACTTTTGCTTCGTTACCAGATGGAAGTTTTATTGACAGACCCTAACACTTAGCATGCTTACATCTATTTCAGAAAACAGAAAGAGATGGTCACAAAGTCAGAATGAAAAAATTGTTTATAAAAACCTATGGAGTTATACGGCAGGTTGGCTGGTGCTAAACTGTCTTATAGCTATTGGTGTTTTTTTAATCGGTGTTTAATCAGCAGAGTTTTTTGATGGAATTAGACCAACTGATTACGTAGTAAATCAGATGGAAGTAAAAAATCCTCATCCTGAGCTGTGTTTTCTTTAACAGCCATGTAGTGTTAATATTGTACATAGGCCTAGGAGTCCAAATTAAGTTCTAATTATTTATCTGTTGACAATGTGAAGTTATCTAGAATTGGAGTAGTGTGTTGGGTAACTGTTGTTGGGGTGTGGATTTTTGGTATGTGTTTTTTGATTGACGTGTTCCCCCTCCCTCCCGCCTCCCCCCCAGTCTGGAAAGCAGCCAGCGTGGCTTGTGAGGGATCTTGTTGTTTTTGGAATGAAGTGACACTGGGGTTGAGTCCAGTTATGGTGGCTGGCAGCTGAAGTAAAGGAAGTACAGCTTTACAGGGTGAGGGAGAAAAGGAAGTTTGTACAAAAATGGAAACGTGGCAATCAGGATTATTAAGATAGGGTGGGTTTTTTGAGCAACTAGTTTCCCAAAGCATATTCCCACTAGCATGTTTTTTTTAATAGATAGTTTTGAATGCAGTCAACTTTTGTACGGATACTTCCCTCCACCCTCATAAAATATTTTTAGTGGTTTTTAGAGGTACTTCTATTGCTGCAGTTGTAAAATGAGCTCTTTTATCTGTATGAACAAAACATAACGGCACAAAATAGACCATAGTTGCAAGATTATTTAATTTACCCAGGCCTCTAAGATTCATACTGTGCGTGGAGGTGACTTTCTCAGACATCTTGAGTCCTTCCAGAATCCCAGTAGACAACATGAGGAGAAACAGGAGTCAGCCGGCAACCCCCCAGAAGATCGAGGAGCCTGCTGGGCTCTTGCTGCTGTCCTGCTGCCCGACAGCGTGACATGAGCCTCTGCTTGCCGGCTTGCTTCTCGGTAGGCAGACGAAACCACACGCGTGGCCAGATCTTCTTCACCTGGCGTAAGTCAGAGCAGCTTCGCTGGAGAAGCTGCGTTGAGTCCCAGGGCTGGAGGCAGTGCCGCTGGGGTGAGCGATGCTCTGCGCTGGGCAGCTGCCTGCTGCCGTTGCAGCCAGTGCTCGCTGCCCAGCTCCTCGTCGGTAAATCAGCCCCGGAGTTGTTTATGAAACCGGCAGCAAAATAGGCACGGTGTGTGGCGTGGTGAGTCGATAGTTTTTTCTCTTGCCATCTGTGTGTGTAGACCATTATAAAACCTGTTAAAAATGAGGTCTGTGCTTCTGGTGCACCTACCTGGATCCACAGGTGCTGCACAAAAAAATAGGAAATTTGAAAGAATGTAGGCGGGAGTCAGTTTTTACATTTAAAGGCGTATTTCTGTACGTGTGGGTTGTGTACAGGTAAATGATGCTGACATTCTTGGGAGATTAATACTTTCCATTGTGTAGGAAACACAGACATCTTAATCCCTGTTCAATGCTAGTGAACTATTCGAAAATAACTAACCTCAGTTTTTAAGCAGCAGTGCACCAGACGCAAGGGAAGATGCTAAACCCCACTCAGGTTGTAGTCCAGAGATGACGTGTATAGGCTGTCAGATGTAAGTCTCTGCACTTGCATGTAAGTATGAGATAGGTCTACTTATTCTAGTGTTTGCTGATCCTTTGACTAGGCAGTTCAGTACTTGAGCTGTCTGTCTGATCAATACATTATTGTATTGTATTGATATTGATCGTTCTTCATCAACGACCTGGATGAAGAGTTAGAATGTACCCTCAGCAAGTTTGCTGACGACACCAAACTGGGAGGTGTGGTAGATACACCAGAAGGCTGTGCTGCCATTCAGCGTGACCTGGATAGGCTG
>Ga0065711_1044395_pt1 | contig 14128 bp, 15 predicted proteins | sample Hoacrofraction12_FD_59098 | JGI IMG/M metagenome (GOLD analysis project Ga0065711, IMG submission 59098) | Hoatzin crop microbial communities from Cojedes, Venezuela - Epithelial fraction 12 v2 (version 2) | ecosystem: Host-associated > Birds > Digestive system > Esophagus > Crop | place...
ATTCAAGACCCGCCTGGACAAGGTCCTGTGCAGCCTGCTGTAGGTGACCCTGCTTCAGCAGGAGGGTTGGACTAGATGACCCACAGAGGTCCCTTCCAACCCCTGCCATTCTGTGATTCTGTGATTCTGTCAGTGGAGGGCATGGTAATGCATAGAACTACATCTACCATATACTGTCAACTTCACCAAACAATCCTGTGCATCAACTGGTCAAACACACTTGAAGTTTGTCCTATTTTTGCCCCTCTACCTCCTGCTCCAGACTGTTGCTCCTCTGATGGTAGAAATCTTCTAATACCCTGGCTAAATTGATTCAGTTCATACTCATCTATTCCAGTTTCAACTGCAAGGACTAAATTCCCAGTGCATCAAAGATCTCAAACATGGAAGGGGCAACAGTTCCTAACCACACAGCAGAGCAGCAGTCTGCCTAGCACAGCATCCAGTACTAGCATTGGCAGTGCTAAATGCTACAGTGAACACTGCCATATCTCCATAAATCACCGAATGTTGCTATAACAAGCCATGGGGGGAAAATCTTGTTGAAGGCACAAGAAACGGGTGAACTCTTGGTACACTCCTCCAAGGCAGATTCCAACTTCCTTTGTTTCATTCAAACCTCATGCCCTCGTGAGTGTGGACATAACCATGAAGTCATTCCAGGACTGGAGGAAGATCAGCAGTCCAGCTACCACTATCAGTCTGACACAGCACTACAAAGAACATTCAGTTCCTTACCTGCAAAGGAGAATGCGATGATCTCTCTCAAGTGGGGAGCTGCAGTCGGCGGACGATAAGCAATCTTGCCATGGTTTATATCTGCTTGGGTGAAATATCTGACTGGGGAGAGAGGCCTGTCTCTATGCTCCACAATTCCTATGGAGGCAGAGAGCTCAGTATTAACAGGAGGAATCAGTTTTATTTGTAAAACAAGATACCAGAGGCCACAGCTGCTTTTTCTCTCCCCAAGTACTTCTTTTTACATCTTCAGTGGTTCCTGAATGAGTCAGATGGCTGTAACTGCTTTGAGGATGGATTCTTGGGACATGAGCAATTAAACAGAGATTCCTCACTTAGTCGTTTCTTCAAATACCTCTCACTAGAGAGGTGGAAAGCAGAAAGCCATGAGGTACAACATTCAATATATTCCACACAATAGTAAGAAAATTGTCTGAGCTCTCTGGCTTACTCCTAAACAAGCCAAAGAAATCGGTTTAAGAAACAAGGTGTTTGAAAGCTAATGAAGGAGGCTGAACAGATTAACAGACGCCTCCACAAAACAACACTCTGAAGGAAAAATTAGATGTGCTCACAAATCATGGCAATTAATTCATCAGCAAGCTGCCATTTTCTGAATAGGTACACTTGCCTTGGCCAGGAAGGAGAGGGACAGTCACGTTGAACAGGATTTTCTCACTGGGAATCTCCGGGTCTACAAAGGAGAGGTGATGAGGCTCAATCACTGTCACACGGTCCTCCAGCACCTCAATAAACACATTAGACCATAAGCATCCAGGCCAGAGACATGGGAAGATTCACCGAAAAATGCATTGAAAGAGAATTTGCTTTGCTGTAGTTAAATATATAAGACAGTATTAGAATTTAAAGGCCTAGTCCTTAGACCTAAAACTGACAAGTGATGAATGGGCTGAACCTTTACTAAGTATCTCAAACTTGTACAGGATAGGGACTATTTGGGAGGAGATTACAGACGACAGTAAAGCTTGATAATGAGTAAAATTTGCTAGAGTCTTATGGGCCACCTAACCTCACTTTCAGCTCATCTGTAAACCAAAACAAACGTGTAACGCAGAAGCGGGACATTATCATGCTCAGCAGAAGAGAGCTCTATACAGGTCCACCTCTGTTAAATCCTTTCTGGAGAATCAGAGGGGCCTTATAAACTAATGAAAAAGAAACAAACACCTCCTCCCTCACAAAATTATGAGCTTATCCCCAATTTCAGCCTGTCCAGGAAAGTGGCAGTGTTTTTACTGCACTCTGTCCCCTGCAGATGCACAACTCCATGCTCACAGGTGGAGGATTTTCTTTTTTGACCTACAGCAACTAAGAAGAGATAAAGGAAAAATTAATTCGATCAAAAACTCCCCAGATAAAGATATAACTCATTGCCTATGTAGCTTTCTGGTATAGTCTGATGTGGCTGGACTGGATTTGCTTTCAAAACAAAACCTGAAAATGACTCGGCCATTGACATTGGAATATAGAGGAACCAAAGCTTTCACTTCAGTTTAAAATCTGTCAAAAAATGTTCTGATCCTTTCATTCAGTGGGCAATGTGTTACAGGAATTATGATGCTGCATGAACAGACTTAAGTGCATGAAAGCAGTTAACTTGCTTGCGTTCATGAACCTTAATCCTGCGGAATTAACAGCTACTAGAAGTCACTGAACTAAACAGTTCAGCTGGGTATGAAAAGCATCCAGCTCATTTCATAATCATGAACAAAATATGGCGAGAACAAGCTAAACTAAAGATATGGACAATTAATTCACCTGCTTCAGAACATGAAATGATCAGGTTCAGGAACAAATTACAGGTTTCCATCAGCTGTATGAAGTGCAGACCACCGAACTGTGGTGGTTGCACATCTGTAGTGCCACCCTGTCAAACCTGCGTCCCATTCTGCTGGCCTTGGGTCACAGACCGGACATTGGCCCGGACACTGGCAAGGCAGGGTGTCCTGACAACAGCTCAGAACACCACAAATGCCACCAAATCCCCAGTTCGTCTCTCTCCAGTGTTTTTCACCCAAACACATCAGAGGAGAAGCCACAGCCTATGAATGACTGTTGTGAAGCAGTAAATAAAACATTGCCAGTCAGATGTGAAAGTATCACCTATCTAACTGGAACCAAAAGCCAAAAAGTTTTTTATGTTATCAGCTCTGTATCAAAAGGGCAGGCTTAAAATTAACAGTGGTGTCCCATCCATACAGCCACTTTGTGAAGGGAAGGAAAGGAGGAGCACCTCTATATGCTTGCAAACTTCTCTCTCCTTCACAAACCCAGCCTCAGTTTGCATTCAGCTACGGTGAAGCTCAGTCTCCTTTCACCAATATGGGGGAAACAGGTAACTGGACTGAACAAAAAACAGTACAGATGTTATATCCAGTTTAACTGCTAAAGAGTCACCAAACTTTGTCTGATCTTTCTCAGTAGGACACTCCAAGACAAGACTAGAGGTATGGGAAGACTTTACATTCTGTGCTTGCTCTTCAGCTGAGAAGCCAGTCTAATTCTGAAGGAGTTTGAAGACGGAAGAACAGAACTCAATCACATTGATGCAAGGAAGTGCAATTTTATGATGAAAAGATTTAAGGTTATGGTTGCTTCATAGTTGCCTCCAAGGCCTATTTGTCTCTCCCAAAGGTAGGACTTGCAGGTTGCGAGGCGCCCCTCAGTAAAACATGTTTTATGGCACTATTGAATTTTGTGGTGTGTAATTAGCTATAAAATCCAGCACTGCATGGCTCAGCCAGACATCTCTCTCATCAATTTTGTCAATAATGACAACAACAAAAAGTCAAGAGCAGAAAGATACATTGCTGGCTATTTCTCCAAGTAGCAGTCTGAGCATGTTTTATTATTGCCTGTGAAAGGTCACCACTATTTTAAACCCTGACAAGGCCATTGTGTCATGGACTTTTCACTGATCCCTCTCCCACTGCTTCCTTTGGCCTTTCCTGATTCTATGCCTGGCAGGCTGTGCTGGCTTAGAAGTCCTTCGGCTCCCCTTAGGAGGCTCCTATCGGGGCCCCATCGCCCCTGGGAGGTCCGCCACATCTGCTCTCCTGCAGTGCATGGGCCTCTCAGTGTGCTTTTGTCTGTCAGAGAGTGCCCAAGGGCACAGGATTTCTGCCTGATAATGCTGAGCATACTGCTGGCACCTCACATGCTCTAAATAAATCATCAGGAATTAATAATGCCAAAGATGACTGCACGCTATGTTCAAGTTTGTAGACTCAGCTTTCCCTCTCCCTGCAGGCAGCTCCTGCCTGAAGGGTTGGCCTCAGCTCCATTCATGTTTCTTGCAAGTCCTCACCTCTGCTTTCTCATTACAACCTGCCCTGTCCCACTCTGCTCAGGACTGCTGGCTCAGTGGATTATGATCCTGGTTCCCCTCAGAAAGCCCCACAGACCACAGCAAAGCTATGAGGCCAAGGTGATGTCTAAATCAAACTCCCTGCCTCTAAGGTCCTGGCTCTCTGTGTTCCAACGGGTGACCTAGGTGCAAAGCCCTGAAGCTCCTCCCTAGCTCATGCACTCAGGATCCTTCCCTACAGAGTCGAAGAACAGGACACAGCAGGAGAAGTAGAGGGGAAAGCTGGACTTCACCCACATATGTGATGGGGACACATGAAGAAGACATTCACCAAAGTCAGAGAGCTCACAAAACCAAATTTCAACTTCGAGGTCATCTTTTCAATTGGTACAGTCAGGGAAATAACTACATTACAGAGACCACTCTTATCAAAATGGTCATTCGCAGAGCTGATGCTGCAAGAAAAGGTAATTCAGTCACAAGTAAAGGTAACTCATTATAGGCTGTGTTCCTGATGTCAGAATGATGGATGAAAGCTTTCTAATGTGGGTGGGCTGCAGCTCTGATAAATAAAGTTTACAGTGGAATTACTGGCAAGATCTATTAATTATAGTCTCTCTAACCCACATTTTTTCACTCTTGCCATTCCTGATGGCTTCTCAGGAAAAGGTGTTTTCAAAATGCTAAGAATTCCATTAAAAAGATGTTAAACACTTTTTTCTTTTATCTCTCCCTCTCCCTTCCAGTCTATACAGTCGTCACTTTTAATACTGAGATTTTTTGACATTGTTTCCCACAGCATCCTCCCAGAGAAACTGGCTGCTCATGGCTTGGATGGATGTGGAACACGAGCGGTGTTCCCCAGGGCTCAGTTTTGGGTCCCGTCTTGTTTAACATCTTTATCAGTGATCTGGATGAGGGGATCGAGTGCTCCCTCAGTAAGTTTGCAGATGACACTGAGCTGCGCGGGAGTGTCGATCTGCTTGAGGGTAGGAAGGCTCTGCAGAGGGATCTGGACAGGCTGGATTGATGGGCCAAGGCCAACTGTATGAGGTTCAACAAGGCCAAATGCCAAGTCCTGCACTTGGGTCACAACAAGCCCATGCAGTGCTACAGGCTTGGGGAAGAGTGACTGGAAAGCTGCCCAGTGGAAAAGAGCCTTGGGGTGTTGGTTGACAGCTGGCTGAACATGAGCCAGCAGCGTGCCCAGGTGGCCAAGAAGGCCAACGGCATCCTGGCTTGTATCAGGAATAGTGTGGCCAGCAGGAGTAGGGAAGTGATCGGGCCCCTGTACTCGGCAGTGGTGAGGCCCTACCTTGAGTACTGTGTTCAGTTTTGGGCCCCTCAGTACAAGCAGGATATTGAGCTGCTGGAGCACATCCAGAGAAGGGCAACAAGGCTGATGAAGGGTCTAGAGAACAAGTTTTATGCAGAGCAGCTGAGGGAACTGGGGTTGTTTAGTCTGGAGAAGAGGAGGCTGAGGGGAGACCTTCTAGCTCCTCTCTACAACTACCTGAAAGGAGGTTGTAGTGAGGTGGGTGTTGGTCTCTTCTCCCAAGCAACAGGCAACAGGACAAGGGGAAATGGCCTCCAGTTGCACTGGGGAGGTTTAGATTGGCTATTAGGAAAAAAATCTTCACTGAAAGAGTTGTAAAGCATTGGAACAGGCTGCCCAGGAAAGTGGTTGAGGCACCGTCCCTGGAGGTACTTAAAAGATGTGCAGATGCAGAGCTTAGGGACATGGCTTAGTTGGGGAATTGACAGTGTTAGGTTAATGGTTGGATTTGATGATCGTGCAGATCTCCTCCAAACTAAACGATTCTATGATCCAAGCACAACAGCACAGACAACAACTACAGGAACTAACACTCAGTGGTCACTGCTCTATACGAGTCTGTGATCACTGTGCACTGCTGCAAGGAGAGTGGGAATACAGAAACCATCAGTCAGCAGTGTTGGTTCACACTTACAGCCATGTGCAAAGAGGAGCCGAGGGAAAGCTGAGGTGCTCTGGGTGTCTGTGGGAGAACAGCAATGTTGAACACGTGATTTTCCAAGCTGGTTTGTGGACTAGCAGAGCTGGACACCTGGGAAGGAAAGATCACATGAATGGATACCTGACAGAGGCCACCACTGCACTTCTAGACCAGTTTCACACCTTCCCTCTCCTCTCCTCCTGGTCTGAGAAAGCAGACACACCTTTCCAGCAGATACCAACCCAAAGCATACATGAATGGTAGCTGATGGGAACTGAGACCTTCAAATAGCAACCAGTTTCTCCATTATTGCTTGTACAATCTAGAAATGGTTTACCTCTGTATTAACATTTGGAAAGATATGTGTTTGTCAGTTCCCTACGTGCTATGCATTTCTGCTTCCCCCAGTCACTCCCATAGTTTTTCTGAATTTTACTCCAACTGTTTGTACAGCTTAGTGAAACTTTTCATCACAGGAAAAGAAAAAATAATGGGTTTTTAAACCTTCCTCCCACTCTCAAAATGACCACCAGTTGTGCTGACAAGGTGAAAATAACTGGTCTTTTAATAATGGCACTGCTTTGGCAGTGACTCCCTGTGATCCCAACATCTTCCAAGACAGCCTGTGCTCATGCTTCACAGTGATGCATAAAAATTTTCCATATGCCACTATAACAGCGAAGTCAATAATATCTAACTCATAAAAGCAAACCTGCAGTAATGACATACAAAGCAAATAATATTAGATTTGTAAAACTTCAGAGGACTAAAACCATCCCCTAGAGATAAGCCTACAAATATTCACAGCAATCCTGAGATAAGGCAAGCACCCACAGAAACACAGCCCCCTTCTTTGGCAGTCTCAGTTACGGCTTTATCTTTCAGTAGGGATGGAAGTCTGCACTTGAATCCAATAGAGCACTTTGTGAGCAAAAAACAGACTTCAGCACAAGCTTTATTTCAAGAAAACACACAAAATGTGTAATAATGCATGCTCTGCTGGAATGAATGCAATTATTTTAGCCTTTTGCTGGACCTGTTCTGAGTTGCTGTCATCTGAATAGTAATTGCCAAACTACTGATGAAAACAATGTGTTGGCCGTTTCTGAGATGCCCCAATCCACGATTCAAGACTCAGACAGATGTGTTATGGTCTCCTGATGTGATCCAGGCAACCGCAGCTTCCTTTCTCAACAGGCCTCTCCATACAATTATTGCTACCGCTCCAAGATACTAAACCCAAACATTTAACTCATGCAAAATGAATACTCTATAAGAGGAATGTAGCAATTAAGCTAAAGATTAGCTTGTTCAACATTGACACTCACAAATTCCTCATTATCGCGTATGTTAATTAGTTTAGAAATTACCTTAATTGCCTCTCCAGTGCTATAGTAATAGCTTCTGACTTGTAAACCAGATGTAACAAATACTGCATGCAAGTGTTCACGTAGGCTTAGCATCATGGGAGGCTGTTAAACCTTCCAAGCAAACAGCAAGGACCTGTCTGAGGAATTTTATGGCTGTTAAACCTGTGGGGAGGTGGGATTTATTTTAGTATTACATCTGCTGGGGAGAATTTGTACCTTTTTGCCTGTTTGCAAAAAGTAGTACTCTATAGCAAAAATTAAAATTATTAGCTTAGGGACTGCAGAAAGTAGGAGGGTCATTTGGTTTTGGGGCTTGTAGAACAAACATTTTAATAAAAGGCACTCAGAACACTTTGCACTTGGAGTAAATATTACAGGTTTTATGAGGGCAATGTATTTGCCATGCAGTACCAAGGGGTCAAACCTCCTGTCTGAACTGCAAATGGGGCATCAAAACAGCCAGGATATGAGCTGTGGTAACACACCTTGCACAGGGATGTCCTTTCACTGAGGCCTGGATCACAGGGATGCCTTAGGAGAGCGTGGGCCAGAGGACCACTGTATGGGTCTCCTTATGCAGATTCGGCACCTGGCTGGAGGATCTCTAGGACACCCAAACACATGGCTATCTGGATCCACCTTCACACTTTTCCCTTGTCCCTTGGGACCAGCCTCATTTCAGAGATGGGTGGGGGAAAGGAGGCAGTAGGTTACAAGAAAGGCGTGAGTTATCCTTTCTGTTACCTGTTGTGTTACCTCTTCTAAGGACTGCCAGGCAAAAACCATTTCCTGTTCCTATTTCTTCCCAAAAAGCAAAAAGCCAGTGGAGAAGGGATCACTGTCACGGCAAGAATCAGTCTCTGGACACATTGTGCCATGCTGATGGTACATTACAAGCCTGATAGTTTCATCCTGTGGAAGTCGTGAGTGCAGATCTGTTTGCCCATTCAGTCTGCGGACTCTTGATCTCAGAGAGCTTTACTGCTTAGCCAAGCTAGGCGGCACTAGGACAACGTCATTACTTTTCTACAAAATCCTTTCCTTCCTGAAATGGAATTACTCTACAGAAAATCAGGCTAGCTATCAGTTTAATAGCTTAAATTCTAGATGCTACTTGAAAGACAGTTTTCTCCAGATTTGCAGTATGGCCTCTGATTTGACATCCAGAAAGTTAATGCCATTGCATGTGGCTCAACACTGTGGGTAGCTGGCTGGCTCCACAGATTAAAAAACCTGGGGACCCACATGCAGCAAAAGCTCTCTTGTGCATGAGTAAGTCTCCCATGAATACAATGATGGGCTGCATCCAGCCTGACACATAAGCACATGCACATTAATCTACAGGCAAGCAACACACACCTATATACACAGAAGTCTGTTTACAAATACAAATATATATTTACACACATATTTGTGTGTGCATGCATGTATTCATGTATGTGTATCTTTTAAAACTTTGGGTCACAAGATACAGGGAAGGGCAGATTGAGTAATCTCAGAGAAAAATGCCAGTGCAACTGCTGTATGACACCCCTGTGAATATAATGAGGAGTACCTGGAATTGGAAGGTGTCACTCTCTACTTCAGATCCAGAGTGCCTGTACCACACAATGCCTTCATTGATGTCCTGCTGGGTAAAAGAGGTTGTAGGTGAGGCTGCTCTTCCATCAGGCAAAAGCTGCCACGAGTCTGCTGGGCCATCTGCCGGCATCGGGACCACAAGCACCACTTCACCTGGGAAAAGCAAAGATCAATGGCCAGGGCATAACCGGTTAGAAAACAAGAAGGAATATTTTCACCAGCTAATGAGCATCCAAGACAAATGTCCACCCAGTCTTCATTTTTTTCCATCTAGTGTGACTAACAGAAACAGCAGCAGAGCTCCTAAAAACCACTAATGGACCTTGCAACATCTCACTAACATAGGGCAATTTTATCTCCTGTTTTGGCAAAGGGCAGAAGAGTACACAGAAGAAATACATGGTCAAGCAAAGAACAGGATCTGCAACTTTAACCTTCCAAAATGTCATTCTGCTCACTGACCAGCCCATTTCAACCTTGAAATCTGCCCGTTTGATAAACCGAGCACAAAAACAGATGCAAAGGATATGCCTCACTTTCTGGAGTTCCTGTGAAGCGACAAGAGAGAAGTGAGACACAATCAGGGTTAAAAAGCGTTGCAGCAGACTATCCATCTTCCCCTCAAGGGTACAACTTAAGTATCAGAATATAGCATACTAATTTTTTCAAGGTCAGCTTTTTCTAGCTCTTTTGGGTACTTCTTATGCCAAAAAGTATACTCAACCGACTTCTCCGCACAGAAATCTTCAACTGAAAAAGAGCTCTTGAACAGCTATACTAAAGGACTTCTGTATCACAGGCTGTATAGAAAGCCTGTATGCCCTGGTTTGTAGCTCTCACTCCAAAGAGTATGTAGCTTTTATATCTCTGATATCCAGCTTACTTCTGATTTTTGTGTTAGAAATAGATTCTTAGCTGGACTGAAACATCACTGGCTGCATTGCAGATATGACAGAGAAGAGCAGGATGGGGGCATGTCCCACTGGTTATCAGCTTTCCTCACAGATGCCTGCAAGAGTTGGATTTTATGGCACTACTAATGGTCAACAGACTTCAATCCAAAAACATAGTTCTAATAAAATTACTCAGAGAGCGAAGTGCTACTCAACGAGAGAAGGGTATCAAAACCTTGGTCATCAATTTCATTGATGTGAACATTTTTCCTAACCACACACAAAAATGAAATTAAAACCTGACAAAGAGCTATAATATTGAAAGAAATGGCACATTTTTCTATTTTACAATGTAATTTACTTATTTTGGAGTTAACATATAATCTGTGAAAAAAATACACATTTCCCCTATCTTCACTATAGTTGACTATATATAACTTAGCCGGTCTTTAAATAACTTGTTAGTTGTATGCTGTGCTTTTCTACTAGCCTTTGAAAGTATCCCTCATGGCTACCAATTCAGAAGCCACATGTATTATAAATCACTTCAACTCTCCTTGCAGCATTAATCATTCTGTTATGCAAAATACCCATCATAAGCTCTCCCAGTTCATTTCCCAAAACCACCCTCAAACAGTTGGAGTAATAAAGAAATAATTCAGCAAGTTGAAATATCACATTTCCATTTTATCATCAAACTCTACGCTAGTATTCCCTTATCAGTGCCCTAATTACATTCCCAATCTTACGCTTTTGCTCATGGGAGTTCACCATCTTAATCTTCCATGTGATTTCTAAAGATGCTAATCACATACCCAGAGGGGTTAGGGTCTGCAAGTTGTTTATCCCTCCCACAGAGAAGAAACAATGAGAACATACAGATGCTTTAAGCAAAATGCATGTCTGCATGTCTGCTATAAATTAATATATAACATGATCAGAAGGCACAACTCTGTGATGTTTACCTATATAGTTTATGATTATCATTTCATTTGAAACATTTTTTTTAAGTAGAAAAGCACCTGTTGATAGGTTACACACATGAATGTACAACTTGTGCACACTCAGGCAATTTATTGAAATATATGGAGATTATACATCTGCAATTTCAAGAGCTGTCTAGAGGATTCAGGCACTGCAGTTCCATTCATTTTAAGAAGAATGGACACTTGCATCACTTTTCATTGGCTTTTGAAATCTCATCCTCTAAGAATGCATGTCACATGGAGCAGCTTAGGGTATGATAATACCTACTCATATAGAGGCGAGTATTTTTTCCACATAACAGAGCAGTGTTGAGGCATCCTGTGTGCAGGGCGGAGAGCCAGGAAAGACACTCGTTCTGTTTCTAGTGACAAAACAGGAGGTCCAGCATAAAGAGATCCCTAGAAAGGCCAACCGCTCTTCGGAACTAAACCAAACCCTGCAGAAGGAGGGGATGTGGACAGAGATCTTCCTTCCCTAATTATATCCCTTTTTTTTAGTTTCAGTCTTCAAATAAAGGGCAAGAAGCCTTCTTTGTCCATGCACTTGTGCTATAGAAATGTAGTAGCAAATCCTAAAGTGGTTTTCTTTCCTATCTAAATATCAAATTACATATTTTTTACAAGTATGAATATCTTTTCAATTAGTCAACTACTAAGATAGGCAGATAAGCCCTCCTTGATTCAGGACCCATTTTCTACATTTCTCTGTCTTATTTTTTTCTTCCCTTTCTGTGAAATAGTATTTTGGATAAAATTTTGAAGATCATTGATTTCTGCTGCTTATTTGTAACCTGCAGCTACAAACCCATTTGTGTTATTGCAATTAATTACAGCAGGGATAATTATGGTGATACAAATACAGGATTACAAATTTTGGTTAGGGTTAGGCAGCAGGAGACAAGCTCCTCAGGGAAAAATTCTTGTTTTCATGTAAATGCTTATGAAAAACAAGAAGACAGTCCTTCATCTGCAGAAAACTAAAGGGGGAATACAAATTAATTACTTCTCTTCTAAATTGCAAAAATAACACAATCTATGTTTCCATTACGTACCGGCAGCTGTTACGGAAACCAACCTATCCTTACAGCAAAAGGCAAAAAACCGGCACTGATGTTGCTAAAGGGATCCTGTAATTTTGCCTGGCGCGGCAAACTAAAAATAATGATATAATTTAAATAATATATTTTGGACTTGTATGAAAGACATGGCTCTACAGAAGAAAACAGTGATTCTGAGTGGGAAAACTGTATTTTTCTTTTCTGTCCATATTTCCTTTCCCTCCACATATGACATCTTCTCTTTTCTATCCAGTTTCTCTCAGTTTGTGTCTCAGCCATGAATCCCATCACCTTCCACATTCCTCTCTGGCCTGGGTCCAGAATATATTCTATAAGCTGCAGTCCTACACGTGGGGTTGCTTGTGAAAGCTGTTATTCTGACAGTTAGGATAAGAGCCTCAAAAGGAATTTGGAGACAAGAATTATATATGGATGCAAATGTCACCAATTTCTGTTTGAGTCAATAACCCCTTCCATTAGTAGAAATTAAATCCAATGTCATGGAATTTAGGGAGTTTTCCAGTTCTTCATGGTAAACTTTTGCTAAGCAGTTTCTAGAGGTAGATATTACTCTATGCTGTTCTTAAAACAGACATTCATTGTAGAATATTATCTTTTGGCAGTGAGTAAGATTCTGCTCTCACAAGGCTGTAAATCCACCAGAATTTCATTGCCACTAGAGAAACAGTGTTGGAGAAGTTCAGATTACTAGGCAGGACAATGGTGCTTAATTACTTTGCATGCCCATTTGAACTGGAAAAAGATGATATTAACAGCACTTACTTGGCATAGTATTGTAAGGAAATATTCCCTCAAACACTATTTGTTGTGGGCAAAATACCATGGAAGAATCATATTCCCACAGCTCTGTGAAGAACATCCGTTTCCCCAGAAGTAACCAGAACCTTGCACTTACATTTAGCGGATGGACACCTTGGGGTACGTGGGGTGAAAAGCCCTATAGCTGTTTTTTGACAACAACATGCCAAAGATATTTACCATGTCTTGGCTGGTCCTTGATGATGGTGTAGGTTATGTCGGAGTCACGGGCACTGGGTAGCTCAGCGTGCAGAATTGTCTTGGAGATCTGTAGCATGCCTCCCTGGGGCACCCAGACCAGGGAATTTGTCACCAGCTGAGGGCTTCTATCATTCTGCATGCAGGGGGGACAGCAGAAAAAGGCTTAACTGAATGTCAGCAATGCTGTATTAACAGAAACAGATTTTCAAGTGAAAAGGATCAAGTAGAGTATTTTTAAATTTCTTGTGCATTCAGCCCTGGTTGTCTGCTTCAAGAAATGGTTTTGCATCCTTCACCCATGTCCCTCGGACCCAGTTCTCACCCTGCAGAACTGACCTTGTCCTCCAACGTCTCTAATGCCTGTTGCTGACCTTAAACCCTCTTGACCTCAGTCTCCCTCCATATTTTTGTCTTTTACCACCATCCCCATTCTCTCTCTGCTTGACTTGTGACATGCCTTGACAGAATTTATCTCCATGGCACAGTGGAAAATTCACTAATATGAACATCTGAAAAAAAGTATCCAGTCTACTACACTAGTTTGACTGGATCCACAAGTTCTCTCACTTTATTTCTAAAAAACCACACCTTTCAAGGGTACTTCTAGAACAACAACTGCTTACCCATTCAGAATTCTCTCTCTATGGCACCTCTACTATTTTTACACACGTCTATAACTGTTACCACCTCTCCATGGCAAACCTCATACTTTTCTACAAGATGGGGGAAAATTGGACTTAAGGATATGCAAATGCTAATCATGAATTTTGGCAGAAACATGAACTATGACAGTTTTCCATCCTTTGCTTGAACATTCAGAAATTAGGTACCCAAATTTCACTTAGTAACTACAGCACCAAATCCACATCGTTTTTTTTGCTAGGATAGAAAGAATTTTAGATCAAATACCTTCACTCCGTGTGAGGACTTATACCCATGGTCAAGTAATCTCTTCACAGAATCACCGAATAGTAGGGGTTGGAAGGGACCTCTGTGGGTCATCTAGTCCAACCCTCCTGCCGAAGCAAGGTCACCTACAGCAGGCTGCACAGGACCTTGTCTAGGCAGGTCTTGAATATCTCCAGAGAAGGAGACTCCACAACCTCCCTGGGCAGCCTGTTCCAGTGCTCCGTCACCCTCAGAGTGAAGAAGTTCTTCCTCATGTTCAGATGGAACTT